>Ga0310121_10003564_pt1 | contig 14170 bp, 16 predicted proteins | sample CB27_Tmax_986_MG_FD_203504 | JGI IMG/M metagenome (GOLD analysis project Ga0310121, IMG submission 203504) | Marine microbial communities from Western Arctic Ocean, Canada - CB27_Tmax_986 | ecosystem: Environmental > Aquatic > Marine > Oceanic | place: Canada: Western Arctic Ocean | collected... | reverse complement strand
GGCTTCCCTCCGCTGCAAAGGTTGCTTCGGCTACGCCTCAGCAACCTTCTCCGCTACGGCAAGCCAGCGGATCCCTAGACCTAGATTTTCTCATAGGCCCTGGATCATAGATCGGGGGAAGCCCAACACCATCAAAGGAAAGAGGATGCGCTCTCGTCCCCCAGTTGAGGAAGAGTTTGCGCGGATGCTAGCCGCTGTTGTGAAGATCAGGCCGCATGACGCAAAAAGGTGGCGTCACACACTACAAGGCCTGTGGATATCGGGCCTTCGGATAGGCGAGGCGACAATACTCAGTTGGGACGCAGACGCCGATTTTCATATCGACTTGTCTGGAGTTTATCCAGCATACCGAATCTATGGCGAGGCTCAGAAAAGTCGCCAGGATCAACTGTTGCCGATGCCCCCAGATGCTGCTGAGTTCTTCCTGGCAACACCTCCAGAGGAAAGAGAAGGGCTTGTCTTTGACATGAAACCCCACCCGACATCCCCAAGGAACATGACCGTTAAGCGGGCGGTTCGGGTTATTTCTGCGATTGGCCGGGCTGCTGGAGTCGTGGTGAACACCAAGAACGGCAAGTGTGTAAGCGCTCACGATTTACGCAGAGCATTTGGGACTCGATGGGCTAAACGGGGCACTTCGATCATGATGATCAAGGAATTGATGCGGCACAGCAGTATCGAAACCACGGAGCGATACTACATCGATATCCAAGCCGATGACGTAGCTGCCCAACTTCACAGCCTGATGTCTCGGGAGCCGATTTCTGGACACTTCTCTGGACACTTGGCCCATTCGGCACAAGTGAGTGAGCAGCCCGAGGTGCAAAAACCGATCATTCCTCGGCAAATAAGAGCGGAGGGCAGGGGACTCGAACCCCCAACCCCTTGCGGGGCACCTGATTTCGAATCAGGCTGCTAGCCATTCGCGTACCCTCCGGAACCGTTTCAACAATCTATCGGCTGCTTTCTTGCCGGGCAAGGCGTTGTTCTCAACCACCACCGCCGTCCGGAGCAGGAAGGCGACCTGGTTTCCAGCCACTTTTAACCTCATAACCGCCACCTGCAATGCGTCACGGACTTTCCGCCTGGCCTACCAACGGCGCTTACCCAACATGAACAAGTCGCAGGACTGGTCTACGATCGACCCGTAAATCCGGCCCAGCCCGACCTCCCAGGACGGGTCAAGCAGCCAAGGCCCTCAGGCGCCGTATTTAACGGTTTAGCCGACTGCATTTGCTGTACTTCGCCCACAGGAATCTTGCTAGCAGAGGTGGCCTGCCGGCCGATACCTTGGTTGAGCAGACGTACTGGAGGAGACAGACGCACTCGAGAAGAGTCGCCAGGGGAAAGGTTCAGATTCGCATCCCCTTGCGGCCGAACCACTTTGATTTCTGTGTTATTCCCAAAACGAACTGCTTTCCATTCGCTGACCCCATTGACGAGGCCCTCCCCATGGAACCAACCATCCGCATTATCACGCGCGGCGCCAATGGCGAATTGCGCACGAAAGACTACGAGAAACACGAGTCGGTTTTGAAGATGCACACCCAGATCGGGGTTGATGACTGTAGTACCGATCTCAAACTGCGCGGGATGCCGGTGTTTCGTGGCTTGATTGGACCGATGCCAGAATCTACGGACATCGTACGGTACGAGTCGCCCGAAGTATTTGAAACTCTCACCAAGGAGTGGGGAACCACAACACCAGCACGGCGGCGGCGGCGTGCAACTTCCTGAGTCACAGCGCACACTTCACATCGCTGGTTGGTCTGGTTATGGAAAACCGAAGGTGCTTAAAGTCCTCTCTCCCGACCACGGGTCCCCTCAACGGACGGGAGAGAGGACTTGATTTATTGCGGGACGTGGACGCAACGTGACGAAGACCATGGGGTGGGCCGCGCGAGTGTTGACCTGGTCCTCAATCGCCTCTAGCGAAGCGTGGTCCGTTTGCGCGGGGGATCGCTTGTAATTCGCTGGCTACCATACCTGCCTGGAGTACGTCGAGTGGCAACCACCGGGGTAGTTTGCGTCGGCCCGAGGGACCGGATGCCACTACCGCTGCTGCCTGGCGCAATGGGCTCCCGCCGCGTGATCAGAATATCTTTCGTGCGGTACCTCGTTACCGGTACCTGAACTGTTTGAGTCACCTCGACCCAGTTGGTTTGTGTCGTTGGTATTTGTACGGTTGTCGGATGGTAATGCCAACGTGTCTGTGGCTCAAGCTTGTGAGTCCAATAGGGGTTTTGGAACGGGTTCCACTGGCCTTTCAGACGCGACACCATACGGTATTCGGTCACGGGTATGGCAAAAGTATGCTGGAAGCTTTTCACCTGGGTCGATTGCTGCGGTCGATAAACCTGCTGGGTGCGAGTCTCGTAGTCAATGTACGATTCGGTTTGTTGCACGGTTTGTTCAGTCACCAAATAGCGCGTGCCGTTGTCGTCGACCTCTTCACGGGTTTTGACTTGTTGCGCCGAGGACTGGGCAACCAGCGCAGACATAGCTGCCAAAGTTGCAACAACTGGGATCCAGATTTTCATGAGCTACATCCTTTTCTGGGCCGTCTCCCCGGCCGGTGAGAGGTTCAGTCGCGCCAAACCGTTGCCGCGCTGGTCACCGCGGCACGCATTGGCCAGACATTGCCCCTCACCAATTATTTATCGGCCATTGCGAGGGTGGGGCATGAAAAGGCCCACCGTCGAGCGGTAACAATTCGCTGCTAGCATGGCTATTTCCGTTCCGTACCAGGGATTCCCCTTGCAACGGGTAAGATCTTACGACAGGCTAAACCGTCCAGTAACTTTGCCAGATGGTGAACTTTGCCAGTTGGGTAACTTTGCCAGTTGGGTAACTTTGCCAGCTGTCCTGTGTCGTCGCTGGTGCCGGTTGGGGTACTCAAGTGAAAACGACCTGCAAGCTCGTGGGGGGCGAACCATGATCAATCTTCAGCTGGAACGGTTTCGTTGTCCCCAAGATGGCAGTCGGCTTTCGCTGGCCGATGAGACCGTTCTGGCCCGGCTCAATCGGGCAATCGAAGCGGGAAATTTGCAGAATAATGGTGGCCAATCGCTGACGGCCCCCATCCCCGCCGGACTCATCCGCGCGCGGGCAGACCTGCTGTATCCGATCGTCGATAGAATTCCTGTGCTATTGGCCGGTGAAGCGATTCCACTCGATCAAATATCCCACTCGTAGTTACCAGGCAAATACGTCGCACCCGTACAATGACCATACCATGGCTGAAAAAACGATCTTCAAACGCATCGTCGACAAAGAGATTCCCGCAGACATCCTCTACGAGGATGAGCAATGCCTGGCGTTTCGCGATGTAGCGCCCCAAGCACCTACCCATATTCTGGTGATTCCCAAAAAAGAAATTGTGTCGGTCGATGCGCTCGCCGATGACGATAGCCCGCTTGTGGGTCACCTCTGGCAAGTGATTCGCGATCTGGCACGAAAAGAAGGGTTAGTCGATGGATATCGTGTGGTGGTGAACTGCGGAGCCGACGGCGGGCAGACGGTCGACCATTTACATTTCCACCTGCTTGGCGGAAGGTCGTTGGTCTGGCCACCAGGGTGAATCGGATGTCAAATTTCAAGTGGCGCGTCGAAATCCCTCGGTCGCAGGCGGTCCCCCTCCGGGTACGGGGCGGCAAGCCCCGGCACATTGTGCAACAGGAAGTGTTTGCAGCGGGTCACGAAAAAGACATGGCGACCCGGTTTCCGGAACTCGTAAGCAGGAGGTAAAGAACCATGGCCAATTTCTGGATCGGATTGCTGTCGCTGGTCGGTCGAGTGATGCTTTGTGCGATTTTTTTGCTGAGCGCCGTCGGCAACAAAATTACCGATTTTGGAGGTGTTGCCGAAGTCATGAAGGGGCAGGGGATGCCTGTGCCACAAGCCATGCTGGCCAGCGCCATTGGTTTTCTGATCGTCGGAAGCGTGATGGTTGTTGTCGGGTACAAGGCACGAATTGGCGCCTTTTTATTGCTCCTGTTTTTGGCGATGGCGACCTTTTACTTCCATGACTTTTGGGAGGTTGCAGATGCCCAGGCAAGAGAAAATCAGTTCAACCACTTCATGAAAAATCTATCGATTATGGGCGCCATGGTATTGATACTTGCCAACGGGGCAGGAGCGTGGAGCATCGACCAATGCTGCTGTCGGCCAACGCCCCAAGAGCCCACCGATGAAACAAAGTGAAGACTCGTGAAAGAATCTGTCAGCGTGATCGGCACCGGCCTGATGGGAACCGCTTTTACCGAGCGGCTACTCGCGGCTGGCTATCCGGTCTACGTTTATAACCGCACCCGTGCCAACGCCGATCCGCTACTTCAACTGGGGGCCCAATGGTCGGATCGTCCTTTGGCCCAGTCGGCGCGGATCATCTTTGCCGTCTACACCGCCGAGGTGGTCGACCACATGCTGCTCGATATGCAGGCGGACTTGCAGACCAGTCACACGATCATCGATACCGCAACCAGCGATCCGCAGCAGACCGCGGCCCTTGGCTCCCGATTGGCGGGGCAGGGCGGGGCATCGGAAGACGGGATTGCGTATCTTGAGGCGCCATTCTCCGGATCCAGCGAACAAACACGTCGCGGCGAGGCAATGACGATGGTCAGTGGTTCAGTACAGGTCTTCGAGGCGTGTCGAGACCTGTGGGATTGCCTGGCAGCTAAAACATTTTACGTGGGATCTTGGGGCAACGCCGCCAGGATGAAACTGCTCACAAACCTGGTCCTCGGGTTGAACCGGGCAACCCTGGCCGAGGGACTCACCTTTGCCCAGCGCGTGGGGCTCGACAAGTCAGCGGCATTGAACGTGCTGATTGCCAGCGCTGGCTACTCGCGCGTGATGGATACCAAGGGACAAAAGATGCTGCGTGGCGATTTCGCGCCCCAGGCGCGACTTTCGCAGCACCTGAAGGACATCCGCCTGGTTTTGCAGGAAGCCGATCGTGGGGGCGCAAAACTTCCCCTCTCGTCGTTGCACCTGGAACTTTTGGAACAGGCCGAGAAAATCGGGCTGGGTGAGCTCGACAACAGCGCAATTCTGCGGCTGATGGAGAGCCTTGCTGATCAAGAGCCTTAAAAAAGGAGCGACTTGCCTGAACGACGCCGGGGATACGACATCACCCGAGTCGTGGTTCGTCACTGCATCAACCAGGGGCCAGGTTGTTTTAAAATCTCGCACACTGTCTGTAGAAAATCAGCGGCTGGCGCTCCGTCGTGAACGCGGTGGTCGAAGGTCAAGCTCAAACTGACCTGGTCACCAACCACGATCTTATCCCCGACAACGATTGGCTCACGGGAAATGCGTCCAATTCCCAAGATGGCGCTTTGCGGCAAGTTAAGAATGGGTGTGAAGCCATCGACCGCGTAACCACCGAGGTTGCTCAAGGTGAAGGTGCCGCCCTGCAGTTCCGCAGGTGTGAGCTGGCGGGCACGAGCCCGTTGGATCAACGCAGGTAACTGCCGGGTGATTTCGGCAATGGGCAACTCCGGAACGTTGCGTAAAACAGGGGCAAGCAGGCCGTGTTCGGTATCGACGGCAACGGCTATGTGAACACCATCGGGAACCACAATTCCGCCATCGGTCCATTGGTGAACGAGTTGCGGGTGGTGCTGTAGTGCCGCCGCCACGAGCTTCGTGAACATGCCGGTGATACTGGGAACTTCGATCTTTTGGAGTTTCGACGCAGACTTGAATTCTTCCCGCAAACCCAAAAGTTCCGTGACATCTGTCTTGACCATCAGGGTGACTTGGGCGGACTGCTGAGTTGCCGCGACCATCCGCTCAGCAATTGTTTTGCGGAACGACAAGCCAGGGACCGTTGGCTGCGAGGCGGCCCGATCCGTTGCGGCGGTCGCCGGCTCATGCACGTGCGACTGCTCGGTTTGGGTGCCAGCCGCCGGCTGCCGGGCGACCGTCCCCTGGACTGCTGCCATAACGTCCCGTTCTCGAATGCGTCCTCCACGACCGGTTCCCGTGACGCCCGACAGGCTGATGTCGAGTTCTACGGCTCGGGCCGCAGCACGTGGGCTCACCGCCTGGCGTGGTTTGTCACTTTGGCCACTTCCATTCTTTTGAGGCAACGGGTCGGCATGCGCTGTGGCTGCGGCTCGAACATCTTCTTCGGTGATGGACCGTCCATTGCCAGCACCAGCAAGTTGTCGAATATCGACACCCAACTTGCGGGCCAAGCGCCGCGCGCTGGGACTGGCAGGCGGGTCGGATTGAGAAACCTGGGGCGAGGCCGGTTCGGCCGGCACCTCGACCTGCGGACCAGAGCCGGCTTGCTCGGTCGGAGCACCTGCGGCAGGAAGCGGTTCATCCGGTTCGCACAAATAGCCAAGGCACTGACCGACCACGACCACTTCGCCTGGTTGAGGCGCGTCAGCCGGCAGTCGCAAGATCCCGCCATCGAAAGACTCGACCTCCTGGGTTGCCTTGTCGCTCTCCAGTTCGAACAGCGCATCTCCTTCCTGCACCAGTTCGCCTTCCTGCTTGAGCCACTTGGAAAAGGTCCCTTCGTCCATGGACCAACCAAGCCGCGGTACAAGTATTTCAATGGCCACAGAAATTACTCCTCAAGCAAGCCCAGGACAGCCTGGACGATGTCTTCCACCTGTGGGATTACCGTCTTTTCAAGTGCCGGGCTGTATGGCGTGGGGGTGTGCGCGCCGTTCAGTCGGTGAATGGGGGCATCGAGGTCATCAAAACCTCTCTGGCTGACCTGGGCTGAAATTTCGGCGCCAATCCCAAACGGTTCAAACGTTTCGTCGGCGATCAAGAGTCGGCCTGTTTTGGCAACCGACTGGAGGATCGTTTCGCAGTCGAGCGGTGCCACGGTTCTGGGGTCAATGAGTTCCACCGAAATCCCACGCGATTCCAACTGCTTGATGGCATCCAAGGACTTGTGAACCATTTCTGCCAACGCCACGATCGTCACATCGGTGCCTGCATGGACGATGGCCGCTTTGCCAAACGGAACTTCGTAGGGCGAATCGGGGACCGGGCCTTTGACGCTGAGCAACTCTCGATGTTCCAGGAAGATGACCGGATCGTTTGAGGTGAGGGCGTGGGCCATCAGGCCCTTGGCATCGTAGGGGGTCGACGGCACCACAACACGCAGTCCGGGAAAATGAGCATACATCGAATAGTAACTGCCCGAGTGGTGCGTAGCGGCCGAATGGCCAATCCCAATGCACCCGCGCAAGAGCACCGGCATTTTGAGCCGCCCGTTGGACATGTACTGGATTTTTGCGATCTGGTTGAGAATTTCACCGACTGCATCAAGAATAAAGTCTGCAAACATGAAATCGATGACCGGTCGCGTGCCTGTCATGGCAGCGCCCGCGGTGAGTCCTACAAAACCGCGTTCGCAAATTGGCGTGTCACAGAGCCGGACGGGGCCATATTTCTTGTACAACCCCGTGGTCGTATTGAAATTCCCACCCCGTTCGCCCGCACCCTCGCCAAGCACAAAAATGGTGGGGTCCTTGGCCATGGCGTCCGCAAGTGCTTCGAGCGTGGCATCGGCATAGGTTATCTCACGGGTGCCAGGAGCCACGACCGGCGTTTGCTGACCGGTTGCCTCGGTTTCTTGTTGGCGGCTCGTCTCACCTTTCAAGCCAGCCCCATAAATGTGCTCCGACGAAGTTTTCGGATCGGGGTATTTCGCTGCTTTGGCAACCTGATGGGCCGCGGCTACCATTTCGAGTATCTCCTGATCAATGGCATCGAGTTGCGAATTCTCAACCGGAGTGGAACTCACAGAGTCATCGAGCAACCCATGACGCAGCCGCAGCAAGGGACACCGTTTTTTCCACGAATCGACTTCCTCTTTGGTTCGATACGTGAAATCAACCATCCCTTCGGCATGGGAACGAACTCGATAGGTAACGCACTCGATCAGGGTTGGTCCGTTACCACGGCGGGCTCGTGTGACGGCCTGCTCTGCTGCCTGGTAGACTGCCAGCACGTCATTACCATCGACCGCAACACCGGGCAATCCGTAGGCTTCGCCACGCGCTGCAACACTGGGTGCGCTAGAGGCGTAGCTGAAGGGAACTTCCGTGGCATAACCGTTATTCTCACAGACAAACAGGACTGGCAAATCCCAGATACTTGCCAGGTTCAGCGCTTCGTGGAACGCCCCGTTATTGACGGCACCGTCGCCAAAAAAGGCAACCGAGACCCGATCCAGTTTGAGAAGTTTGAAACTGTAGCCAGCACCAACGGCTTGCAGCATGCTGGGGCCAACGATTCCGCTGGTCCCCATCAATCCCACTTCGGGACCAAACAGATGCATACTTCCACCACGTCCGGCCGAGCAACCCGTCTCGCGACCATAGAGTTCGGCCATCAGTTGTTCGGGCGGCATTCCCTTGGCCAGGGCGTGGCCATGACCTCGGTGCGTACTGAAAGCGACATCTTCCGGTCGCAAATGGGCACAGACACCGGCCGCGACTGCTTCCTGCCCGACATAGGTGTGACACGCCCCGTGAACCAATCCCTGCTGGCTCGATTTTGCGAGTTGTAATTCGGTTCGCCGCACCAGCTGCATCGACCGGTAGAGATCCAGCAGGACGTTGTTTTCCAGCTGGGTCGTGGCAGAATCCGAAATCATGGTGGGCTCTTGTTTTCTCGCTGGAAGTGGTTCGTCGGTGCCAGGTTTTCGCCAACCAACCGACCAATCTTACTTAATCTTAATTGAATCACCACGGCTATGCAAAAATGGCCACAGGCGCTGTGACCAACATTATCGACGCTGTTTGCTGGTCTTGTGGAACCACCCCCAGCAGTTAAGGTGCTGACAATACCCGCAAACATTCCAGAAGTCGCGTTGTTCTGACTTCGCAGGCTAATTGCGGATGTTTTCCCGCTTTTTCCACGAGGTTCCAATTTCTTCCAGCGTGCGCCCCTTGGTTTCGGGCATTATGGTCAAGCCGAACAATAGCGACAGAATACAAATTCCTGTAAAGAGCCAGAACGGCGGGCCAACCGAACCAATTTGCAGTGTCACCTCGGCTCCGGCTGCTTCTGCGGTGAGTTGAGCCGATTGGCCCAGTATAAGCTGGTGAGGGGTAACCTCGGCAATCAGGAAAGTGCCATTGTTTCCGTTGGCCGTTGCTCCCAGAACGGTCACTTGATCCAACGGCCGGAAGCCTGCTTTTTCAAAGTCACCCGCTGGATTCTCAATGTGCGCCGGGTCACTTTCGACAAATGAAATAGTTTTCCGAAGACTTGAACCTTACGTACCGTCAAAAAATGTTCCTGTGCGCTGCCGGTGCTCGACGGGAACAGGTAGACGCCGGAAAAGATAAAGATCCAAAGCGTGGTTGTTGTAATGCTAACCGCTTTAGCCCTCAGGTTGGTGGGAAACAGCTCCGACATCATCAGCCAGGGCAAACCGCCCAGGGCAAGACCGTGGGGAACGGTCACGAGAACAAGAATGATCAGTACCGGCCAGCCCGTGACCTCTTGATAAAACAGGTATCCGGTCACTCCGGTAATCAAGGCCATGGCCAGCGAGGCAAAAATCCACCGGGGACGTCGTCCCACGCGATCCAGCAGCAACAACGACACCAGGGTCATGAGCCCCATGACGCCATAAACGGCGACAAAATTTCCAATGGCTGACTCCCGATCAAACCCCGAAAGTTCGAACAGCCGCGGTATGTAGCCGGCAATCACGCTCATTCCAGTCCAGTTGTTGAAAAACGCCAGCAAAACGCCAATCAACAGAGCGTAACGCAGACCAGGGCCGAAGAGGTCGCTCCAGCTTCCCGTTTGTTGCTCTAAACCTGTCTTGATCTCGACGATTTCCCGTTCGGCGTGTTCCGGACCATCGACCATGGCCAAGACTTCTTTGGCTTTGTCAAACTTGCCCTTTTCAGCAAGCCAGCGGGGGCTGAAAGGGAGTCCCAGCACAAACAGCACAAAAATAGCGACACAAACCGTTTCTGACAAAAACATCCACCGCCAGGCCTGCAGCCAGGGGTTTTCAGGAATGGCAGCTTCGGTGACTCCGAAGCCAAGCGAGAGTACCTTGATCACCACAAACGCAATCAGCGGCGCCACGGCGTGCCCAACAACGATGGCCAGTTGGTACATCATGCCAAGCCTACCCCGCCGGGCCGGAGACGCTATTTCGGCGATATACATCGGTGATGCAATCGAGCAAAGCCCCACGCCAAGGCCACCCATAAAGCGAAATATGTTAAACACCAGTATGGTTTGGCCATCCGAGCCATCACATAAAAAATCTGGAATGGCCGTAAAGATGGCGCTGACTGCCAACAGAACTGCGGCGATGAGCATCGTCCGTTTCCGGCCAATCGCATCACACGGCCACGACCCCATAAACGGACCAAACACACAACCCAAAACTGAACTGGCCGTGGCAAATCCAAATTGCACATTACTCAGGTGGAACTGTTCCCGCAGATAGACATTCGCTGCCCCGATCATTCCCCAGGTCAAAGCCGAAAAGGAAGCCGCCAATGGCAGCAATGAACGCAATACGAAAGGCAAAGAGACTGCTCCGGCCAGCTTCTACGGGTGGGTTCATTTTCGGTTCGTGTCCCGAGACATGGTTGACTTAACAAAAGAAGCGGGCGGGCCACCGACACGGGAAACTAAATCCCACTTCACGTTTTTTCCGGCACCCGTCAGCGACCGGCCGCTGCCGGTGGGCTGTGTTGAAAACTCCCCCTGGTATTTTTTCCGCACCGCAAAAGCGGGCCCCTGTCAACTTCACGGCCTTACCCGGTTATTTCCCCCACCCTCTAAAAATCGCGAAAAAATCCACCCGCACTCCAGCCACCATCCACACAAAGTGTTTGTCCGGTGATGTAGGTGCTTTCGGGTGCCACAAAAAAGAGTACCGCGTGGGCAATTTCGTCGACGGTACCTGGGCGGCCCAGGGGAACATGACTGAGCATCCGCTCGGCACGTTCTTTTTGGATGGCATCGTCACTGTAAAACAGTTGCCTGGTACCGTCGGTCAACGTGGAACCAGGAGCCACGCAATTGACCAAAATTCCCTGCTCGGCCAGTTCAATAGCCATCGTCTTGGTGAGGTGAACCACGCCTGCTTTGGCTGCCGCAAATGCACACTGGAGTCGCGCCGGAACCACTCCCACCACCGATGCGATATTCACAATGCGGCCGTCGTTTTGGCGGGTCATGATCGAAGTGACCGCCTTGCTGACTAAATACGTACCTGTCAGATCGACTTTGAGGATTCTCTCCCACTCTTCAAGAGGGAACTGGTCGATATTGACGCGGTATTTCATCGTGTTAATTCCCGCGTTGTTGACCAGAATGTCCAGGCCACCTAGTTGCTCCACGACATGGTCCACACCGCGATTCACCTGTGACTCTTCGCTGATGTCCATTTCGACGGCAATGGTGTTTGCCACTTCCGCCGCCGATTTTCTCACGGCCTCTCCATCGATATCAGCGCAGGCAACACGAGCACCATTGGCACTCAACTGGGCGACAATCGCCTGGCCAATACCACGAGCGGCGCCCGTGACCAGTGCCCGCTTGCCATCGAGGTCTATCTTCATAACAAAACCAGGTTACCTTCAAAGAAAAGTGGTTGACTCGTTAATGCAATCCGTGCTCACGTGCCAGTCTCGATCCTCTGACCTTCGCGTCACGGCGCGAACACGAACTGGCCGGAAGCACACCCACAAACAACGTGATAAAAATACTTTATTGCCTCCGCCACGTTGAGACTGGCCGTCGGGGCCGCCTCTCGATTTTACAGTCTGGGAGGTGTCTCACAAGGTGCTTCGCCTGCCCGGCCACAGGGCATTTCCTATCCCGAAATTTGCGCCATGAACTACATGTCGATTCCACCAGCAGCGAGGTCTGGGGCATTCCCCGCATGGCCAATTGCGCCGATCGACGCAACTTGGAAACAACCTGGCCCACACGATAGCGTTTCCATACCACGTAAAACATTTTTTTCCGGGCGCGAGGCCTGAAAAGATTCTCTCACTTGTCGGAGCAAGTTCAGCGAAGGCGGTCGACCAGGATCCAGCCTGCAGCAGCGGGGTTGAAATTTGAAGGCAACAGCGTGTTGACGTCAAACAGGGCTTTGCCCAACGTGGAACCTAAATGCTTTGCGTTGCCCAGGTTCGCCCCGGACAGGTCTGCCTGGTTAAGGTTTGCTCCGCGCATATCTGCTCCAGACAGATTGGCGCCACGCAGGTTGGCACCACTTAACCGCACACCGCGCAGATCCGCATTCGACAGGTCTGCTTCTTCTAAATTCGCACGATTGAGCACGCCATTTCTCAGATTGGTTCCACGCATCTGGACACGACGCAGCGATGCATTGACCAAACATGCCACGTGCAAATCGACCTTGTCGAGAATTGCATCGTTCAACTTTACCTGACTCAGGTCCGCCGTAACAATATCTTTTCCGTTTTGATAATCGTCGCTGGTGTATAATTCATCAAAAGAGAGACCGGCCATTCGCTCGGCCAGATTTGGGCAGAGAAGTCGCCGATTGCGCAAGTCGGCCCCGGAAAATTCGAGCCGACGGAGCTTATCCACACTGACTGCAGCCTGCAAGGACCGTCCCAAGTTGGCGCCTAGCTGGCGACCTGTTACTTCATTCGCCCTGGCGACGACAGGTTCAGCCACCAACAGACCACTTAAGCGAAACAAGGAGGCCACCGCAAAACCAACGATAAGAACTCGCATTGCCATAATCGCCCAAGACCAACAAACCATCGATTCCACAAAACCCGTTGCTGGCAATCATCCATTGCCACCCGCAAGTTGGCTACACTTCCGCAAGCCGTTCTTGGGAATCACCAAAGCTTTCGTGTTTTACACCCATCTTGTCCATCATGGACAGGAACAGACTGCACATTTTTCGATTGGGTTTCTCCAGGTAATGCAAGTGACGTCCTCCCCTAAAATTGCTCCAGGTTAAGTGAGAGAATCCAGTTCGGCCGGAGGCCGGGAAAGGATTCTTTGCGATGTCACAGAAGCGACACACGGTGGATCAGATTATTGCGAAATTACGCCGAGCGGATGTTGAGCCTGGTAAAGGGAAGACGGTTCCTGATGCTTGCAAGGTGCTTGGGATTTCCGAACAGACGTATTACCGCCCGCGTCAGAAATATGGAGATATGCAGCCAGAGATGGCGAAGGATCTGAAAGCCCTTCAAAAAGAGAATACTCGGCTGAAGAAGATGGTGGCGGAGCAGGCTCTTGATATGGAGATCCCCAAGGAAGCCGCGCAGGGAAACTGGTAAGCCCCGAACGCCGACGACGAAGGACCACCGAGGTGCGTCGTCGTTTGGGGCCACAAAAAGTTTCGGAGCGTCGAGCGCGTCGTGTGCTCGATCAACCTCGCAGTACTCAGCGATATCAGTTGCGCAGGGTAGATAATGAACCACGTTTACTTCGTGAAATGCGATCCTTAGCCAGGCAGCGTCCCCGCTTTGGAGCAGACCGTATTGATCGTTGGTTGGTGAAGCGACATTGGCACGTCAATCACAAACGCGTTCACCGGATTTGACAGCAAGAGAACATGCAAGTCCCGCGAAAACAGCATCGCCGCCGTCGCTTCTCTGGTGGCAGCGAGAACAGCTGTGTACGTCACCGGGCAGAGCATAAGGACCATGTCTGGTCGTACGACTTTGTATCGGATCGGACCGAAGATGGTCGTCAGCTACGGCTGTTGTTGGTGGTCGATGAGTACACTCGCGAATGCTTGGCGCTGGAAGTGGCACGTTCGTTGACTTCCCAGGACGTGCTGGGCGTGTTGCAATACCTGTTTGCCGTTCGGGGCAGGCCCGAACACATCCGCAGCCAACCAACGCTGCGCGTCGGTGCCCGCGGTCCAGAGTTCGTAGCAAACGCCGTTCGCCGTTGGCTGGCCCAAGCGGAAGTTGGCACGTTGTTCATCGCCACAGGCAGCCCTTGGGAGAATGGCTATGTCGAGTTGGCGGTCGGCAAGCTACGCGACGAACTCTTGAATCGAGAGTTGTTCTTGAGCTTGGAGGAGGCTTGCTGGGTGATCGACCGTTTGGGCTTCCCCCCTTTAACTGATCCAGGTCTATGAGAGAATCGCATCCGGGCGAAGCCCGGAAAGGATTTCCTCAGATGAAGAAGAACCGACACACGACCA
>Ga0310121_10003563_pt1 | contig 14172 bp, 11 predicted proteins | sample CB27_Tmax_986_MG_FD_203504 | JGI IMG/M metagenome (GOLD analysis project Ga0310121, IMG submission 203504) | Marine microbial communities from Western Arctic Ocean, Canada - CB27_Tmax_986 | ecosystem: Environmental > Aquatic > Marine > Oceanic | place: Canada: Western Arctic Ocean | collected... | reverse complement strand
GTTGGACCAAACGGTAAATTCACTGATGATGTGAAGTTATTTGCCGGCCTGCAAGTCTTCGAAGCCAATCCAAAGGTCGAAGAAGCGCTCGCACAAAAGAAGCGGCTCTGGCACCGAGACAACCTTGACCACTCTTACCCACATTGCTGGCGCTGTCACCACCCCGTTATCTTCCTAGCAACCTCACAATGGTTTGTTGCTATGGATACAAAGCAGTTTCGATCACGAGCACTTGATGCGATCGCCAGTGTCGAATGGTTTCCTAGTTGGGGGAAAGAACGGATTCACAATATGGTGGCCAACCGGCCGGACTGGTGCATCTCTCGGCAACGGTCGTGGGGCGTACCGATTCCGGCGCTGTATTGTAAGTCTTGTCATGAAGCCATTTTGACAAAAACACTAACTGACCACGCTGCCGAGAGATTTAAAACTTATGGGGCTGACGCGTGGTATGAGCAAGACCTCAGTCACTTCGTGCCATCAAACTTTGAGTGCCCATCCTGTGGCCATCAGTCGTTTGAACGAGAGAAAGACATCCTTGATGTGTGGTTTGACTCTGGATCGAGTCACGAAGCAGTACTCGACCCCCATGATGACCTTCGATGGCCAGCAGACCTTTACCTTGAAGGTTCTGACCAGCATCGTGGTTGGTTTCACAGCTCACTACTTGTCGGACTTGGAACGCGTAATGCGGCACCTTATAAGCAGGTTTTGACGCACGGTTTTGTGGTTGACGAAGACGGTCGGAAAATGTCGAAATCGATCGGCAATGTCATCGAACCAGACACCATCATTAAACGAAATGGTGCCGAAATACTGCGCCTGTGGGTTGCGATGGTCGACTACCGAGAGGAAATGCGACTCGGCCAAGAAATCCTAGCGCGGGTCGTTGAAGCATATCGGAAAATCAGAAACACCCTGCGGATCATGGTAGCTAATCTCTACGATTTTGATCCAGCCACAAACATGGTGCCTTACGACAAGCTTGAGGAAGTCGATCGTTACGCTCTAGCCTGCTATGCTGACACCGGCACGAAGATTCTTGACGCCTACGAACGGTACGAGTTTCAGCAAATCTCACACACACTTAATCAATTTTTGACGGTGCACCTTAGCGCGTTCTACATTGATGTCTTAAAAGATCGGCTTTACACATTTGCATCAGACTCGGTCGAACGACGATCAGCCCAGACAGCCCTCTACAACATTACTGAGGGATTAACGCGATTACTCGCACCGTTACTCCCAGTCACAGCTGACGATTTGTGGCGTTTTCTTCCGGGACAGCGAGAATCGAGTGTTCACCTCGCAGACTTTCCAACGGACTGCCATGAGTTCCTTGATGCTGATTTGAAAGCTCGCTGGAAAAGACTTCTAGCGCTTCGAAATAAAGTCAACTTGAAACTTGAAGACCTGCGACAAGAAAAGATCGTCGGCACGTCGCTTGAGGCAAGCGTAACGCTTCGAGCAACGGGTATCACTGCCGAGTTAACCAGAAAGTATGAGAACTTGCTTCCCACATTATTCATCACATCCAACGTGGTGGTGACCACACAAAATGCAATCGAAATCGATAAAGATGGTTCTCCGAGGAACAGCGAAAAGTTGTGGGGACAATTGCAGCGATGTGACCCGCATGCTTGGTTCACCGAACAAGAGTTCAACGAACATGCGGGTAGCGCCATTATTGAAGTTAGTCGGGCAGAGGGCACAAAATGCGAACGTTGCTGGCGATATGTCAAACAAGTGTCTCAAATCGTCCCGACAGGACTCTGCGATAGGTGCGTTGATGCACTTGCGGGAAGCGTAGATTTTGCCAGCTAAGTTTTCGTCTCGGCCGATCGTGATTGGAACCTTCGGATCAATTTTGATTATTGATCAAATTACCAAGACGCTCGTACGTCAACAGCTTGCTCTGCACGAACACGTCAATGTCATACCGAATTTTCTTGACTTCAGATACGTGCAAAACACTGGTGCCGCCTTCGGGTTTTTAAACTCCACTGACATACCGTTCAAAACCGCACTGATGACTGCCGTCGCACTTTTTGCGCTCATTGCCATCGCTATATATGCGAGCCGCCTATCGTCTGAGGAACCTTTGGCTAAACTAGGCCTCGCTTCTATTCTCGGTGGTGCCACAGGCAATCTGATTGACCGCATCATGTACGGGTATGTCATCGATTTTGTCGATGTCTACTTTGGAACATGGCATTTCTGGGCGTTTAACGTTGCAGATGCCGGAATTACGGTCGGAGCGAGCTGTCTCATCCTAGATATGGCAATATTAAACAGACATGTATCCGAAACTGTTTGACCTAGGCCCAATCAGTATTTATTCATACGGCGTTCTCTTGGTAGCCGCCTACCTCATCGCGTTTCAAATGGCGGTAGTCCGTGGGAAAGCCCGCGGTCTCGACGGCAACCGTGTAATGGACCTTGGGATTGCAGTGATCATTAGTGCGCTCATTGGTGCAAAACTTTTACTGCTGATCGTAGAGTTCGATCACTTCGCGGCAAACCCAGAAAGGTTGTGGACGCTGGTACGTTCAGGAGGCGTTTACTACGGCGGGTTTTTGCTCGCCGTCTGCGTGGCATTCTTGTACATGCGTCGTCATTCGCTACCACTCTGGATCACGTGTGATGCGTTCGCTCCGGGCATAGCATTAGGACAAGCCGTCGGACGTATTGGTTGTCTTTTGGCAGGTTGCTGTTATGGATACCCAACGGACCTCCCCTGGGGCATCACGTTCACTGATCCAGTAGCAGCAGCAAATGTGGGAACCCCGCTGGGAGTGAGTCTTCACCCTACACAGCTTTACGAATCCTTTGCGGCTATCTCGATTCTGGCATTTCTACTACTTTTTGAACGCAAAGGACGAACGTTTAATGGCCGTACATTCTGGACGTATCTACTACTCTACCCAGTAGCAAGGTTTCTCATCGAATTTTTACGTGGGGACCCAAGAGGCACCATTCTTGATGTTTTGTCAACTTCCCAATTCGTATCCGTGCTGCTGATCCCATTAAGTGTGTTCATGCTGCTAGTTCTTTCGAAAACTGGTGGTTCGACAGCAAATAGAATGCCGCCTAAGCGAGTGCATGCAACATAGAGCAGCTTTTGGTATTCGTAATGGATACACCCCAGAGCAATTCAGACCAACGTTCGCAACACATTGAACTAACAGTTAACGATAAATACAGCGGTACCCGCCTTGATCAATTCCTAACCGCTCACCTCGCGGATATGACTCGATCTCAAATCCAGCGTTTAATTAAAGATGGTCTAGCTTGCATCGACTCGAGACCGGGTCGTGCCAGCGCACCGATACATTCGGGAAATATCGTCACGCTTAGGATTCCTCCTCCTCTTGTAGCCTCACCAAATGCCGAAGCATTGCCGCTCGACGTTATCTATGAGGATCAAGACCTCATCGTTGTCAACAAGAAAGCTGGAATGGTTGTGCACCCAGCTAATGGACATAGAACCGGAACCTTAGTGAACGCACTCTTGCACCATGTGAAAGACCTAAGTGGTATCGGTGGAGAACTACGACCTGGAATCGTTCATCGTCTTGATCGTGGAACATCAGGACTGATTGTCGCCGCGAAAAACGACGTAACCCACCATGAACTCTCTCGCCAATTTAAAAACAGAGAAGTTGACAAAGAATACCTTGCATTGGTCTGGGGGTTAGTACGGCAGGGACGTCGTATAGACCTGCCAATCGGCCGAGATACAGTCGACCGAAAGAAAATATCAGATCGATCCCGGCATGCCAGGTCAGCCGTCACTCGCATCACACGAGCAGAACATCTTGATGGCGTTTCACTACTAAATGTGGTGATTGCTACGGGGCGGACACACCAAATTCGTGTTCATTTGAATGCTATTGGACACCCAATAGTGGCGGATGCGACCTACGGAGGCAAACGGCGACATTTGCCTACCCACCTCCGAGTGGTTAACCATCTTGAAAGACCTTTTCTCCACGCCAGTCGGCTCGCTTTTACACATCCTCGGGGTGGACATCAACTTGACCTTCAATGTGCGCTGCCAGAAGACTTGGAAATGGTTGTCACTCATATTAGACACGCCACCAAACAGAGACAAGGCGAGCATTGAGAATACGCCTTCAACGTAAATGACTGACAAACCAACAGCCACCACATTAACAAGCCGTCAAGTGCACAAAGGTAGCGTCTTTAAAACAACACAAGATCGGGTAAAACTGCCCAACGGACGCGAGACAACTTTAGACGTTATTAGACACCCACCGTCAGTAATTCTTATTCCAATTCTGGACAGCGAAAAGGTAATTCTTGTTCGGCAATACCGTTACGCTCTTGACAAATGGATTTGGGAACTACCAGCTGGCAACGTCGAACCGGGAGAAACTCTTGATGCTGCAGCGCGGCGAGAATGTGCCGAAGAAACAGGTCGAATACCGTCTACCGTTAAACAAGTTGGCACTTTTTTTCCTATACCAGGCTACTGTGATGAAAAAATGTATTTCTATTTGGTAACAAAACTTCGCCCAACGAAAAGTTTCAAACTCGACAGGGACGAAATACTTACACCTCACGTGTTCCCGTTGGAAGAAGCCAAAAACATGGTTTCAAACGGAACCATCATAGACATGAAGACAGCTCTTGGACTAACGCTCGTATGACCAGCAGGAACCACTACTGCACAGTTTCGTGTACCGTCCGTTCAGAATCAGGACGGCCGTGATTTTGCGACGGCACCGCGGGTGTTAGAGCTAACGCCAACACCTCATCAACCATTGATACGTAGTGCACGTTGATCTCTCGCCGCAAATCATCATTAAGGTCTTCATTAATATTTTTCTCGTTTTGCTTTGGCAACACCACGTTTAAAATTCCGAGTCGGCGCGCGGCAAGTACTTTTTCCTTAATACCACCAACTGGTAGAACGTGACCAGAAAGCGTGACCTCACCAGTCATTGCTAGGTCACCACGTACCGGCCGACCGGTTAATTCAGATACGAGCGCTGTTACCATCGTAACTCCAGCAGACGGACCATCCTTTGGAATGGCTCCAGAAGGGACATGAAGATGGATCTCAGCCTCCTTGTAAAAAGCAGGTAACACATCATACTTGTCCACATTCGCACGGAACCACGACAGTGCGGCCTTAGCCGATTCCTTCATGACATCGCCGAGATGGCCCGTCAGGGTTAGAGACCCACTGCCACTCATACGACTTGCCTCAACAAACAACACGTCGCCGCCAACTGGGGTCCAAGCCAAGCCAATCGCAACTCCTGGACGTTTGGTCCGCTCAGTCACCTCTTCATCTAGAAACTTAGGTGCTCCGAGCATCTTTATCACCGTCGCATTTGTAATCTCCACTGAATCTTCATCACCTTCGACTCTTCTACGCGCAACTTTTCGACACAGTGCGCCAATTTCCCGATCTAGGTTCCTTACACCAGCTTCGCGAGTGTACCCGCGGATAATCGATCGAAGTGCCGTTTCAGAAAACCCGATCTCATTAGCTTTCAACCCATGGTTCGAAACTTGTCGGCCAATTAGATGGTCTGTCGCGATGACAAACTTTTCGTCTTCGGTATATCCAGGGAGATCCAAGACCTCCATCCGATCCTTTAACGCGGCTGGGATCGGATCTAGCACATTCGCTGTTGTAATAAAAAGCACTTCAGACAGATCAAATGGCACGTCGAGGTAATGATCGCGAAATGTGGAATTCTGCTCTGTATCAAGTACCTCAAGTAATGCGGAAGCTGGATCGCCACGAAAATCCGTACCCAATTTGTCAATCTCGTCAAGAATAAATACAGGGTTTTTCGATTCGGCTCGCCTCAGACCGCGTACAACCTGGCCTGGTAGAGCACCAATGTAGGTTCGACGATGACCTCGAATTTCAGCTTCGTCTCGCATTCCACCAAGCGAGATCCGTACGAATTTTCGGCCAAGCGAAGCCGCGATCCCCTTTGCCAATGAAGTCTTCCCAACCCCCGGCGGTCCAACAAAACAAAGAATCGGTCCTTTGACGTCAGGATTCAACTTCCGCACCGCCAAATATTCAAGAATCCGATCCTTTGCTTTCTCAAGACCCGAATGACCTTCATCGAGTGTGTCCTTAGTCACCTTCAGGTCAATGGTCTCCTTCGTTCGCGCATTCCAAGGCAGTTCAATCAACCAGTCGAGATAAGTACGTGACACGGTATATTCCGCAGCCGCGACTGGCATCTTTGAAAGCCGGTCCAGCTCTCGATACGCCTCTTTTTCTACCGATTCAGGCATACCTACTGCCTCAATCTTCGATCGAATTTCCTCAACTTCTTTCGTTTGATCGTCAGATTCACCGAGCTCTTTTTGAATAGCTTTCAACTGCTCCCGAAGTAAATATTCTCGCTGGTTCTTCCCGACCTCAGATTGCACTTGCGATTGAATTTTTGATCCGAGTTCAAGAACCTCAAGTTCTTTGATAAGCAAACGATTCAATCGGTCCACTCGAGCCAAGACTCCTAGGGTCTCAAGTATGTCTTGCTTGGCTGGCGTCTCTATCGTTGCCAAACTCGAAGCTATAAAGTCCGCAAGTTTCCCCGGTTCTGAAATGTTCTCGGATAACGCCTGAAGGTCATCAGAAAGTAACGGAGAAAGTGAGACTACGCGCTGGAAATTATTCTTAATAATCCGCTGCAACGCATCAATCTCTATTTCTTCGTCCTCCACGATCTCCACATCCGCAGCATGTATCGCTGCACGGATAAAGGGATCCGTTTGAATAAACTGGTCTAGGGTTACACGCGCGAGTCCCTGAACGATTAGTCGCAAACTGCCATCGGCCAACTTGAACATCTTGTGGATATGAGTGATCGTCCCAACCGAGTAAAGTTCCTCTTGTGTTGGTTCTTCGACAGAGGCTTCCTTTTGAGTAAAGACACCAACAAGATGCCCATCGGCAACCGCCCTGTCAATAAGGCGGATAGAGCTCTCACGTGCCACCGCGAGTGGCATAAACGAATTCGGAAACAAGACCGTATCCCTAAGGGGTAGGATGGGTGATTCTTTTGGTATCGAAAATTGACCATCCTCGGTCGGCACATCCTTTTTATTAGATTGCTCTAACTCGTCGCTCATCACTAACCCCCCCAATTGCCAGTACGCTGATGACAAACGACTATCGACACAGGTGTCGTCACTGCACAATCGCTCCCACATGCTTGTATTAACAATGTGTCAACCATTTTGATCCGAGAATATTGATGGCGTGCCTAGCCGTGTGTCGAACACCTGCCGAGAATGTTGCTCATGATTCTCTCTGGCTTCCTCGCAGTCCTTACACCTTACCGCGAAAGGCAACGCACGTAACCGGCGACTAGTTATTTCCTGACCACACTCATGACAGTAACCGAATTTATCTTCCGAAAGCAGCGCGAGTGCTGCTCCAATCTTTTTAAGTGTCTCTGCTTTCATTTGCAGTACGGCGAATTCCATATCGCCTTGAACATCAGCTTCTGAACTCTCAGCCTCATCCCTAACTCCTAGATGAGTTGCCTCCTCGCGTTCCGCACGCACATTTTGAATCTTGTGGCGCATATCCCCCATAAGCGCAGTCCGCCGTTCTTCGAGAATACGTGTTAGCTCGTTATATCGTTCTCGTCTCATCTTTGGTGTCCAAGTTTTAGCCATGACAAAGACTCCTCTGCTTTACTAATCTATCGACTCCAAAGTCCGCGCCTGTTTTCTCGGATCAAGCCACCCACTCCATCAGTCATTTTCCGCAAAAACAAGTTCTTGCTATCGGGTCTAACTGGTCCATCAAAAAGTGATATCTCAGGTAATCCTCACCCCTTCGGACCGTCCTACAAAATCACTTATGGCTGTAAACTATTTGAATACAGAGAGTTCCAGTGGGCTCTCGGTATCATTGCATTTCCGTGCAGTTAGGTGCTGGTCTAGTGTCCATGCACGGCAGGAGTTAATATCTTTTATTTAGCTCCCATCTCATTCTGAATCATTTCCCCTGTCATAATTCGTCAGTTGTTTCTGACCCACACGATGGGAAAATGAGTCTAGCTCGCTATCGACTGACATGAAAAAACCACTATGTCCACTCTGCAACAAACGTAGAGCGCGCCGCGTTTGCCCAGCACTAAATCAAGACATCTGTGCAATCTGTTGCGGAACTAAACGCATAACCGAAATTGATTGTCCCAAGAACTGCACCTACCTACAATCAGCCAACGCACACCCACCAGCAATCGTTCAACGTCAGCAGCAAAGAGATCTTCGGTTCTTACTTCCGGTGTTCCGTGGACTTACTGAACGTCAACATCAGATCTTGTTTTTGTTGCAAACATTTTTGGTTACTGGAAACCACAACGTGCAATCGATAGATGACGGTGATATCGAAGAAGCCGCACGTGCGCTTGCTAACACCTACGAGACCGCCGATCGTGGAATTGTTTACGACCACTCAGCAACTGGTGTCAATGCACAGCGGTTGGCAATTGAATTCAAGAACATGCTTCAATCCAAACAGTCCGAGGGATTACGCTTGTCAGACCGAGATCTAGCGGCTGCATTTCGCCGTCTTGAAGCTGCCGCAAAAGATGCAGAAAAAGCGTTGGCTGACGACCGGAACGACAGGGCCTATTTGGAGCTTCTAAAGAGAATGCTCAAGGAATCCTTGGGTACCGAAAACAGTTCCGATAACCCAACTAACGACACGACGACTAAATCAGGGTTGATTGTGACTGGCGAATAACGAGTTCATTGGGCTAGAATAGCCGTCCCTAAGGACTTAACTTCAGAGAGAGCTATGGCAAAACGTTGTGACGTATGCGGGAAGGGACCGGCGGTTGGTCGAAACGTGAGTCACGCTCACAATGTCACCCCTCGTAGATTCCAAGCCAACATCCAACGTGTTCGTGCAGTGGTAAACGGCAGTACCAAACGAATACGCGTCTGTACCCGTTGTATCCGTTCGAATAGGATAACTAAAGCCGCTTAGAGTGGCTTATGGAGCAGGGCGCTGCGGGTATCTATCAATTCTGACGGTGCGCCGAAAGCAGTCGGGCCCTACTCCCAGGGGGTCCGTGCAGGTAGTTTTCTATTCTTATCTGGTCAGATCCCGCTAGAACCTTCCACCGGGAAATTGATTAATGGAGATGTCGTCGCACAGACACACCAAGTCCTCAAGAACCTTGATGCAGTGTTACGAGCTGCTGGAGCCACAATGAATGATGTCGTTAAAACAACCGTCTACCTCTCAAACATGGCTGAATTCAACGACATGAACCGAGTGTACGAGACGTACTTCAGCAGTCCAGCTCCAGCCCGCGTCGCAATTCAAGCTGCAAAACTTCCGAAAGACGCTCGTGTAGAAATTGACGCGATCGCTGTCATTTCTGACTGATTGAGAAACTACCGGTATCTCGCACGACAAGGCCTACCGAACGGAAATAAAGTTGTTCCGAGTCATCTCTGCCGTAACACACGTTCAACATCGCGGACGCCAGAGACAGCCCGTAACACCTTGATAACGCGTTGCAGATGTTTGAGATCGTCAATATCCATGGTCACACTGATGTACGCATGCTCATCTTCTCTTGTTGACGTCTCAACTTTTCGGATATTAATCTTCGTGTCGGAGATGCATGACGTAACGTCCGCAAGCATCCCTCGGCGGTCTTCGACCTCAATCGTAAGACAAACTGTAAATTGAGTGCTATCACTCGTTGAATCCCAGACCACGTCGATGCGACGATCCGGATCGTAAAAAAGATTCATCACATTCTGACATGTGGACGAATGGACGGATACCCCCTTGCCTCGCGTGACGTAACCAACGATTTTCTCTCCCCGAATAGGGTTGCAACAACCTGCCCGAAACACCAGTAGATCATCAAAACCTCGAACTTTAATCTTGTCGTGATGGGGTCTTAGAACCCGACGTACTACCGACGTCAGCGCCGCCTTCGGTTTTGGTTCGACCAATCGTTCAGCAGGAAACAGGTTTGCCAATATGTTCCGGGGAGAAACCTTGCCGTACCCGACGCTGGCGAATAGATCATCTGGTTTTTGGGCGCCGAACTTGTCACAAGCTTCAGCCATAGCACTAGAATCAAAAATCCTTTTCGTCTTTAGATCAAAACGACGAGCCTCTTTTTCCAACATTTTGCGTCCTAGTTCGACCGCCCGTAACTTCTCTTCTGCATGAATAAAATGCTTGATTCGATTTCTCGCACGGGTCGTGATCACAAAGTTCAACCAATCACGACTTGGACAGTGACCAGACGAGGTCACCACCTCTACGATATCGCCCCCTTGTAAACGTGTGCGTAGAGGCACCATCCGACCATTCACACGCGCCCCTACACACGAATGCCCCACATCCGTGTGCACAGCGTAAGCAAAGTCAACGGCTGTAGCACCACGGGGTAGCGCCTTTACTTCACCTTTGGGCGTAAAGGTGTAGACCTCCTCCGGATAGAGGTCAAGTTTAAGATTATGGATGAACTCGTTCGGGTCTGGCACACCGTTCTGCCACTCAAGCAATTGTCGGAGCCACGAGAAATACTGCTCGTCAGCCGCTAGCCCCACACGGCCTTCTTTATATTTCCAATGCGCCGCAATGCCATCTTCAGCCACTCGATGCATCTGCTCTGTTCGGATCTGCACCTCAAAAGGGAATCCTTTGTCACTAACAACCGACGTGTGGAGTGATCGGTAACCATTAGGACGTGGCATGGCAATAAAATCCTTAAACCGACCAGTCACAGGCGTCCAGGTTTGATGAATGATTCCCAACGTCGCGTAACAATCTCGCACCGATTCAGTAACCACACGGACGGCGATCAGATCGTAGACCTCGTCCAGTGAAATCTTCTGCCGTTGCATCTTTCTCCAAATGCTAAAAAGACGCTTCGTCCGGCCCTCAATGGTAATTACGGAAACACCAGCTACCCGCAATTTCTTCTCCAAGGTTTCTTTCAAGCCGGCAACCGCCCGCCTGGTTGCCTTACGGTGTTTGTCTACCTGTCCGCGCAGTGTTTCGTGCTCTAGCGAATCGCGGTGTTGAAACGCGAGTCCTTCCAGCTCGTTCTTGACCTTGCTCATGCCTAATCTGTGCGCAATCGGAGCATAAATATCGAGCGTTTCTTGAGAGATCTGTATCCGTCGTTCTTCACCCAAATGACCAAGCGTTCGCATGTTGTGTAAACGATCCGCCAGCTTCACCAGGATGACCCGGACGTCGTCAACCATCGCAAGCAACATCTTTCTGAAATTCTCAGCTTCACGCTCTTCTCTAGAAGAAAATGGGATCGCACTAATTTTTGTTACCCCCTCAACGACATGTGCGACCTCTGGACCGAATAGTTCGTGGATGTTCTCAATCGGTGTCAACGTGTCTTCAACCACGTCGTGCAATAAACTCGCAGCAATACCGACATCATCTAAATGCATTTCAGCAGCTAATCCGGCAACCTCAAGTGGATGGGTAATGTACTGATCGCCAGACCGCCGTTTTTGTCCAGCGTGGGCCAGGGCGGAAAAGTCGTACGCCCGGCGTAACAAGTCCGTGTCCGTATCTGGACTGTAACTGCGAACAACCGTGATCAGGTTTTCGAAACCACTCATAGAAGAACCGTATCTACGAAAGAAAAACAGACGACCATCGTGGGCTCTTTAGCGCCGTTTTGGTGAAGCACCAAGCGTATCAACAGAGTCTAAAGACAACTTATACACGCCTGTGACACACGTTTCTAGTCCCCACGGACGGGAACCGGAACCAACATCCACCAGGGAAACATAATTAAAAACTGTAAACGACTGAATTTTATAGACTTAATAAGCAATATGAATGCTTGACTTGCCATTTTTCGCTTCACTATACTGAACCGATTTTAGAAGGGTCATCGCGCCTCAGACAACAGCCCCTGACAAGATAGTCAGCGCGTCGAGGTATAGCGAAATCAAGGCACGTCGTACATAGGGCTGAAAGGGGAAAGAACATGCAAACGGCACACAAATTCGTAAGATTGGCGGTCGTAATTGCTCTCACCGTACCTCTCGTCTCATGCGCATTCTTCGACCAACTTTCAGCCATGCGCACTTTTAAGGACGCCAACACGTTCTACCAACGTGGTGACTACGAGGCGGCTATTGAAGAGTATATGAATGTGGTTGAGACCGTTGAAGCGGATCCAGATTCAGAATTGTCACAGGCTATGTCGGTTGCCTACTTTTACGTTGGGAACAGCTACGACAGCCTTTATACGCCAGCCTTCAGGGGACAACCCGAGAACGATGCGTACCTTGAAAGCGCTGAAGAGTTCTATCAGAAGGCCGCGGACAATGTTCCGAACGCAGATTTCAAGAAGCTTTCTATGCAATACCTGGTCGCCACATACGGCCCGGACAAACTCAATGACCCAACCAGTCGGGCCGCCCTGCTGCTAGACATGATTGAGCTGGAACCGGACAACCCTGAAAATTACTTTGCTCTGGCCCAGCTTTATGAACAATCTGGTTTGGCGGAATTCGCCGAAGCCGCCATGACATCTGTTCTCTCTTTTAACTCCGATGATCCAACCGTCTATTTGCAACTAGCGGGGTACTACGACCGTGCGGGTAACTTTGAAGAGATGGTCGCACAGCTAAGGGAACGAGCACGCATCGAACCAGACAACCCCGAGGCGTTTTACACGATCTCCACGACATACTGGAGTAAAGCATTTCGAGATTTCACTATCACGCAAGAGCAGAAGCTCGAGTACATCATGTCTGGTCTTGAGGCAGCAGATGAGGCCATCGACCTGAACGGTCGTTATGTTGATGCGCTCGTCTACAAGAATATTTTGCTCAGGATGCAAGCTGGCGAGATGGTATGTGTAGATACCGACGATACTGAATGCATCAATGCGCAGGACGGTCTCATTGCGGAAGCAGAAGATCTTGAAGCTTTGGCACAGGAGATCACGCAAGAGCAGCGTGCCCAAGCGGCTGCTGGCCCAGCGGCTGGAGAGTAGTTGCGGTAACAGTCGCCCAGATTAATGCAAAAAAGCCGGACGCACCCCTAAGGGCGTCCGGCTTTTTTGCTGCGTTTGCATTTAAATCGACCGTTAAAACTCGATTCTAGGGGTCTGACTCGAACCGAGTTGTCTGTACCGATCCCATACCAGTGATCTGAACCGTGACTGCGTCATCTCTCGCCTCATCGTAGTGAATACCGTTCGCCGGCTCATATATGAAGCTTCCCGCTTCAATCGGGACCATCTCGTCCGGATTGTAGCTGGCCGCATCTGGCCCGAGTGCTACCCACCAGGTTCCCTCTAGTACGGTGATATATCTGGCCTGGTCATGAAAGTGAGGTCTAGTGCCAGTACCGGGTGCAAACGTAATCCGCATCACGTAGACTCCTGGTTCGTCCGTTCGTCCCAAAATCCTCACTGCACGACTGCCGGGCGGTGGCTCCAGATCTGCTGGTAGCGCCACAATAAAACCATTCGTATCTGGCTCCAACGTTTGAGCCAGCAGCGACATGCCCAAGGCAAATATCAATCCAATCGCGCAGGTAGTCGATTTCACAACATTTCCAGCACCAACAAGATACGGCCGTACTAAAGTCATATAGACCTCGAATAGCTGTCTGCACACCTGTCCCTGTAAGAAGATGCGAGACAACTCAGACATACCGAGCAAATGCTGGAAAAACCAGCGCCTCTCGGACACATCCCACATTCCCTCTAAGGAACAGCTGCCGCTTCCTGCGCACGAGCACCACTCAAAACATTAATCATTGCGTGATTGCCTTCATGACAGGCGTATTCCCACAGTTGTCCCGATGTCACCCCTCGCGATGCATGATTTGTAGTCATAGGTGCCGTCGCCGTCCATGGTTGGGTAAAAGACAGCGGATCCTCAACCGTAAAACTGTAATCAATGGTCTCTGAGTCGATGCGCGTAAAACGTTCGACTATCCCTAGACTAGGCCGTGATGCACGCCACGGCGCGCTCCAATAAGCACTTGACCTATCCGCAAAGTTTCCTGTCTCCACAACCAAGGTGTCCCCATCCCAGTATCCTCTAGCTTCCCCAGTCCATTGCTTAATACCCGTCAACGGTCGAGGTTCTGTCGGAATGACCCGAAGCTCGTGGTACATCTCGTGCAAC
>Ga0310121_10003562_pt1 | contig 14173 bp, 6 predicted proteins | sample CB27_Tmax_986_MG_FD_203504 | JGI IMG/M metagenome (GOLD analysis project Ga0310121, IMG submission 203504) | Marine microbial communities from Western Arctic Ocean, Canada - CB27_Tmax_986 | ecosystem: Environmental > Aquatic > Marine > Oceanic | place: Canada: Western Arctic Ocean | collected... | reverse complement strand
CGCCGCCCACAATGCCAGCCCGAAGCCTTTCGTCTGGACCGCTTCAGCCAGCGATATTCTTGAGAAGGTGAAGCGGGGACGGAAGAAATTGAATAAAACCCAGTCTGCTTGACGGACTACACTAGTGAGGTGGATGTTCCGCCGCTCACCGTCGATTGAGTCAATCCTGTGTCGATCAACTTGTATGAGGATCGCTCGGGAGATTGTGGTATCAATCGCGCAAGCACCGCAAACCGATGTCTGATTACCCGCTACCCAGCATCGCCGCCCCCGCGGACCGGGGAGAGATCCGGGAAGAAATCCTGCGGCTGAGGCAGGTGGGGACCGGGGCGCTGAGCCGTCAGGGCTCGTTGGAGGTCTTCACCGCGTCGGCGGACGCGATTCCTGCCGTGCTCCACGATATCGGCCGCCTTCGGGAGATTTGCTTCCGGGAGGTCGGCGAGGGAAGCGGCAAGGGGCTCGACCTCGACCAGTACGACCGCCACTACCTGCACCTTTTCCTGTGGGATGCCGATGCGGAGGAAGTGGCAGGGGCCTATCGCCTCGGACGCACCGATCTCCTTCTCGCCCAACACGGCCCGCAGGGCCTTTACTGTTCGACGCTCTTCGAGTTTGAGGAGGCCTTTCTCGATCACCTCACCCCGGGACTGGAATTGGGGCGCTCCTTCGTGGCGCCGAAATACCAACGCTCGCTGGGAGCGTTGATGGCGCTCTGGAAGGGGATCGGACAGTTCGTGGCCCGCTATCCGCGCTACGCGAAACTCTTCGGCCCGGTCAGCATCAGCCAGGACTACACGCCTATATCGAAGACCCTGATCGTGCGTTACCTGCGGGAGGAGAAGCGGGACGAGTCGCTGGCCTCCTTCGTGCACCCCACCAATCCCTACTGCGAGGATATGCCGATGGAGATCAGTCCGCGGCTGGAGAGCATCGAGCAGGTCTCGGCGCGGGTGGCCGCAACCGAGCCGGACGGCAAGGGCGTGCCGGTCCTCCTGCGACAGTATCTCAAGCTCAACGCCACGCTCCTGGAGTTCAACGTGGACCCGCAGTTCAGAGACTGCCTCGATGCCCTTTTGATGGTCGACCTGCGCGCCGCGCCCACGGCGATCCTGAAACGCTACATGGGCAGAACCGCCTATCGCCGTTTCACGCAGGAGTCGGCCATGGGGTGAAGTCTGGGTCGGAAGCGGTCAATCCAGCCGACGAAGAGGGCCACGCGTCATGCGTTGCCCTCGAGAATCGAAAAGGAGGCGAGGCGGACCTACTTGGCCTTCACGGTCATCTTGCCCTGCATGACGCCGAAGTGGCCCGGGAAGGTGCACACGTAAGGGTAGACGCCGGGTTCGCCGGCCTTGAAGGCGATGGTTTCTTCCTGCTTGGGACCGAGGACCTTGGTGTTGATGATGATCAAGGCCTTGAAATTCGGGTCGGTGGGAAGGAACCCGCCCGGCCTGTTGGTGATGCCTGCCATCGCGAATTTCACGATATCCGAAGCGGGCTTCAGGATCACGAGGTTGTGGCCCATGGCCTCCACCGGAAGGGCGCCCACGTTCTTGAGGGTCAGGGCCACGGTCTGACCGGAAGTCACGGTGAACTCGGTCTTGTCGTACTTCATCATGTCGTTGCCGGTGATCGTGATTTTCACGTCGGCGGTGGCGGGATCGACCTTGTCGGCGAGGGCCGAACCGGCCGCAAGTGAGGCGGCAGCGAGTGTGAGGAGCAGCTTTTTCATATGCGCGGGAAGATGCGGCCAGATACTGACCGGACAAGGAAATCTTTCTCGTGGCGGCGCTTTTCAGGCACCGACCGATTCCCCTTCACATCATCGTAGCAGGCTCAGTGGGGCGGAATTGGGCGGCACGCAGAGCTTCTACGGGGCGTGGCGCTTGAAATTCGCCGCCACGCTTTCACGCATCCAGCGCTTTCCGCAGGTAGGGGGCGGTGCGGGAGGATTTCGACTTCAGGATGTGCTCGGGCGGGCCCTGCGTGACGATCGATCCGCCGGCTTCGCCCGCTTCGGGACCCATGTCGATGATGTTGTCGGCTTCCGCCATGATGCCGGTGTGGTGTTCGATCACGACCACGGTGTGGCCTTCATCGACGAGGCGGTGCAGGACGTCGATGAGTTTCTTGACGTCCTCGAGGTGGAGACCGATGGAGGGTTCCTCGATGAGATAGAGGTTGGCGTGGGGTTTCCTAGGATTGGGAATGGCGGTTTTGCTGATGCGGCCTCGGGTCAGTTCGGTGACGAGCTTGAGGCGCTGGGCTTCGCCGCCGGAGAGGGTGGGGCTGGGCTGGCCGATTTGGAGATAGCCCAGCCCGGTGTCGCGAAGCAGGGCGAGGGTGCGGTGCAGTTTGCGGTGAGCGGAGAAGAACTCGACCGCTTCGTCGATGGTCATCTCGAGGATGTCGCCGATCGAGCGCCCGTTGTAGCGGATCTCGAGGGTGGCGGGGTTGTAGCGCTTCCCATTGCAACCGTCGCAATGGGTCCAGGTGGAGGGCAGGAAATCCATTTCGAGCTTGATACGTCCGTTGCCCTTGCACTCCGGGCACTGTCCGGTGGAGTTGTTGAAAGAGAAGCGCGAGGCATCGAAGCCGCGGAGGCGCGCCTCGGGAACCTGGGCGAAGAGCTTGCGGATTTCGTCGAAGATCTTGACGTAGGTGGCGGGGCAGGAACGAGAGGTCTTTCCGATGGGGGACTGATCGACCTCGTAGCAATGGCGGATGCACTTGAATCCCGAGGCGGATTCCCAACTCTTTTCGGCATGGCGGTTGAAAAGCGCCGCCACGGTGCCGCGCATGAGGGAGGACTTCCCGCAGCCCGAGATCCCGGTGATGACGGTGAGGCGCCGGAGAGGCAGGCGGAGCTCGACCTCCTTGAGGTTGTTCAGGGTGCAACCCTTCATGCGCAGCCAGCCGGGCCGGGCGGCGGGCTTGGGGAGGGGGCGCCGCTCGCCGCGCACCGGATGGTGGAGGGGATGGTTGAGGGCCTGGCCCGTGACGGATTTCCTGAGGCGCTTGAGGCGGCTCAGGGTGCCGGACGCGATCACTTCTCCCCCGTGCCGTCCGGCGCCGGGGCCGAGGTCGATGATATGGTCGGCGCGCGCCATGGTGTCGTCGTCATGTTCGACCACCAGAAGAGAGTTTCCCTTGGCGCGCAGGGATTCCAGGGTGTCGAGAAGCCTGGCGTTGTCGCGGGGGTGGAGACCGATGGTCGGCTCGTCGAGAATGTAGAGGACGCCGCGCAGGTTGGACCCGAGTTGGGCGGCGAGGCGGATGCGCTGGGCCTCCCCGCCTGAGAGGGTCTTGGCGGAGCGGTCGAGCTGCAGGTAGCCGAGGCCGACCTCCTCGAGGAAGCGGAGCCGCTGCCGGATCTCGGGAAGGATGTCGCGTGCGATGGTGGCCTCGCGGCCCTCGAATTCAAAGGACTGCACCGCTGCGGCGGCCTCGATGACGGACAGGAAGGCGAAGTCCTGGATGGCGAAGTCGCGAATGCGAACCGCGCGGGAGACTTCGTTCAGGCGGGCTCCCAGGCAGTCGGGACAGCACGCGAGTTCCTCCTCGCCGGCGCGGTCGAGTTTGCGGTCGAAGTCGATCTCGGCTTCCGTGATTGAGTTGTAGGGCGTGTTGTTGCGCGAGTCGAAGCGCTTGCGGCGCGTGCTGGAGATCTCACCGTATCCCCGGCAGGTCTTGCACCAACCGCGCGGGGAATTGAACGAGAAGTGGGCCGGATCGAGGGGCTCGAAGGAGCGGCCGGTGACGGGACTGACGCGGGCCTTTGAATAGGGATGCAGGTGGTTTCCGCGATCGAGGAGCCGCAGGGTGCCTTTTCCGATGCGGAGGGCGTCGGCGACCGCTTCGCGCAGCTCCGAGAGGCGCACGTTGCGGGTTGCGATGTGCAGGATGACGACATCGAGGTCGTGTTCCTTGAAGCGTTCAAGTCGCTGGAAGCCGTCGACGTCCTTCCACTTCTTGTCGACGAGGAGGCGGGTGTAGCCCTGGCGTCCGGCCCAGGCCGCCACCTCGGTGTGGAAGCCCTTCCGGCCCCGGATGACGGGAGCGAGAATATGGACGGGGCCCCGCTTCAGGCGGGCGCGGATGGCATCGACGATGGCGTCCTCGGTCTGGGCGACGACCGGTTGGCCGGATTCGGGGCAGTACTGGGTGCCGAGCTTGGCGTAGAGGAGGCGCAGGAAGTGGTAGACTTCCGTGACGGTGGCAACGGTCGACTTCCCGCCGCCCTGGGAGATGCGTTGCTCGATGGCGACAGTGGGAGGCAGTCCCGAGATGCGGTCGATGTCGGGTTTTTCCATCTGCTCCGCGAACTGCCGAGCGTAGGGCGACATGGAATCGAGGAAGCGGCGCTGTCCTTCCGCGAAGACGATGTCGAAGGCGAGGGTGGATTTGCCGGAGCCGCTCAGGCCGGTCACCACCACGAACTTGTCGCGCGGGATGGAGAGGTCGATGTTCTTGAGGTTGTGTTCGCGGGCTCCGACGATGGTGATGGCATTGCCGTTCGCGGTGGGAGACGGGGGATTGGAGATTCGATATTCGGGGGCGGTCTCGGCAGCCCTGGATACCGGGTTGGAGGGGTGGAGGAGGGGGGCGAGGTAGCGGGCGGTTTCGGTGCCGGTGGCGGCGACACCCTCGGGGGTGCCGGTGGCGACGAGCTGGCCGCCGTGGGCGCCGGCGCCGGGACCGAGGTCGAGGAGGTAGTCGGCGCTCTTGATGACATCGAGGTTGTGCTCAATGACGAGAAGCGAGTGCCCGGAGTCGACCAGGCGCTGGAAGACGGCGAGAAGCTTCTCGATGTCCCCGAAGTGCAGGCCGGTGGTCGGTTCGTCGAGGATGAGGAGGGCCGGCTTGTGCTCCCTGCGACCGATCGCCTCGCAAAGGATGGTGCAGAGTTTGAGGCGCTGGGCCTCGCCGCCGGAGAGGGTATTGAGCGGCTGGCCGAGGCGGAGGTAGCCGAGGCCGAGCTCCTGCAGGGGTTGCAGAGCGGAGAGAATCTTGAATTTCAGTCCGGCCTCCCTGGTGGCGGCGCGTTTGGGGGAGGCGGCGGCTCCATTTGCGAAGAAAACCAGCGCCTCGGTGACAGTGAGGGTCAGGATATCGGAGATGCTCTTTCCTTCCAAGCTGATCTCGAGAGCGGCCTTGTTGTATCGCGAGCCGTTGCACTCCGGGCAGGTGAGGTAGAGATCGGAGAGGAATTGCATCTCGACCTTTTCGAAGCCGTTCCCCCCGCAACGCTCGCAACGCCCCGCACCGGAATTGAACGAGAAGTAGCCGGGCGTGAGGCCGGCGAGCTGGCCGTCGGGGCTGGTGGCAAAGAGCTGCCGCACCAGCTCGAAGGCGCCGAGATAGACGATGGGGGTGGAACGCGGCGTCCGTGAGAGGGGCGACTGGTCGACGATCTTCACGTCCTCGAGCTGTCCGGCGCCCTGGAGGGAACGGATCGGGGCGGGTTCCTCCTGCGTTGCGATGTGCAAGGCGGGTGCGAGGTTGCGATAGAGAATATCGTGAACGAGGGTGGACTTGCCGGAGCCCGAAACTCCCGTGACGCAGCAAAAGACGCCGAGAGGAATGTCGACGTCAAGATTGACGATATTGTGGCAGCTGGCGCCCCGGATCCTGAGAAAGTCGGCGGAGGTGCGGCGCGCGGCGGGAACCGGAATACGCTTGTCGTCTAACAGATAGGGAAGGGTGGTGGAGTTGGGAAAAGTCGTGAGAGATTTGCGCTGTTGGGCCTGGCGCTTGGAAAGGGCCGCCACGATTTCTCCGCCGTGCTCACCGGCGCCGGGCCCGAGATCCAGGATGTAGTCGGCAGCCCGCATGACGGTCTCCTCGTGCTCGACGACCAACAGGGTGTTGCCCTTGTCGCGGAGGCCGTGCATGACGGAGATGAGAGCGCCGATGTCGCGGGGGTGGAGGCCGACGGTGGGCTCATCGAGAACGAAGAGGGTATTTGTGAGAGAAGCGCCGAGGCAGCTCGTGAGATTGACGCGTTCCACCTCGCCTCCGGAGAGCGTCCGGGTGGCCCGGTCGAGAGTGAGGTAGCCGAGCCCCACGTCGCACAGGTAGCAGAGGCGGGCGGTGATTTCGGACCAAACCAACTTCGTGGTCTTGTCGAGGCCGGAAGCGGGACTCTGGATGCGCGATGGCAGGGTCTCGAACCAGGCGCGCAGATCGGTGACGGGCCGGCGCCACAGGTCGGGGAGCGTCTGGCCGTCGACCTGGAAGCAGAGAGCCTCGGGTTGCAGGCGGGCGCCGCGGCAGGTCGCGCAGGTGGTGTAGGACCGGTAGCGGCTGAGGAAGACGCGGACGTGCATCCTGTAAGCCCGGCCTTCCAGCCACACGAAGAACCCCTTCACTCCGTACCACTCGTTGTTTTCCCACGCGTCTTCCGGGTTGTCGCGCTCTCCGTAGAGAATCCAGTCCTGTTCCTCCTTGGTGAGATCGGCAAAGGCGGCGTCGAGGTCGATGCCCCGGCCGGTGGCGTGGAGTTCCAGGTCGCGCTGGCACTCTTCTCCTCGGTCGCTCTGGAAGGGCTTGATGCAGCCATCGCGAATGGAGCGGAAGCGGTCGGGAATGGCCTTGGCGAGATCGATTCCGATCACGCGGCCGAATCCCCGGCAATCCGGGCAGGCTCCGACGGGATTGTTGAAGGTAAAGAGGGAGGGGGTGGGGGGACGGATCGAAAAACCGGTGGCGGGATTTGTCCACGTCGAACTGAAGAGGTGGGGAGCACCGGGGCCGGCCGCTACCGCGCAGGAACCCTTGCCGAGGTCGAGAGCCCGCTCGAGGGCTTCGAGGAGACGCTGGCGATTCGGCCCGGTGACCTTCAAGCGGTCCTGGATGACCTGCACTTGCGGCGGGAGGAGGTGAAAGCCGGCTTCCTCCGGCGCGTCGGTCCGCACCACGTGGCCATTGAGAAAAATGCGCAGGTAGCCCTGCTGCTGGAGAAAGGCGAAGAAGTCCTCGATCTCGGTCTCGGGGGGAACCGGGACGGGAAAGAGGACCAGGACTTGTTGTGCCGGCAGGTTCTCATGACACCACGCCGCGATCGAATCGGTGGTATCGGGCCGGATCCGGTCGCCGCTCTTGGGATCGACGGCGTGCCCACAGCGTGCGTAGAGCAGCTTCAGGTAGTCGTTGATCTCGGTGATGGTCCCCACCGTGGAACGGGTGGTGCGGACATTGTTCTTCTGCTCGATCGCGATGGCGGGCGGGATGCCATCGATGTGGTCGACGGCGGGCTTGTCCATGCGATCGAAGAACTGGCGGACGTAGGGCGAGAAGGTCTCGATGTAGCGGCGCTGGCCTTCGGCGTAGAGGGTCTGGAAGGCGAGAGAGGACTTCCCCGAGCCGGACGGGCCGGTCACTACCGTGAGCTTGCCAAGGGGGATATCGAGGTCGAGCCCCTTGAGGTTGTTCTGCCTGGCTCCCCGGACGTGAATGGCGGCCGGATCGGCGCGGGTCCCGCTCTTGGTTTTGGCGCGCTTGGTGGCAGGCACGCCGGCGAGCTTACGCCGCGAGAGTCGCTTGGCTAATGGAATCAGCGGGGAATCACCGCGTGGTTCGAACTCAATCCGGATCAGGGCGAAGTTCCGGAGGGGAGGGCGGGGTTGGAAGTGGTGCGTTGGAAGTGGCTCTCCCGCTGGTGCCGGGCGGACGCCATGGCCCGCGGCTCCGCGTCACGTCGATGGGGGCGTCATTGTTGATTGTCGCCATCCTGGTTGTTCTTATTTTCGCCCTCGTCGCCGGCCTCTTCTTCGGGCACCGGTGGGAACTCGCCTTCCAGAATTTCGAGGAAGTAGGGATTTTCGTCGGCTGCTTCCTTTTCACGGGACAGGTAACCGGCGCCCTTCCCGTCTCCCACGTTCCGGCGGCGGTCTATCTCGGCTTCAAGGTCGGCCAGGTAGCGCTTCTGGGCGTCCAGAAAATCCGACTCGTAGTCCTCCCAGGACTTCTTCTGCTTCTCGAGAGCCTTTTTGTGGATGGATCCGACCCAACGTCGGGCGCGCTCATTGCCGAGCTTGGCGGGGATCACTCCGCCGTCCTCGATGGTCTTGGTATAGGATTTGACGAAGTCTTTTGCTGCCTTGCTGAACCGGCTCGCGGTTTCGGCTTCACTCTTGATGTCGTTGACAAAGTCCTTCACGTTCTTGTCGTGACGGCGCTTCCAGCGTTGGAAGGCCACTTTCTCGTGAGCGGCGACCCTCTGACGTTGATCGGTGAGCCAGTCTTGTGCGCTGGCGGCACGCCGCTTGAGGTCTCCTTTGCTGGGCATGTTGCGGCGGGACCGGGCGGACCATTCCACCATGAAGTAGTTGGCCTGGCCGGCTTCGCTGGAGGCCTTGTTGTAACCGAAGCGTCCGTCCACGCCGCGCCAAACCTGGAGGGCGGGTTGCGGGCGGTCGGCCTGGTCGGGCTGGCCGGGGGCCCACCTCACGAATTGAAACTTCTCACCGGTGACGTAGGTCCACTGCGGGGAAGCAGTTCCCAAAATGCGACCGCCCACCCAGCAGGCGTCACCTCCGCCGAGCGCCTGCTGGAGGGAATCCGTGATCCAGTCCGCTTCCGCCTGGTTGGAAGGGACGGCGAGGTGTCCCCCCGCCGCGGTGGCGATTGCCGAGGCCTCGTCCCAGGAGACCGCTTTCGGGACGAGGAGGAAGCGGGAACCCCCGATGTTGCGGGAGCCGGCCGGGAAGATGGGAAGACGTTTGGATTTGAGGGCCTCCCCGACCCGCCCGAGTTGCATGGAGATCGTGCCCTGGTTGGCGGAGCCGTCGTTCCACTGCAGAAGGAAGGGCAATTTGCGGGAGGCGGGGAGATCGTCGACGCTTCCACCCGGGAGAAGCGCCCCGAAATCTTCGCCGTCATCCCTCGAGGGGGTGTCGTCGGGTTGTCCGGGCGCCCAGAGCTTCTGGTCGACCGCTCCACCGTCGGTCCAGAACCACTTCGACTCCGTGCCCGAATCCGAGAGGCCGATCCAGGCCGGGGATTTGCCGGTGAACTGGGAGCTGGCCCACGCCACGGCTTCGGCTGAATCGAGCACCGCCAGTTGCGCGCCGTGGTCCTCCGCGAAGTGGTAGGCGGCCTGCCAGGTCAAGGGCTGATCGACCAGGAAGAAGTGTGCGCCGCTGCGCTTGGCGGCCCCTTTGGGCAGATCGGAGAGTTCGCCCAACTTGAGCTTGGCCTTGAGTCGTGCCAGCGCCTGGGTCGGGCTCTCGCTCGCCTTTGGCAGGTCGGGCTTGGGCGGTTCCGGCTTCGGTTTGTCCTCGGGCGGCTTGGTTTTGGGCGCATCGGTCGCGACCGTTTTCGGCGGCGGTTCGGGTATCGGCACAGGCTGGTGCTTCGGAACGGGCTTCGGCGGGGGCAGTTCTTCCTGGGCCGCATCCCTGGTCGCCTTGTCGTCGTTCCTGGAAGCGGCGACGATCAGGGCGCCCACCGCCACCACGCCGCACAGCAGGCAGGCGATCAGAACCGGGGCCGTCTTCGACTTGCTAGACGAGAGAGCGGAGGAAGCGGGGCGGACTCCGATCAGCGGGTTGCTGCCTCGAGGGGCCGAGGCAGCAAGCGGCGCGCCCTGCCGGCGGGCCAGCAGCCCGTCGAGATCCTTCGCGAGGTCCTCGGCGTCGGAATAGCGGAGCTCGGGGGATGGGTGCGTGGCGCGCCGGATGATCGAGTCGAAGGCGGGATTGCACTTCGAGATGGTCGAGGGGGCCTGCCAGGCCTCGGTGGGCACCTGGGCGGTGAGAAGTTCGTAAAGGAGCACTCCGACGGCGAAGATATCGGCGCGCTGATCGACCGCATCGGGATTGTTGACCACTTCGGGCGCCGAGTAGCCGGGCGTGCCCCAGACGATTTCGTCCGGGTTGTGGCCGGCCCCCACCGGGCGGGCCAGTCCGAAGTCCCCGATCTTGGGCACCGCGCCGGGGCCGAGGAGGATGTTTCCGGGCTTGATGTCGCGGTGCAGGATCCCGTGATGGTGGGCGTGGGCGAGGCCGTGGCTGATGCCGGCCACGATGCGGGCGGCCTCCCTCTGCTCGATGCGTTTGCCGTGGGCGGAGTGGTGGAGCGACTTTCCTTCCACCAGCTCCATGATGATATAAAGCATCCCGTCGACGTCACCGAAATCATAGACCCCGATGAGGTTCGGGTGGTTGAGGCGTGCCATCGACTTGGCCTCCGCCTCGAAGCTGGAACGGAACTGGGGATCGGCTCCGAACTGCCGGGGGAGGATCTTGATCGCAACCCGCCGGTCGAGGGACACCTGGCGTGCGGCGTAGACCGCTCCCATGCCCCCTTGGGCGATGAACCCGCTGATCTCGTAGGCCGGAAAAAGCGGCTGCAACTCCTCAATGCTGGGAGCGTGGAACTCGAGACCGTGAGTGGAGGAATCCATTGCGGAAGGGGCACGTAATTGTGCCCCCGGTGATGGCACGAGGCAAGCACGAGGCAAGCGCGAGGAAATTAGCGCGGATTTCGCCTCAGTTCAGGGAACCGGGCCGCTTCGGGGCGGGACTTGATCGAAGCCCCGGATAAAAATTTTGGGCGCGCGGCGGCTCCGATTCGACGCGAGCGGTCTGGTCCTATTTGGAGCCGCCTCCGAAGTGCTCGAGCATCGTCCGCGCCGTCTTGCCGCAGGAATCGATCTCGTTCTGGATGGCACGGACCTGGCTACCCAACCCGCCGCTTTGGGCCGCGGCCTTCTTTTCCTTCAGTTTCTCGACGTAGGATTCGCGGACATTGTTCACCTCCCGCTCGAAGACCACCCCGAGTTGCTTCTCTTTCTGTAAGTACCCCTGGACGATCTGCACGGCGCGGGGAGGAAGCAGGATGCGGGCCTTGGGCTCGATGTCGATCTTGCCGCTCCGTTGCACTTTGGCCTTGAGGCGCGCCAGGGACGGACGATGGGTTCTCTCCTCGTTGTCGCTGAGGCCGCGGTGCCAGAAATCGAGGTCCCACTTCATGGCTTTGCCGTTCTCAAGCAGCTTTTTGGCGTAAGCTCCTTCCTTGGCCCGCGTGGCGGCGAGAGCCTGGGCCCGGAGCGCGGCCCAGTCGGCGCCTCCGGCCGGAGTTGCCACAGCCCGGATGGTGGAGCGATCCTTGCTCCACTCGATGATGAAGGCCTGGGCCGCACCGGCCACGGTGGGATTGCCATCGTCCCAGCCACCCTTGGCACCGGCCACGAGGCGGACCGCGGTGTCCACCTTCTCATCGCCATCGGGGGCATTGGGGGCCCATGCCGCGAAGGCCCACGGTTCGCCGGTTTGCCACGCCCAGGCGCGTCCGGTGTGCTGGCCGCCGATCCAGGCGCCCTCGCCTGCGACAAGCGTGTTCGAGACCGCTTTCACGAGATAGGTGTCCTCGGTCCGCTCGCTGGGAACGGCGAGGTGTCCGTGGGCACTGCGGGCGATGCTGGCCGCTTCGTCCCAGCTGACCTGTTTTTCGATAATGAGGTAGCGCCGGCTCTCGAAGGAAAGGACGCCGGGTGGGTAGAGGGGGTCGGGAGTTTCCAGCGAATTCTTCAGGCGTTCCAATTGGGACTCGAGGCTGGCCGGATTGGTGCCATCCATCCGCCACTGGATGAAGAACGGGTGCTTTTCACCGCCGGGCTTGGCGCGGATCGTCCCGAGGTCGCTGAGGCTGGCGCAGTTGCCGGTGGAGGTGGAGGGCTTGCGGACCTCCCAGGCGCTCCCATCGACCCAGCCCCAGGAGGTGCGGCTGATCGCTCCCCCGCCGAGCCAGATGATGGTGTCCCTGGGAATCTTGGACGACAGCCAGTTCTGTTCGCCCTCGTTGCGACAGGTTGCGAGTTGGCCGCCGTGCTCTTCGGCAGAGGCGGCGGCACGCTGCCAGCTCAGTGGAGTATCCACGAAAAAGAAACGGTTCGACCCGCGCACGTGGGTGCCGGGCGGAAACTCTTCGCGCTGGCCTTCCGCCAGCTGGGACTTCAGGCGGGCCAGGGCCTCGTGCGCGGTTTCGGGTTTTTCTTCCTTGGGGACGTTCACGGGCTGCACCACCAGCGGTTTCTTGAGTTTCGCTTCTTCCCGGGCCTTCTTGGCGAGGAGGGCTTCCGCGATCCGTTCCTGCTTTTCGATCTGCTCCTGCGCATCCCTGGCCTTCTCCTTCCTCGCGTTGTCCTCCTGCTTCCACTTGTAGGCTCGCGACATGCCGTAGATGGCGCCGATGAGGATCACGATGATGACGAGATTGCGCAGGAGATTCCAATTCGGGCCGGTCGAGACCCGCACCTGCGGGGGGGGAGGTGGGGGAGCTTCCGTTTCCGGTCCGGGCTCCCCCGCCGCCACGTGCGCCACGGGCGGGGCGGCGATGGGGCCGGTGATGGGGGCCTTCGTGACGATGCTGGCAACCGACCTTTCGAGAGCGTCCCGCAGGACCTTGACCTCCTTGCCCATCACCCCGGCATTGGCATAACGCAGTGTGGGGGAGGGATGAGTGGCACGCCGCACGATCTTGTCAAATCGCGGGTCCACATCCTCAATCTGGGAGGCCGGCACGTAACTGGCCTCGGGCAGCCGGCCGGTGAGAAGTTCGTAGAGGATGACGCCGGTCGAGTAGACGTCGGAGCGGGTATCGACCGCGTCCGGGTTCTTCGTGACTTCCGGTGCGGTGTAATCCGGGGTGCCGAAGTGGACTCCTTCGCCTTCCGTGTCATCGGCGGCGCGGGCCAGGCCGAAGTCACCAATCTTGGGCCGCTTCCTGGAATCGAGCAGGATGTTGGCGGGCTTGATGTCACGGTGCAGGATGCCCGCTTCGTGGGCGTGGGCGAGCCCGTCGCAGATTCCATGCACGAGGCGGGCCACTTCCTTCTGCTCGATGACCTTGCCGTGGGCGGAATGATGGAGCGACTTGCCGTCAACGAACTCCATCACGATGTAGGGCATCCCATCGACCTCGCCGAAATCATACACCCCGATGAGGTTCGGATGGTTCAGCTTGGCCATCGCCTTCGCCTCGTCCTCGAAACGGCGGCGGAATTCCTCGTCTTCCCCAAACTCCCGCGGCAAGATCTTGATCGCGACGGCTCGCTCGAGGGATCTCTGGTGGGCCTTGTAGACTGCGCCCATCCCCCCTTTGGCGATAAAGGCGAGCACGTCGTAGGCCGGGAGAAGCTCGTGGAGTTCCTCCGGACTGGGGGCCTCGAACTGGGGCGGGAACGACATAAGTTCGCTGAGAGAAGCGCCGCCGTGGGCGGGTTTCGTGGGGAACATGTCCCTGAATTCTTGAAAAGAAAAGCCATCAGTGGCTGCTTTCCCCCATGGATGAAGCCGCAATCTGGAAAGATCTCGGGCCGGAGGGATTCCGGCGCCTCGTGGCGGCCTTCTATCGGCAGGTCCCGCGAGACGAACTCCTTGGTCCGCTCTACCTCACCGAGGACCTCGCCGGCGCCGAGCAGCGGCTCTACGATTTCCTGTGCTTCCGGTTTGGCGGTGTTCCCCGCTACGTCGAGGAACGAGGCCATCCCCGCCTGCGCATGCGCCACCTGCCTTTCCGCATCGGGGAGGCCGAGCGGGACCGCTGGCTCGAACTGATGGCAGCCGCCATGCAGGAATCGGAGGTGTCCGAGCAGGCCGCGGCACCCCTGCGCGCCTTCTTTGCCCAGGTCGCGGACTTCATGCGCAACTCCTGATTCCAACTCCAGGATTTCTGGAATCTGGAATGAGACGCCCGGTTCCGATCGCCTGATCCGGATGGGCGGCTCCGGCTGCTCACGGGCGCGGCGGTGGTGGTGCACTCGCCCGCATCGTGGCCAGAATGCACGCCGGGACCCATTCCCTCGCTGGCCAAGCGGCCCGACCACGCGTAGGGTCCCCGCCAAGCGAATGCCGGATCTCGAACACACCGTCATCGGAGTCGTCTTTGCCGTCTGCGCCGCCATCATGTATCTCGGTGCGGTTCCCTATTACACTCTTCGGCACGTCGGTCCGGGAAAGCCGCCGCCGATGCCGAGCGGCAATGTCAGCATCGCGGGCTTTGGCATCGTCGATGCGGTGGGTGTCAGCATGTTCTTCGGATGGTACGCGTTGAACTGGGCCGTCGCGATTCGTCAGGGGGTTGATCTCAGCGAAGCGGAGAACCTGCCCGTCCTGCTGGCGGCACAACTCGGATTGCAGTTCTTTATGGTGGCGGCGGTGATCCTGTT
>Ga0310121_10003561_pt1 | contig 14176 bp, 7 predicted proteins | sample CB27_Tmax_986_MG_FD_203504 | JGI IMG/M metagenome (GOLD analysis project Ga0310121, IMG submission 203504) | Marine microbial communities from Western Arctic Ocean, Canada - CB27_Tmax_986 | ecosystem: Environmental > Aquatic > Marine > Oceanic | place: Canada: Western Arctic Ocean | collected... | reverse complement strand
TGCGGCCGGCGTTGATGGGGCGGGAGGCGAAGGTCGTGACGCTGGGGCCGACATCCTGCGAGTGCGACTGCCGGAGGGTGCCGAACTTGCATTTGCGGTCGTCATGAAAATAGAGGACGACCCGCGGGGCGTCGGTCTGCCACCAGGCCCGGTCGAGGGCCGGGGCGTCGAACCAGTTCCTTTCCCGGTGGCCGGTCGCGGTATTCTCATCGACTCCCAGGTGCCAGACCGGCCCGGCGAGGTAGTCGCGGCCGAGCGACTCTCCACCGGTGAACTGGTCGGCCACCACGAGACAGCCCTCGGCAGTGAGAACCGCGCGGCGGATCCAACGGCTTCCCTCGCCGTAGTAATGGTCGAATGCGAATTGGCCGTAGGAATCGCCGGCGTCGTTGTTTTGCGCAACGGCGAAATCCGGGAGGTGCACGATTGAGCCTCGGCGCAGGTGGTCGAGCTTGTCGCCCTGGCGGTCGGGGTGCACCGGGAACTCGTGGCGCTGGTGGAGGACGAGGAGGAGGTCGAGGCTCTCTTCGCCGGTGCCGCCCCCGCGCAGTTCGTTTCCCGTGTAGACGTTGTTGTACTTGCCGGAGGTGTGCAGGAATTTCGCGCCCCCGGCCGAGTATTCGTAGAGATGCCCGGAGACGTTATCGAGGTGAGCGTCCTTCCGCTCGTAGAGGAAAAAAGCCGCGAAGGGTTTCCCGGCCTGGCGGCCGGAGGTGAGGTAAAGCCGCTCGGGAATCTTTTTGCTCGTGGCGCTGAGCAGCCCGACCATCGCCCGGCTTGCGGGCACCCGCGGCACGATATTGCGCTCCGCGAACCAGGCGAAGCGCCGGTCGTAGGCGGACTGGTAGGCGGCGGGCACCACCCCGCCCGGGGGGCGGCCGCCGAGGGTGACCTGTTCGGCGGCCCAGAGGTAATCCGGGTTCTTGTAGTGCTGCGCGAGGCGGTACCAGAAGTGGCCGTCGCGCACGGAGGTTTCCACGTCGTAGTATCCGACCTGCCAGGGATCGGCGTAGATGGCGGAGAGATCCTTGCGCCGTTGCGCTCCCGAGTTGGGATTGCCCCGCACGCCGCTCCCGTGCACGAAGCCGAGGCAACGGGCCCCTACCGCATTGATGAGGTCGCGATCGCTTTCGATACGGCCGGTCGCTTCCGCGACGTCGATCATGCCGTGCAGAAAGATCGGGCCGTAGGGATAGTAGGTCCACTCTGTCCAGTCGCCGAACCCGGCCAGGTGCGCCCAGATGCGATCGATCCACGCCCGTGCGGCGGCGGCTTGCGGCGCACCGGGGAAATGCTTCAGGGCCAGGGCAACTCCTCCGGCATTGCCGAAGGAGTGGTTGTTGGCGGATTGCGCCTTGGCCTTGAAATCGATGAACTTGCTTTCGAGGCTCTGGTGCACGATGCCGCGGAAGCGCTCCTTTTCCTCGGTGGTCAGCATGTTTTGATCCGCCAATTCCAGGTAGATCCTCATGCGTGCCGCCCCGCCCCAGCCACCGTGGTACCCTCCTCCGTGCAGGTCGCGGTAAACCTTTCGACCGCCGATATTCAGGACCGACTCCTTTGAATCGCCCTTCAGGGTGGTGTAGTAGAGATAGAGAAGATCGCCCTCCCCCTTGGCCTCGAGCCGGCGGTGCCGGTCGAGGATCAGGCCACGGAAAACGGCGCGCAGGATTTTCAAGGCGTTCGCATCCTTGCGGCCGCCGTCGACATAGCGGCACCGCAAGCGGTCCCATCCCCACCAGCCGCGCGAAAATGAATGGCGCTCGTGTGCGGCCATCGACTCGCGCAGGGCGGTTTCCATCGCGTCGATCTCCTTGACGTCGGCATACGAGGCGCGCGGATGGCCGGCGAGGAGATCTTCGGGCTGGGCGATGGCCGGTGGGGTGGCAAGGGCCAGGAGCAGGGTGGGGAGCACCCCGAGCATGCGATGGGTTCGCTTGGAACGGTGAATATCAGGCGTCATCTTTCGGGGGGAAGTTCTACCGTCTCGCTTCCCGGGTTCCATCACGATCACCCAAAATCGTCGGACCGGTCCGGCGAGAGCCGACGGTCTGTCGGCATCATGGGGCAGCTGCCGGCGAGGCGCCGGCGCTCGATGTCATTCGCGCCAGCTTCGAAATCTGCGAAATCGTGCTACAAATCCGCGGAATTGGGACGTAAAGAAGATCGGATCGGCGGCGGCGCTTGCCATGACCCTCAAGGCAGCGGAGTCTCGAACACAACCACCTCAGCAAAGATTCTGTCATGAAATTGAAAAGAGCATCCGTCCACGCGGCGCTGGCAATCGTAATTGGAACCTCGCTGGGACTGGCCGAGGAACGAACCTGGACCGACGCCGATTCGGGGAGGACCCTCAAAGGCGAGTTTCTCGGGCTGAGCGGCGGAACGGTGAAGTTGAAACGCTCGAGCGGAAAGGTCATCGAGGTGGCCCTGGCGAAACTGTCGGTCGCGGATCAGACTTTCGTGAAGGCGGCGGCAAAGGGCGGAGCGGCCGGGGGCGCCGAATGGCCGAGCTGGCGCGGGGCGAACCGGGACGGTCATTCGCCGGACAAGGGGCTCCTCAAAGCGTGGCCGGAAGGCGGACCGAAGCTCCTGTGGACCTTCACGGACTGCGGGAAGGGGTACAGCTCTCCGGCCGTCGTGGGCGGTCGCCTCTTCACCACCGGGAGCCGGAAGGGCAAGGCCGAGATCATCTGTCTGGATGCCGCGAAGGGCGAAGAACTGTGGGCCGCCGGGATGGGGGGCGATCCGGAGAAAGGATACAACACCAACTGGGGGGCCGGCACGCGAGGAGCGCCCACGGTGAGCGAGGGGCTCGTGTATGCCATCAGTGCCAATGGCGAGTTGGTGTGCGTGAGTGCGGCGGACGGGTCGAAGAAATGGAGCAAGAACCTCCTGAGCGATTTCGGCGGCGGAATTCCCAAGTGGGGATACTCGGAGTCGCCGCTGGTGGATGGAGACAAGCTCATCGTCACGCCTGGAGGGAAGGACGGGGCGATCGTGGCCCTGGACAAGAAGACGGGGAAGAAGTTGTGGCAGAGCAAGGACCTGACGAACGGCGCAGAGTATGCATCCGTGGTCATCGCGGAAGCGAAGGGGAAGCGGCAGTACGTGCAGTTGTTCCAGAAGACGCTGGCGGGCGTGGATGCGGAGAACGGAGACCTGCTCTGGTCCTCGCCGTGGCCCGGAGGGCGAGTCGCCGTCGTCCCGACTCCCATCTATCATGATGGCCACGTCTACATGACATCGGGCTATGGTGCGGGATGCAAGCTGGTCAAGATTGACGGCGGCGGGGCCGAAGTCGCCTGGCAAAACAAGGTGATGAAGAACCACCACGGCGGAGTCATTCTGGTGGACGGCTACCTCTACGGGTTCTCGGACGGGAGCGGACTGGTCTGCCAGGATCTCAAGAGCGGCGAGAAGAAGTGGAACGAAAAAGGCGAGGGCAAGAACAAGGGCGCGGTGCACTATGCCGACGGCATGCTCTACTGCCTCGATGAAGCGCAGGGATCCGTCTTTCTTGCGGAGGCCTCGCCGAAGGGATTCAAGGAGCACGGTCGCTTCCCCCTGCCCAAGCAGACGGAGCTGAGAAAGGGGACCAGCGGGAAAATCTGGACGCACCCCGTGGTGATCGGCGGGCGGCTCTACCTGCGGGACCAGGACCTGGTGTTCTGCTATGACGTCAAAGGATAGGGTGGGAGGGTGCCAACCATGAACGGTAACTCGAAATCGCGGCGCCTGGCCCTGCTCCTGGCCGGGCTGGCGTTGCTTTCCCCCGTCGCGGCGGGTCGCGATCTTCTCCTCCGGAAGGGAGACCGGGTGGCGATCGTCGGCGATTCCATCACCGAGCAGCGTCATTACAGCCGGTTCATCGAGGATTACCTCCTGGCGTGCATGCCGGAACTCGAATTGCACATCTTCCAGTTCGGCTGGGGCGGGGAGCGTGCGCCGGGATTCGCGAACCGGATGGACAACGATTTGATTCCCTGGAAGCCGACGGTGGTGACGACCGCGTTTGGAATGAACGACGGCAGCTACCAACCCTACAATGACGGCATCGGGAAGAACTACGAGGACGGCACGCGCCGCATCCAGGATCGCATGAAGCAGATCGGGGCGCGCATGGTGGTGGGCGGTCCGGGCCCGGTCGATCTGGACACGTGGCGCAAGGACAAGCCGGATGCCGACAAGGTGTACAACGACAATCTCGGGAAGCTGAGCGCGATTGCGGGGAAGCTGGCGGTGAAGCGCGGCTTTGTCTTTGCCAACCTGCATCCGCTCATGATGGATGTGATGACGCGGGCGAAAGCCTCGAACGGGGCGTCGTATCACGTCTGTGGCGGAGATGGGGTCCATCCGGCCGCCAACGGGCACCTCGTCATGGCCTACGCCTTTCTCAAGGCGCTGGGGGTGGACGGAAACATCGGGACCATCGCGGTCGACATGAAAGCCGGCGCGACGGGATCTGCGGGCCACCGGATCGTGTCGGCCAAGGGTGGCGAGGTCGAAATCGAGAGCACGCGCTATCCGTTCTGCTTCCACGGTGGCGAAAAGGATCCCAACGGGACGCGGAGCATCCTGCCCTTCAACCAGGACCTGAACCGCTACGTGCTGACCGTGAAGAATCTGGAGGCCGAAAAGGCGGAAGTGAGGTGGGGAACGGTCTCGAAGACCTTTTCCCGGGCGGACCTCGAAAAGGGAATCAACCTCGCCGGCGAGTTCAGCGAGAATCCCTTTGCTGAGCCGTTTCAGAATCTTGACCGCCTCGTCGGGCACAAGCAGGCCTATGAGACCCACATGATCAAGCGCCTCGTCACCAGCTTTCGGGAGATTCGGGGCACCACTCCAAATGACCCGGAGCTGCAAGAAATTCTGAACAGGCTCTACGGGAAACTCGCCGCCAAGCAGGCGGACATGCAGGAGAAGGCGCGTGCCGCGGTGCAACCGGTCAAGCACAAGCTCACGATTCGGGTCAGGTAGCAAGCCGGCCCTGTTCCCGCAAACCGGAGTGGGGGCGATCCGGAGGCTTCCGGATTCTCGATCCGAAGCCCACAGGTTTGCAACGCGCGGGTACCGCCGGGGAAGGGGAAGTCCGGGTGGGGGGCGCGGGTTATGCCAGGAGGCCGCGCACCACTTCGCCATGCACATCCGTCAGGCGGTGGTTGCGGCCCTGGAACTTGTAGGTGAGCCTGCGGTGGTCGATGCCCAGGAGATGAAGGATCGTGGCGTTGAGGTCGTGCACGTGGACTGGCTTCTCGGCGACGTTGTAGCTGAAGTCGTCGGTCGCCCCGTAGCTCGTTCCGGCCGCGACGCCCCCGCCGGCCATCCACATCGTGAAGCACAAGGGGTGATGGTCGCGGCCGTAGTTGTTTTTATCCAGCTTGCCCTGGCAGTAAATCGTGCGGCCGAACTCGCCGCCCCAGACGACGAGGGTGTCATCCAGCATTCCGCGCTGCTCGAGGTCGAGGATGAGGCCCGCGGTGGCCTGATCGGAGGCGCGGCATTGATTGCCGAGTAGCTCGGGGAGTTTCTCGTGCTGGTCCCAGCCGCGATGGAAGAGCTGCACGAAGCGGACGCCGCTTTCGACGAGGCGCCGCGCCATCAGGCAGTGCGAGGCGAAGGTGCCCCGCTGCCGGGCCTCCTCACCGTAGAGCTTCCATGTCTGCTCGGGTTCATTGGAGGTGTCGGTGACGGTCGGGATGGAACTCTGCAGGCGGAAGGCCAGTTCGTACTGCGCGATGCGGGTCCGGATCTCGGGGTCGGAGGTCTCGCCGAGGCGGAGGCGGTTGAGTTCTCCGACGTCGTCGATCACCCGGCGGCGGGTTTCCCGGCTGACTCCGGGCGGATCGTCGAGGTAGAGGACGGGGGCACCCACCCCGCGGAGCCGCACTCCCTGGTGTTCGGTGGGCAGAAAGCCGCTGCCCCACAACCGCTTGTAGAGCGGCTGGCCGTCGGTCCGCGTGGCGGAGGTCATGACCACGAAGGCCGGCAGGTTGTCGTTCTCGGATCCCAGCCCGTAGGACAACCACGCCCCGATCCCCGGACGGCCGGGCCGCTCCGAACCGGTTTGGAGGAAGGTGATGGCCGGGTCGTGGTTGATGGCCTCGGTGTGCATCGACTTGATGAAACAGAGGCGGTCCACGACGCGCGCGGTGTGCGGCAGGAGGTCGCTGACCCACGCCCCGCACTCGCCACGTTGTTGGAACTTGAATATCGAGGGCGCGACCGGAAAGCGTTTCTGGCCGGAGGTCTGCGTCGTCAGGCGCTGGCCCCTGCGGATCGAGTCCGGCAAGTCGGTGTCGAACAACTCCGCCATCTTCGGCTTGTAGTCGAAGAGGTCCATCTGGGAGGGACCGCCGGAGAGGCAGATGTAGATCACACGCTTGGCGCGCGGCGCGAAGTGGGTCCCGTCACCCCCGGCGGCCGGCACCGCTCCGTAGCCCGCCCGCCCCAGCAACGACGCCACCGCCGCGGCGCCCAGCGAAACGCCGGAGCGTTGGAAGAAGAGACGGCGGGTCAGGGAGTCGGGGGTCATGGGGATGGGGAGCTACGGTTTGGTGATCGTTTCATCGAGGTTAAGCAGGGTGTTGGCGAGGGCGGTGTGGGCGGCGAGTTCGGCGGCCTCGATTTCCGGGTCGGGTTTGGATTCTCCGACCGCGATGAGTTTGCCGGCGGCATCGGGATTTTCGCGGTAGGTGGCGAGGTGGCGCTCGAGGGCGCGGGTGAGGATGGCCAGTTCGGGCGGGGTTGGCCGACGGGAGGTCGCCAGCCGGAATCCGAAGGCGGCGCGCTCCGCGTGAGTCGAGCCCCCCTCGCGGATCAATCGCGTCGCGAGGGCGCGGGCCGCCTCGACGTAGGTGACGTCGTTCATGAGCGCCAACGCCTGCAGGGGGGTATTGGTCCGTTCGCGGCGCGCCTGGCAGACTTCCCGGCCGGCGGCGTCGAAGATCTGCAATCCGGGCGGCGGGATGGCGCGTCGCCAGAAGGTGTAGATGGTGCGGCGATAGAGGTTCTCCCCGGTGTCCTGGATATAGCCGTTCTTGTAGGCGTCGGTGGTGGGTCCCGCGATCTCGGTCCACATCTTGGCGGGTTGATAGGGCTTGACCGACGGACCCCCGATGCGCTCCACCAGGAGCCCGCTGACGAAGAGGGCCTGGTCCCGGATTACCTCGGCCGGCAGGCGCCCGTGAGGCCCCCCCGACAGCAAGCGGTTGTTCGGATCGAGGCGGCGGGATTCCGGGCCGCGGCGGGAGGATTGGCGGTAGGTGGCGCTGGTGACGATCAGGCGCTGGAAGGCCTTGAGGTCCCACTTGAGCCGCACGAGTTCGGTCGCCAACCAATCCAGGAGGTCGGGGTGCGAAGGTCGATCGCCCTGGATCCCGAAGTCTTCCGCGGACTTGACGAGGCCGGTCCCAAAGTGGTGCTGCCAAATGCGGTTGGCGGTGACCCGCGCGGTCAGAGGGTGGGCCGGATCGACCAGCCAACGCGCCAGGCCGAGACGATTGCGGGGCGACTCCTCGGCCATCGCGGGCAGGCTGGCGGGAACGCCGGGGGTCACCTTCTCGCCCCGCTGATCGTACTGGCCCCGGCCCAGGACAAAGGTCTCCCGCGATTCGGTGTCCGCCATGATCATGGTCTCCGGAGTGGAGTCTAACAGTTTCTTCCTGGCCTCTGTCAGTTCCCGGTGCCGCGGCGACTCTTCCTTCAACCCGGCCAGCTTCCGCTCGAGTTCCTGCACCCGTCGGCTCGGGACCTTGATGGAGGGAGGGGCGTTGCGGCGATAAGTTCCCGGCTCGGGGATCTGGTTGAAGAAGGCGAAGAGGGAGTAGAACTCGCGCTGGGAAATCGGGTCGTACTTGTGATCGTGACAGCGCGCGCAGCCGGTGGTCAGCCCCATCCACACGAAGGAAACCGTCTCGACGCGATCGATGATGTACTCGACGCGGAACTCTTCGGCAATCGAGCCACCCTCGCCGTTCACGCGATTGTTTCGGAGGAAACCCGTGGCCAAGCGCTGCTCCGGGGTGGCATCGGGAAGGAGGTCGCCGGCGAGTTGCTGGATCGTGAACTGGTCGAATGGCAGGTTGTCGTTCAACACATCGATCAACCATTCGCGCCAACGCCACATGGTACGCGGCTCGTCATCCTGGTAACCGTCGGTGTCGGCGTAGCGGGCGAGGTCCAGCCAACCGGCCGCCATGTGTTCCCCGTAGCGCTTCGAGGCGAGGAGCCGGTCGACCGCCTTTTCGTAGGCGTTCGGGCCCTGGTCCGCGAGGAAGGCATCGAGTTCCTCCAGGGTGGGCGGGAGCCCGGTCAGGTCCAGCGTGAGGCGGCGCAAAAGCCGGGCGGGGTCGATCGCAGGGGAGGGGCGCAGGCCCGCCTGGTCCAGGCGTGCCAGGATGAAGCGGTCCAAGGCGCGAAGCGGCCAGGTCTCGTCACGAACCTCGGGCAAGGCTGGCCGGCGGGGAGGCAGGAAGGCCCAATGAGATTTCGATTCCGCGCCTTGCTTGATCCACTTGCGTATCAGGGCGATTTCCTCTTCGCTGAGCCTGCGCACCGACTCTTCGGGCGGCATCCGCTCCTCCGGATCCTCGTGAGTGATGCGGCGGAACAATTCGCTTTCGGCGGGGTTGCCCGGGACGATGACCTGGTGGTCGTCGCGCTTGGCGAACCAGCTTTCGCGCTGGTCCAGTCGCAACTTCGCCTTGCGTTTCGAGGCGTCGGCACCGTGACAGCGGAAGCACGTGTCGGAGAGAATGGGACCAATCTGCCGGCCGAAATCGATCGGGTCATCCCCCCGGGCGGGCGCACCTTCCGCTGCAGCCAGGCCGCAGATCGTGGCGGCAAGTGCTGAGGTCCGTATCTTCCGGCAGAGGGTCATCACGAATCGGCAGCGCGGCATTCCGCCTTCCAAGCTGAGTTCCTTGTGTAACCCACCGGCCCGGCCTGTCAAGGGAGGAGGGCGGCGGGGGTGTCCGATTTCATCGATTTATGGCCTGATTTCCGGGGTGTGGACGGGTTGCGGTCCCTGGAAGGAAAGCGAAAGTTGGCACTCTCGTTTCGGCTTGCTATGAAACCGTCATGAAGAGTCGGGTGCTTGCGGCGGCCGGCCTGGTTTTGGGTCCTGCGATGCTTGCCGCCGAAGAAGTCAAAGCCGGCAAGCACGTCTTTACGTTGCCGGAAGGTTTCACGATCGAGGAGGTGGCGGGTCCGCCCCTCGTGGATCGACCGATCGTGGCGGACTTCGATGAGGCCGGCCACCTCTACGTGGCCGATTCGGCCGGGGTGAACGACAAGGTGCAAAAGCAGTTGGAAGAGCGGCCCCACCGCATCGTCCGCCTCACGGACACGAATCTGGACGGGATCTACGACCAGAGCGTGGTCTTCGCCGACAAGATGATGTTTCCGGAGGGACTCCTGTGGCACGACGGCGCGGTCTACTGCGCGGCCCCGCCGAGCATCTGGAAGCTGGAAGACACCGACGGCGACGGGGTGGCGGAGCGGCGCACGGAGTGGTTCAACGTGGGCACTCTCACGGGATGTGCGAACGACCTGCACGGGCCCTACCTGGGACCGGCCGGCTGGATTTACTGGACCAAGGGAGCCTTTGCCAAGCTGGATCTGGAGATGGGCGATGGCAGTCGGCTCACCGATTCGGCCGCCCATCTTTTCCGGGCCCGTCCGGACCGCACCGGCCTGGAATCGTTCGCTGCGGGCGGGATGGACAATCCGGTCGACATCACCTTCGGCGAAGCGGGGGACGTGTTTTTCACTTCCACCTTTCTCGTGAACCCGGCCCAGGGAAAACGGGACGGATTGATTCATGGGCTTTACGGCAGCGTCTTTCCCAAGCGCCATGGCGTGATCGACGGTCTGCTGCGCACCGGCGAGTTGATGCCGGCCCTCGCGCACCTGGGTCCTGCCGCGCCGGCCGGCCTGACGACGTATGAATCGACGGTGTTCGGAGAGGGATTTCGCGGCAATCTGTTTTCCTCCCTCTTCAACATGCGCAAGGTGATGCGCCATCGGCTCTTCCCGGAGGGGGCCACTTACCGCACGGAGGACAGCGACTTCGTGGTGTCCGACCAGGTTGATTTCCATCCTACCGACGTGCAAGAAGACGCCGACGGCAGTCTGCTGATCATGGACACGGGAGGATGGTACAAGCTTTGTTGTCCCACTTCCGTCATTGCCAAGCCGGAGGTCTTCGGCGCCATTTACCGGGTTCGCAGGACAGGAGCGGGGGCGATCGAAGATCCGCGAGGTCTCAAGATTGGGTGGGAGACGCTTGGTTTCGACGCCCTCGTTGCGCTTCTCGCCGATCCGCGTCCGGTGGTGAGAAAGCGTGCCATCACGGCCCTGGCCTCCCGCGGGAAGGCCGCGCTGCCCGGGTTGCAGGCGGCGCTTACCCAGCACGACAGCCGGGGGAGAGCGCGTGGGGCATTGTGGGCCCTGGCCCGCATCCGCACCGTGGAGAGTGCGGCCGCGATTCGCCTCGCCTTGAAGAGTCCCTTCGACGAGGTAAAACAGGCGGGCGCCTACGTGTGCGGCCTGGAGCGCGACGGGGACAGCGTCGAGGGACTCCTCGCGTTGTTGGAGTCCGGGAATCTGGCGGTGAGAAGGGAGGCTGCAACCGCGCTGGGGCTCCTCGGGAAGAAGGAAGCGAGCGAGGGTCTCTTGCGGTGTTCCAGCCTTGCCGGGAAACCGGCCCGGCCCGACCGCTTCCTGGAACACGCCCTTACCTACGCCTTGATCCAGATCAATGATCCCGCCGCGGTCCGCCGGCAGCTCCCGGCCCGGGGTCAAATCGGCCGCACCCGGCCGAACGTGTTGCGGGCGCTGTGGGCGCTGGACCAGATGGCGGATGGGAACCTCAAGGCCGGGGAGGTGACCCGGAGCCTGGGCAACGAGAATCCGGTGATCCCGATCCTGCGGCGTCATCCGGAATGGGAAACCGAGATCGCGGCCTATTATGACAAGTTCCTCCGCAGCGGCCTGGTGCCTGGTGATCGAAAGGCCGGCGGTGATCACAGTCTTCACGAATTCCTGTACCTTCCCAAGGTAGCGAAGGTCGCGAGTGACATCCTGTTGATGGAGCCGGTGGAAGCCGCGGCGGTCCGGACCATTCGAGACAGCTTCCGCGAAGGTCATTTTACGGAGTCCCGGCCCATGCCGGACGCGTTGATTCCCGGCCTGGAAAAGGCGGTGCTGGCCGGGAAGGCCTTTTCGACGCAGCAGCTCGGCGGCATCAAGCCCGGGCAACTGACGCCGGCCCTGAAAGCGATGCTCGAGGAGCAGGCCGAAGACCGCAATCACCGTGAACACGAGGCGGCGATCGGGATCCTCGCGTCCTGTGGAATGCCGCTTCCCCCTCCCGCCTTCGAGACGGTCGTGGCAAAGATCGGCACCAACCGGTGGCTCTTTGCGGGTCGCACCCTCAGCCGGGCCAAACTGACGGACCCGCAAAGAACGGCCCTGACCAAGCTCCTGCCCAAGGCCGCCCTGGTGGAGCTCTCCCTTTTGCTGGAGGTATACAAGAAGGGTGGGACCGAGCAGCTCGGGCGTGAGCTGGCCCTCGCCCTCGCGGCCGCGCCCGCGATCCACAGCGTGTCGACCGCCGAGCTCGGGGAGTTGGCGGCCGCCTTTCCGGAGGCCGTGCGGCCGGCCCTTCTCGATGCCCGCCCTAAACAGCCGGGCGTCGCGGAACTTGCCTCTCGCCTGGCGGCATTGGAGACAAACCTGCCGAAGGGGGACCGCTTGCGCGGCCACCAGGTCTTCAAGTCGACCAAGGCGGCCTGCACCACCTGTCACCGCATCGCCTATCACGGCGGCACGGTGGGTCCCGATCTGTCCCGCATCGGCGCGATCCGTTCCCGCCGCGATCTGCTGGAGGCCATCGTGGCTCCCAGCGCCAGCTACGCCCGCGGCTATGAACCGATGCTCGTGACCGTCGGGAACGGGGAGACCCACATGGGCCTCCTGAGCCGCCAGGGCGGATCAGTGGTTCTCACCGATGCCGCGGGCCGCAGCAAGAACATCGACCCGTCGAGTATCAGGACGATCGAATTGGCTCCCGCTTCTCTCATGCCGACCGGGATCGATCAGGCTCTGAGCCCGCAGGAACTGGCCGACTTGATCACCTTCCTGGAATCGCTGAAGTGAAGCCGGGTGGGGCGCCCCCCACACGGCCCTTCGTCATGACAATCGCCGGTTCCAGAGGAAGTTGCCCTCGAATGATCAGTGCCACTCGTTGCTCGGGAACAGCACGATGCGCTTGAAAATCGTGTGGTCGGGTTGGGCGAGGAGGTAGGCCACCAGGTCGACGATCTCCCCCGGTTGGATGGTCTTGGAGACGTCGCCGGGGTAGGGATTGCTCTCGGGATCCCACAGCGGGGTGTCGATGGCGCCGGGACAGATCGTGGCGACCTGGATGTTGTGGGGAATGAGCTCCTGGGTAAGAGCATCGGCAAAGCCCACCATCCCGTGCTTGGAGGCACAATAGGCGGCCTGTCCTGAGATGCCGCGGACGCCGGCCACCGAAGCGATGTTGACGATGCGGCCCCGGCGCCGGGGGAGCATGTGTTGCAGCGCGGCGTGGGTGCAGTACATGGTCCCCTTCAGGTTGGTGTCGATGATCTCGTCGATTCTCTCCAGCGACTGCTCGGCAAAGGGGATGTTCTGGACCACGGCGGCATTGTTGACGAGGACTTCGATAGGGCCATGGTCCGCTTCGAGCACGTTGATGCAGTCCGTGACGGCTGCCGCATCGCTGACATCGAGGGGGCAGGGAACGATCTTGCCGTTGTCGGCCCGCGCCGCGAGGGCGTTGAGTTTTTCTTCGTTGCGTGCAAGGGCCGCGACGGTGCGGCCTTCACCGGCCATGCGGAGGGCGAGCGCCTCGCCAACTCCGCGGCTGGCTCCGGTTATGATTACGAGGCTGGGATTCATTAGGTAGTGGAGTGACGGGTCTCTTGGAGAGAGGAAGGGTTTTCGAAGGCGCCCGGCGCATTACGTTGTCGCCCGTGCGCCACGAAGATTTCACAAACCAATTTCCAAATAAACACAATTTTCAAGGATCAAATTACAAGTTCGTGAGTCGGTGGAAGTTGAGATTTGCTCGGTGAGATTTTTTTTTGGAAATCGGGTTTAGAGTTTTCGCCGAACAAGGCCGGTCCTGGATCTCTGCCTGACGCGCATCGCCTCTCCCCTCACTTCGTCAAAAACACTTCACTCTGCGCCACTCGTTTGACGAGATCGCGCAAGCCGCAGCCCCTGGCTTTCACATCTTCCACGATGCAGTCGATTTTGCCGCGGTCCCCGGGTTCGAGGACACGGCCGCTGGAGTAGGTGAGGAGCTTTTCTGCGAGGCAGCGCGTGACGTCGTCCTGGCGCGTCAGGAGGTGCTTCTTGAAGGCGAGGATGTCGCCCAGCTTCTTGCCGTTGGAGAGGGTCGAGGAGGGGTCGATCTTTTTCTTGGTGTCGGGATAACTGTCGCGCCACATCCCGACCGCATTGAAATTCTCCATGGCGAAGCCCATCGGATCGATCTTCCGGTTCGTGCTGCGCCGCCTCGTGTATTCCGTCTTGAGAATGGCGGAAAGCGAATCGATCACGGCCCGCGACTCCCCGTTGGACGGGTGCGAGGTTGCCTTCCTGGGCGGCATCTCGCCAAGGTTCAGTTGATCCAGCATGTCCTGCCAAGTGGTGAGAACCCGGCCATCCGAAAGCGCGGTCGAAAGCGTATCGAACCGAAGGTCGTTCTTTTGCTTCTCCGGTCCGTGGCACTCGTAGCAGTAATGCTCGAGGAAGGGACGGAGCTTTTCGAGAGCGTCGTCGGCGTAAACGGGGAGGAGGGTGGCCAGGATAAGGAGGGGTGTGAAGAATCGCAGAGTTGCGCGCCCCGCCAGTCTCCGGCATCGTCTGCAGTCGTGAAAGTTCGTCGGTATTCGTGATTCGCTCTTCTACCGACATTTGAGCATAAATTATCACGAATGAATGCAAATTATTCCAGGCGCGACCCGTCGTCTAACAGCCTGTTGAAATACTCGCAATGGCCGACCTTCTCGGTGCGTAGATAAGAAATGTTCCGCGATCGTGACGAACACGGCGAAGATCAGCAGGAGTTTTGGGTGGAGCGGCGCAAGTTGCCGAAGCTCAGTGCCTCGACTTTCTATGT
>Ga0310121_10003560_pt1 | contig 14177 bp, 8 predicted proteins | sample CB27_Tmax_986_MG_FD_203504 | JGI IMG/M metagenome (GOLD analysis project Ga0310121, IMG submission 203504) | Marine microbial communities from Western Arctic Ocean, Canada - CB27_Tmax_986 | ecosystem: Environmental > Aquatic > Marine > Oceanic | place: Canada: Western Arctic Ocean | collected... | reverse complement strand
GCACTTGATGGTCGTAGACGTCGTAGCCGCCGGCGCGGAGTTCAAATTCGAGCTGCTCTCGATTGCTCGGATGCTGGAGATAGCTACCAAACTGACTGACGCTGGCATAGGTCTTTTCGTCAATGCCTACGAGCGTCACCTGCTTGGTCAGCAGTTGGTCATTGATGTCGATATACATCAACGACGGCACATGCACCGTAGGCGACATCCCGGCAATCGCGTCACCCGCCACTTCACGCATCTTGGCCATATGTGCCCGCGCGTCGAGCACCCCATCCATCGAACGGCTTTCAAGAACGATATCACCAAGCATGCCGTTCATCCGTGCCTGCATCTCGGCCGTAAATCCGGCCATCACGCTATTCACGACAATCATCGTCGCCACGCCGAGCATGACGCTCACAATGCAGATCAGCGCGATGGTTCGAGTGCGGAGATACCGCCAGCAAAGCAGTAGTTTGTACATAAACCCATCCTTGGGTTGAGAAAGCTGTCGGAAGTCGACCGTCAGCTCTCAGCTTTTTTTAGTTGGCAGCCGACAGCTGATCGCTGAGAGCTAATCACTTCTTTACTTGGTTTCCGGTCGTAACAGCGGGAACAGAATCACGTCACGAATTGATTGCGTATTTGTCAGTAGCATGACCAACCGGTCGATGCCGATGCCCAAGCCGCCGGCCGGAGGCATGCCGTAGCGCAGGGCACGGACAAAATCGATATCCATCTTGGCCATCGACTCTTCTTCGTCGAGGCCAGCCAATTGGGTCTTGAATAGCTGTTCTTGCAAGTCGGGGTCGTTGAGCTCGGTGTAAGCGTTGGCGAGTTCCATGCCATGGACGTACAGTTCGAACCGCTCGGCAATCGCTGGATTATCGCGTTTGCGCTTGGTGAGCGGGCAAATGCTACTAGGGTAATCGATCACGAAGATCGGTCCAGAGAGCGCGTCTTCGACTTTTTCCTCGAAGACTTCGTTCTTAATCACGTCGGGATGCCGGCCGGCAGTGTCAATGTGCAGCGACTTGGCTAATGCAATGATGGCCCCCTCGTCGGTCGGATCGACATCCGCGTGTTCTCGAAAGAGATCGTCGTAGGTGCGTCGCACGAAGGGTGGCGTAAAATCAACGGTTTTGTCGGCCCATTCGAGCTGAAATGACTCTCCCGTGGCTTCGATCGCGTTGCAAATGCAACTCTCAGTGAGATCCATCATCGAGCGATAATCGCCGAACGCTTGGTAGACCTCAAGCATGGTAAACTCGGGATTATGCGTCTGATCGATACCTTCATTGCGATAGACGCGTCCCAGCTCGTAGACGCGTTCGATGCCGCCGACCATCAATCGCTTGAGATGAAGTTCCAGGGCGATTCGTAGCGTCAGATCAATGTCGAGCGCGTTGTGGTGCGTCGTAAATGGCCGCGCCGCAGCGCCGCCAGCGATACTGTGGAGCGTGGGGCCCTCGACCTCGACAAAATCTTGGTCAGCGAGCGTCTGGCGGATCGAGCGGACGATTTTCGTGCGTTTCAAAAAACGGGGCAATACGCCAACGGTGTGAATGAGATCGAGGTAGCGCTGGCGTTGACGTAGCTCGGGGTCTTGCAGACCGGCATGCTTGTCAGGCGGAGTTTCTAGCGACTTCGTGAGAAAGTGAATTCGCTCAGCGAAGATCGATAGCTCACCCGTATTGCTTCGGCCGAGCATGCCGTCGACGCCAATAATGTCGCCCAGATCGAGCTGCTCGACCACCGCCCAATCGTCGCCGACCTGTTTTTGGCCGATCATCAGCTGGATGTCGCCCGTGAGGTCGCGAATGTCGACAAAATGCAACTTGCCTTTGTCGCGATGCAAGACGATGCGTCCCGCAGCGCGCACTTTGGGACCTACCATCTCGCCTTTGCCTTGGTCTGCTTTCCATTGCCGAAAATTGAAATCGTCCGGAGCGGTGGCAAAGTCAGGTAACGCCATATCGTTGCCATCAACACGAAAGACGACTTCGAGCGCACGCGCGCGAATGTCGCCGACGAGCGTGCGATCGTCGAACCGTTGGCCCCAAGGGTCGTGGCCAAGTTCGATCAGCCGTGCCATTTTCTCACGTCGTGCTGCTTCTAGCGGAGATTCATCTTTGTTTTCGGCTGGTTCTGTCATCAAGATCGTCATACGGCGGGGCGGGGAGCGAGGGCGGGAGCAATTAACAGGGAATAAGGAATGGGAACAACTTTAAGCGTTAAGAGAGGTGAGATTCTAGGGCATAGGGAACCCTGGTCAACGCCAGCTCTGGTGCAGAAAATACAACAAATAAACCGTCAAGCAGACCAAGCGTGAAACTCGCATCTTGTCTGCTTGCCGATCTTAGCGTCAGGGGGGGGTTCCAATGCTAGCAGTCCGTGACGGGACTGCTAGCAGCGGCTAACCCGGACATCTAGAGATCAATCGATCGTTTCATCCGCGCACGGCACCAGTATCCAAGCTTGGCACTGCCGCTCGAGCTGGACCTTCCCCCGCAGCAAAGCACCTGCCAGCACTACGATCAGATTCTTCTCACCCTGCTGCAGAAGCTGGTACGTGCCCCGCTGGCAACAACGCACTCTGCCGCGGTCACCAGTCAGCGGGCCCTCGTAGTCAAGGTATGCTAGCCGGTGGTCGGGCAGTTGGCGGGCCGTTACGGTGGCAGCGCCGCCACTCTCTGCTGAGGAAGTCTCTCCCAACTGAGTTGCCCAGGCAGACGGTAACTCTTGCAACTCCCAAGTGCGCAGCGCACCATCCGATTCGAGCATGAAGTCCCAGTGGCTAGGCTTCCCAAAATGGGGCGGGCAGTGGTGGTGCAGTAGGGCAAAGCGGGGCATGATGCCTGCATTGTTGCACGAAGTGGCAAAGCAGGCGAGCGTCATCGGCCGAGAATGTTGATCTGGCGGGTTTGCTGAATCCTCTGCGGCATGTTTTGACTGATCAACTCGGCGGTAAGATTTCGCACACCAGGTTGATTGACATTGTAGGGAATAGTGAATTCCAGTTTTTCTTCGGGCCGTAATTCGGCAATGGGGGCAAACAGCAGCTCACCATTCTTGAATTGCCACTGGACGCCCGCATCGGTTTGAATAGCCGTTACGTCCGGGGTCAGTTCTGGTGGGAATAATACCCGCAGATGCACTTGTTGATCGGGAGTCGAAGAGTTGTTGCCAATGACGATCTGAAATGTTTGCTGCGTCCCGGCACGCACCGGATTGGCAAAAAGCAGTAACTCCATATTGAGTGCACCGGTCGCGTTGGGGCCGGCCGGGGCGGTGCCGCTGTTAGCTGGAGGCGTCACGCCAGGCAACACGTCGCCGCCAGGAGCTGGCACAACGCCAGGTACAACGTCGCGGCCAGGCCGGATTTCGAGACAACTTGCTTTTGCTGTACTAAGGGCGGGGGCGGCTGTACCCGTGTCGGCCGTGACCGAGACCGTACCGCATGCCTCGAGCTTTGGGGCCAAACATTGACAACGAACATCCTGCCGCCAACTATCTCCAACCTCTAACCGCTCGATAGACCAAAAAAGACTGCCACTGCGAATCTCAGCCCCTGGCGACGGTTTCGGCTGCAGCTCACGGTCATAGGTGTCGACGACTTCAATGTTGGTTAGCGGCGCATCGCCGATATTCCTGATACTCAAAGTGAACAGCGCTGTCTCGCCCACGATCTGCATGCGTGGACCTCGCTTGGTTACTTCCAGTCGCCCCTGCGGCTGCACGACAGGTTGTTGCACATCGACCAGTGCTTGTCTTTCAGCGAAAGCGCCTTCGCTGCTCGTTGCCGTGAGTACTTGCCTCAATCTTCCCGCGCTTACGACGCCGAAAGTCAAAAATAACGTTTTCGAATCACCTGGACCAATATCGCCTATTTTAGTATTTTCTATTTCAAAATCTCCGGGCCCAGCGCTCGGATGAGTCAGTCCTTGGTCAAAGACATCTCTAAGTACGACGCCCGTTGCTGGGCTATCGCCGACATTGCGAATCACCACCTTGAATCGCGCTTCGCCACCAACGAGCACCGCCGTATTATCGTTGGCATCGTGAACTTCCAATTCCAACACCGGTCCGCGTCTGGAATCTATTGTCGACGAGGGCGGAGGCGTGGAGCCCTCTCCAGGAATGGGATAAGTTGGGGTCGGCCCATCCAAATTGTCTGGCGGAGGGAGATAATCCGAGCCGGCATCGGTCCAGTTGACTCTGCACGCTCCGCCTGCGATCACCAGCCGCGGGGCGTTGCTGCCGGCAAAGCGCTCAGGGCGAACTATTTGCGTGTTGATTTGCGTAGTGTTGCCTGAACTGCCTGTCGGTGTCACGTCGATGCTCGCCCGACCCGTCGCGTCGGTCGGCACTTCGACGACTTGACCCGATTCACTGCCACGTAAGGCACCTGTACCATCGGCAACTTCATATCGCACGAGCCAACCTTCGATTGGCGTGCCATCGGTTTGGCGGAGGACTGTGGTGGTTAAGACTTGGGAACTGCCAGCGGAAATCGCTGGGGGCGGAAAGGTCCACTGGACGTCAACCCAATAAATGGTCGCCGTTGCGCGGCGGTTCGCCCAGGTTTCGATTTCTGGCGCGACTACCGTGATCCGGCTGGTACCCTCGACGGGCGAAGTGACGCTGGCCCAAGCCTCGCCAGGCTCGATCTGCAGGTCGTCGCTGGGGGCGGCGGTGCCGCGCGTGATGAGTAGCGGCACTTTAGCGGTGTAGCCAATGCCGTATTGATTATCGATCTTCTTTGACTTGTTCCAAGGCAACCACGGATCGCGGCACCAGCCGCGCCCGCCGAGCGAGACAAATTCGCCAGCGCCGTCGCGGGCCAACAGCCAATCGACTTTCGAATCGGTCAGCAGAAAACTGTCGCGCGTACAAAGCCCCGCCTTGAGAATCACTTCGCTGCCTACAGGCGCCAGCACGCGATCGGGGGTAATCGAAAGTCGGTCCTGCGGAACGGGAGGCAACAGTCCTGTTCCCAGCTGCGGGGCAAGAGCAACACGCGCGCCTTGAACCGGCAAGATCGGTTGGGGAAACACCGGTTCCGTGAATAATGGCGCTGCCCGCAAGTTGCCACGGGCGGGTGCCACGGCAGGGACTTGATCGCGTGGCCAGACGAAGACCCGCTCGCCGCTTGGGTCGATTCTCGGCAACCCTAATCCAGCACATCCGCTGGCCGACAGCGCGCAGAGTCCCAGCGCTGCCGAGAGCAATATTTGCTGAAAGTTGCCTGAAATCATGGGAATCCTGCCGCTGTTATCAGATTTGCAGAGCCGCCACGCCGCTAAGCGCGCCGGATCGCCGGTAAACTGTAACGCCGAGAGAAGCTGATGATGCGGTTTTTCAACGCCAGACGTGGAGTTTTGCCAACATTCCGAGGCGGCTGGCACGGTTGGTGCGGTTCGTTCGGCTATCCGCTTGCCGGTCAGCTCCCTCCCCATCCCCTATAACAGCGAGAACCGGTCTTGGTCGCCTCAGAGACCTGCTCAGAACCGCGGGACGAGCAGAATTCCTTGCTTCCAAAGACGCGAGGAATTAAGATCAAGGTTAGCCTTGTTTACCCATTTTCCGCGGTTTGGGCCTCAGCGCTCCGATTTTACCTAGCCAGCGGTTCGCAGCAGAATTTCTCATTGCAATCTAGAGGTCACTATGTTTTCTAGGCTCCTGTTTCATCCCTCCGCCCCACTGCGTCCGCTCGGTAAGTCGCGTCGATTGTTCGTAGCGACGATGGTCGCCGTTGGCTGTCTTTTGCTGCAGCCTCGCTGCGTTGTCGCACAATTTGGTGGCGGTGGCGGCGGCGGTGGTGCTGGTGGTGGTGGTGCTGGTGGTAACAACAACAACCAAAATCAAAGTATCTTTTCTGGCGTTGCGGTCGATGCTGATGGCGTACTCCAGCGCCGGGCAGTGAACGACCCGACCGGCCAGCTGACTCAACAACGGGTCCGCGAGTCGTTGGCCCGCCTTGATTCAAAACTCGCTCAGCGTAGTGCACTGCGCAAAGTTTCGCTGACGCGTTTGGCGCGTTTGGTCAGCCAGGCGATTGACGAAGGCCACGGTCCCGACGAAGCAATGCAACATTTGGCCGGGCTGACGCGCATAAAGTACGTCTTTTATTATCCTGAAACTCAAGACATTGTCTTAGCTGGACCTGCCGAGGGTTGGGTGGAAACAGCGGCGGGCCGTGTCGTCGGTCTGCATTCCGGACATCCGGTGCTGGAACTGCAAGATTTGATCGTGGCATTGCGAGCATTTCCGCCGAACGAAAAATCGAACCCGCTAGTCTACTGCTCGATTGATGCCACGCCCGAAGGCTTGCAAAGGATGCAGCAATTCTTGAGCAGCGTGGGACGTCAAATTCAATCGGGCGATGAACAGTACATTGTCGAAGGCTTGCGCGAAAGCTTAGGTCTGCAGATGATTACAATGGGCGGTATATCAACCAAGACACACTTTGCTCAAGTCATGGTCGAAGCCGATTATAGGATGAAGTTGATCGGCCTCGGTTTAGAACGGCCGCCGGCACGGTTTCGCAGTTACCTTTCTTTAGCGAATTTCGCGTCGATCGCCCGCAACGCGATGTGTCGCTGGTGGTTTGTACCCGACTATCAACGTATCAAAATGTCGGCTGATGGTTACGCGGCTGAATTCGTCGGTAATGGCGTCAAACTCGTTGGCGAAGATGAACTGGTCGCCAGAGACGGCTCTCGGGTCCAATCGGGTACCCAGAACCGGGCGAGTCGCAAGTTCACTCAAGGTTTTACTCAAAATTATGCTCAGATAGCAGAAAATGCTCCCGTTTACGGTCAGCTTCGCAACTGCGTCGATATGCTCGTGGCAGCCGCCTTCATGCAGCAACACGATCTCTACGGCAAAGCGGGTTGGGATCTTTCGGTAATGGGCGATGAAGCTATCTATCCGGTCGAGACTTTCAATGCGCCGCAGCAAGTCGCTTCAGCGGTTAACAGCATGTGGAAAGGCCGCCATCTGGCCACGCCCGTCGGCGGCGGCGTGCAGATCGAAGCGACACAAGCGCTCGAAGCCGAAAACCTCATCGCCGACGAAGATGGCAAGCTGCAAACCGCTCGCAGCGAAGTCAATTTGAGTGAGCTGCCTGCCGACAAGTGGTGGTGGGATTAGCAGTGACGCAGGGGATCGTTTCGTCACTTATTCATTCGGATTTCGTTCGTCATTGGGGCGGTTGCTTGGTTTGGCAGAAACGCCCGTCATTCGTTGCTCACGGTAACGACCCGCAAATCACAGACATTCGTTCCTGTCGGTCCGGTCTTCCACAGACCGTCGATCTGCTCAAGGCAGTGGTAGGCATCGTTGCGTTGAAGGTAGTCGGCAATGTCGATTTGCAACGATTTGGCGACATCGGCTATTGTTCCATCGACCAGCGCGCCTGCCGCGTCGGTCGGTCCGTCTTCGCCGTCGGTGCCGCCGGAGAGCAGTGCCAAACCTCTCCAATCTTCCAGCAAGGCTAGCGCCGTCAACGCTAGTTGTTGATTACGCCCTCCTTTGCCGCGGCTCGACTCCGCCGTCAATTGAACGGTTGGCTCTCCGCCAGAGATGAGGCAGTCGGGGCCCCGATCACCAGCGACGTTGCGGTCGCGCATCGACTTGGCCAGCTCAGTCAAGTGAGCAGCAACCGACTCGGCCGTCCCCTCGGATTGCGTGGCCGAAATCATGGCGTGGCTGTAGCCCAATCGCTCGGCTTCGATCCCAGCAGCGTCAACTGCCGTCGCGTTGTTGCCGATCAGTAAATTGTAAACTTGACGGGCACTCGCGCTCTGCTGAGTTGGCCCTGCAACTTGATGCCGCAGCAGAGCAATCGCCGCTTTTCCGGCTGGGTGACCTGTGAGGTGTAAATCGTCTAGCACCTGCAGAGCCAGCTGCGGGGTGGGCTGACGAGTGACTGTGGGGCCCGAGGCAATCACTTCCAGATCGTCGCCCAACACGTCGGACAGAATCAGCGACACCAACTGCCCCGCCCGACAAGCTCGAGCCAGGCCCCCCCCTTTGATGGTACTCAGCTCTCTTCGAACAGCGTTGAGCTGCTCGATCGATCCGCCTCGAGACGAAATTTCTCGCGTGAGTGCGACCTTTGCCTGCAGGGAGAGCCCATCGATTGGCGCTGGCAACAGCGCAGAGCCACCGCCTGAGATCAAGAATAGACAGAGATCACGTGGGCCGAGCTGATCGACCAAACGGAGAATCTCCTGCGTGCCTGCCACTCCTGCAGGCCTCGGTTCGTTGACGCCCGCCTCGCGAGCGGCATGCAGCCGCACACGACGGGCCGGCTCGACACAATCGGACGGTACGTTGACCCAACCCGACACCTGTTTTTCGTCGAGCAGCTTGTCGCCCAGTGCCGCTTCGAGCGCGAGCGTCATGCCTGCCCCAGCCTTCCCTGCGCCGACGACCGCAATACGGTCGATCGTGCGCAGATCGATCTCATGTTCACCAAGCCAGAGCGTCTGGCCTTCGACTGTGACGAACTCCGGTATCAACCGCTGGGGCTGAACCGCCTGCACGCCCGCCCACCAAATGCGTTTGGCATCATCTCGAAGTTGTTGGACGTTGCGGGACATGCGCGTCATGTTGACACGTCTCACCGTCAACGTAAAGCCAGTTCGTATTCAATTAGACGTTCAGCGCGGCCTTGCTGGTGGTCCATAGGCGGCTTGATCGTTCAGGCCGGAATTCGGGAGCTTGATGACCCGAATCGCCACATCGTCGACCTGCGCTTTACCTAATCCCGACAGGGCGATCGTCACCGAAACATCCCCGTCGCTGGTGGCCGCGCGTATCAATCGAAACGGTTGCCAGCTGGGAGCTTCGTGAATTCGCAACGCCATGTCAGCGCCGCCGATCGAATCGATGATTTGCAGGCCGTCGACTGAGCCGATTAATGGTTCGGGTAAACGGGCGACGCCAGTGATTTCTAGCAAGTCGCCGGCACCGACGTGAAGTGGCGCTGAGGAAATCCAAACCGGCGCAGTCGGCACGATGGTAGTCGGAGATCCATCCTCCAGTGCGCGCGCTTCGAGTTCCAAACAATACGAACCGCTGTGCGGAGCTTCGGGTGACAAGCGGACGGTGGTTGTGATGCCGTCGAGTGGAAGTTGCCGATGTCGCCAACCGGTTTCAAGCAGGGACGATAGATTCTCGAACCCTCCGCCAGCAAGCAAGTTGGCGCTGAGTGGTGCTCTGGCGAGCACTTTTTGCAGCTGCAACCGCACCGGCAAAGTACTCGGACCATGATTGAGCGTCGTGATGGCCTGGGACTGAGGCCAAAGGAGGGCTGCTTGGAGTTCGCTTTCGAGCTGATCGATCGCCAGGTCAACCGCGTCGGCACGGAGATAAGCCAGGTCATAACCGCCGGACGTGAGGTAGCGGTCGCAAGCCGTTAGTTCGCCCCGGGCTTGGGCGAGCGTGATCTGCGCTTGGCCAATGCTGGTGGTGAACGCTTGCAAACTTGCCAACAGACTTGTCGCCTCTTGAAGGTGGAGATACGCCAGCTCACGTCGAAGTTTAGCCGCCCGAGGGGCTACGCGTCGCAGATATTGGGTAACCTGCGAGATCGCTTGCGGGTCGTCTGAGAACAGTAGGAAACTATCAAAGGGTAACTTTTCTAGCGAAACACGGATGCCCCCCGTGACACGTTGATGCCCAACACGCTCCATTCCTCCTAAAGTCACCAAAAACGCTTCGGAAGACTCAGCAACGCTCGGCACGATAAACGAGATTGGCCCAGCTGTGCGGGTCGTCGTGGAGAATTGCATGTTGCTCGACCACCAGACCGGCGCTAGCAAGTGCGATCTCTCTGCTTGCATCACGAGCGCCGACACCTCAGGCTGCGTCGAGCGGGCCACGAAGAGTTCTTTGCCTGCGGCCATCCAAGGCTCGGCCAGTTGCAGACGGAGGTTCGTCAACTCGAGCGCTAATGCCCTACGACGTGCTGCCGAGTCAGTGAAGGCTGCTGGCTCTTTGGCAGACACTGTCTCCTCGGAAAACAATGGTGAGTGCGACTGAAAATAGAGGCCGCGAGATTTGACTCCCAAAGAGGCTGACGTTAGTGCCGTGAGGTGGGCGTAGGACGTGCCTAGCATTGTCGTGCCGTTGGAGCTCAAGGCAGCCGACTGCATTTGCTGGCTAGGGCTGATTTGAGTTTCGATTTTGTTCCAGATCGGTGTGCCAGGGCGAGCCAAGCGTTGCCGCTGGGCGAGCCAGGCGGCGTGCTCACGGAGTGTAACTGCGGTACCGACAACCGCCCGGCCAATCAGCAGAATATCGCTAATGCGGCTTGCCTCGAGCGTGAAGAGTTGCGGGGCCAGCACCGTCGGGCGAGCGACGATCGGGTCGTGCCGCGCGACCAATTGCTCCCAGCGCTGGACATAAGCCAGATCGTCACTGGAAAGCTGTTCGCCCAGATCCCAGGCCACCACAGGTTCAAATTCTGCTCCGATGCCTTGCTCACTTAGCTGCTGGGGCAACGGAGGCGGGCAAACGAGCGAGAGGCCCAGCTGGTCGATTTCCTTAAGTTCTTCGGCCGACGGCAAACGGTTCATGCCGATCGTGTTGAATCCTAGGCGTTGCAGCTTATGAAAAGGCTCGCCTTGCCACTGAATGATCCGCGGAACTCGCGAAGTTATTTTGCTTACCGCCGGCGATGCTGTCGTCGCGATGGCTGATCGAGCGGGCGATTGTTGAGCCGATGCCTGCTCGATTCGCGGGCCTTCGACATTGCGGCGCCGGCCGCTTAAAACGCCAAAGACTTGAATCTGATCAACAATCAACTCCGTAGTGCCCGCTCCGCCTGGCGTGAGAAAAACGATTTGAGACACGTACGCGCCACGCTCGTCGAGCGCTGCTCCATATTGCGCACGGGCGACACGAGCGTGATTCGCAAGCAACTGAGGGAGGTTCACCAGCGCCAGCTCTTCCCATTCTCCTCCCGCGCCGACAGAGGTACCACGGACCAACAGCTCGAAGGGATGCCCTGTCGCGCGATTGGTACTGCGCGGCAACACCACCTTGGCAGCCAGTAGAATTCCTGCCCGATTGGAGAGTACCTTGGCCCGGAGCTGGAGTTCCTGAATAACGGGCGCCGACGGCAGCTCGTAACCGAGCTGAGCCGTCCGACCGGCTGGGCCGCGCAGATGGATCCGCTCGGCTCCCGTGCCTCGGCGGAAGTAGTTGCGGTCGATAATTCTCTGGCCGAAGTTGAATCCGTTGTCCGTCTGTAGAGGTCGCAGTACGGGGCTTGGCCCATCCATGTTGTCTACCAGGACCGGACGTACCAGGACCGGAGGGGCGAAGCTGGGAGGTGTTTGGCCGTTGACTTGAGGAGGCGTCGCTAAATGATGCATCGCAATCCAAGGGGCGAGCCAATAAGCCAGCTGCCGGGGTTGCCTAAACCAAACATTGAGCCCAGTGGCAGTGCAGAATAGTCGCCTCAGCCGTTGCATTCGATTGCGATGAGTTTAGTTCGGACTGCCGAAGGGATCCGACGACGCGTGCCGGCGTACTTTCGGGCATCTGCGTACCTGCCCAAGATCAAGTGCTGCCAAAAAACAACGGCTGGAAGAGGCCGGCCGAAGCGATGTAAGTCGCGCTTATAACAGCATTTCCGCTTACCAGCCAGTTCGATCCGTGGCGAAAGTGCCTCAAACGGGTCCCTGATCAAAAACTGCTATCAGGCCCGTTGATTCGATGCAAGTCATTGCGATATAATTACTTGCGGCTGATGGCTCGGGCCCACGCCCCTTTTTGGTATGCGTTGTGCTTTTTTACCGCGTCGACCTTCCATTTTCCAGGAGACGCACCATGAGCAACCCATCCGAATCGACCGTTACCCCAGCTGAGCAAATTCCGGCGGACCTGCAGAAGCTGGCTATTGCACTCCATCATATCCCCGACCAATACGCGGCTCAGTTGGCTCCACTGGTCGACGCTGTGATTGAAAGTACGAAACGACGTCGACGCATTCTGACCTTGGTCCAAGACGCACTCGGGCAGCTCCGACTCGACATGAAGTACCTCATGTTTGATCTTGAGGCAACGCGGCGTGAGCGAGATGATTATCGCCTGAAGTTAGAAGAGTAAGCAAAGGGTTTCTAAGCGAGACACCCCCGGGTAGGGGCCCTGGGGTAACCGCACTGTGAACTAAAGAATTGTAGTCGTTGGATTTTGGGCGATGACGCGTTATGGCCACTGAATTGACCGCTGAAAAACTGGCCCAGCGCGCAATGGACGTTAACATTGTGGCAGAGGCGGAACTACGCTCCGTCTGGGGTGAGCTAGGTACTCGCAACGTCGAGTACGAACAGTTCAAGCAGCTGCTAGTCCGTCGCGGTCTGATCACCAACTTTCAGCTGGAACGCCTGCTTCAAAATTTTCGGACCGGTTTCTTCTACGGTGACTACAAGGTGCTATACCTGGTCGGTTCGGGAACTTTCGCCCGGGTTTATCGGGCGACTCACCGCAAGACCAACGAACTCTTCGCAGTGAAAGTCCTGAGGAAAAGTAAGTCGGAGATCCTAGGAGAAGCTGATCTCTTTCGGCGCGAAGGCGAATTGGGCATGAAGCTCAAGCATCCCAACATCGTCGCCATTCACGAAGTTGCCTCAGAAGGCAAGTCGCATTACATTGTGATGGATTTTGTGGAAGGCCATAATCTGCGCGACTTTTTCAAGGTCCGCGGGAAATACGAGCCACTCGAGGCCAGCCGCATTTCCGCCGATATGTTGGCGGGACTCAACTACGCTTTTCAACAAGGTATTACGCATCGCGACTTAAAAATGTCGAATGTCATTCTGTCGAGCGATGGCGATGCCAAGCTGGTTGATTTTGGCCTGGCTGGCCTCGGCGCTAACGATCCAGACGAAGCCGACGGCGCCAATCCTCGCGCCATCGATTACGCCGGACTCGAGCGCGCAACCAACGTACGTCGAGACGACACGCGCAGTGACATCTTCTTCGCAGGCTGCATTTACTACCAACTCCTCTGCGGCAGGCCGGCGATCGCCGAAACGCGTGACCGTGTGCAAAGGCTGGATAGAGGCCGCTACAAAGAAATCAAACCTCTGGCGTCTGTTGCCCCGGAGTTGCCACTGCCGCTGATAAGAATCGCCAATAGGGCACTCGAATTCGACCCCGAACGACGGTACCAGACACCGGGCGAGATGCTGGCGGATCTTAAGTTGGCGATGAAACGGCTGTCGGAAAAAGGTCTCGAAGCTGCCGACGAACAAGCCTCGACAGGCCCGCAAGAAGGGCATGACACGGAGGGTAAGCCGCGTAAAGTGATGGTGGTCGAATCCGATACGAAGATGCAGGATCTGTTTCGTGAACTATTTAAGAAACGTGGCTATCGGGTACTCGTGACCAGTGATCCTGACAGGCTTTTCCAGCGCTTCTACGAGAACAACAAGACCGCCGATGTGCTGCTACTCAGCACAGCACACATTGGTCACGCGGCCGTCGACGCGTTCAATCGGCTCGGCATCGAAGCAGCAACGAAAACAGTGCCCGTTGTCTTGCTCTTGGGCGATCAGCATAAAGCCTGGGCCGAAGACGCAGCGGTAGGCAAACACCGCGCAATCTTGCAAATGCCCGTCAAATCGCGTGAGCTTCGCTACGCAATTCTCAAAGTGCTCAATCACTCAGATTAATCGCAGAGGCTGGCACTCAGATTAATCGCAGAGGCTGGCGTAGGGCAGGTTTCCAACCTGCCGATGCGGGGCCTGAGAGCGCATAGCTAATTGCGTCTGACTAACTAGGACAGGTTGGAAACCTGTGCTACGACGTATGATCGCTCGTCGGCTGATGGGGCTGGCTGCGAATAGGGCGGAACACAAAAGGGTAAGCTGCTCTAGGAATCGCGTCTATTTGAAGGCTCCTTTATTGTCTGCGCAATTCCGCACTGCAAACGTTCAAAGTTTGCGAAAGGCGCGCAAAATTATCGGCGTCTGTAAACGCAAATACTTTGAGTTAAAAGAGTTCTGTCCGATTGACTCATAAGAAATTGAAACGCTGAGGACGCAGAGAACGCGCAGAGGAAAACGGTATCGGACCGATACTCTCCGCGTCCTCCGCGCCTCCGCGTTCAATTTTTTCACTTTGAGTCCGGTAAGGCTCATCATTTTGGTTGCCGTAGATGGCCGCGCTGCGTT
>Ga0310121_10003558_pt1 | contig 14182 bp, 8 predicted proteins | sample CB27_Tmax_986_MG_FD_203504 | JGI IMG/M metagenome (GOLD analysis project Ga0310121, IMG submission 203504) | Marine microbial communities from Western Arctic Ocean, Canada - CB27_Tmax_986 | ecosystem: Environmental > Aquatic > Marine > Oceanic | place: Canada: Western Arctic Ocean | collected... | reverse complement strand
GCTGACCGTCCTCTCCACCGATGCAACATCCCTCACCGATAGCGACAACGTCGCTATCACCGTCAGCAGTGTGAATGACGCACCGGTCGGTACGGCAGGTACGGTGACGACCAGCGAAGATACTGACCACGTATTTAATGCAGCCGACTTCGGCTTTACCGACCCCAGCGATACCCCAGCCGACGTTCTGCTGTCGGTGATCATCACCACACTGCCGACCGACGGTACGCTCCTGCTCAGTAGTGTCGCAATCACCGCCGGCGATACGATCTCCGAGACCGACATAGCAGCCGGCAACCTGACGTTCCAGCCAGATGCCGGTGAAAGTGGTACACCCTACGCCACGTTCACCTTCCAGGTGGTCGACGATGGGGGTACACCGGGCGGCGGTCAAGATACCGATCCAACCGCCAGAGTGATGACCATTGATGTCATCGCAGGGCAGCTAGTGTCTGACGATTTCTTCGGCGGATTCAATCCTGGTCTTTGGACAAAGATAGACCCGGTGGGTGACTCAACTATCGACGTCATCGGCGCCGGGACGGCCGACGCGCAGCTGGTATTTACTTTGCCTAGCGGCGGAGTTTCGCGCCAGCCTTGGAGTTCGGGGAATTTGGCGCCTCGTGTTATGCAGTCTGTCGACGATACCGATTTTCAGATGGAAGTGAAGTCCGATGTCACATCTCAATATCAGATGCAGGGAATAATTGTTGAGCAAGACAGCAACAACTACCTGCGTTTTGATTTCCATTCGAATGGCACCAACGTATTTATCTTCAAGGCAGAGCTTCGAAATGATGTACCCCAGCCGGGGAGTATCAATTCTGTCGTCACCGTCGCGGAGCCGATGTACATGCGTGTTTCGCGTGGGGGAGCCACAGGAGACACATGGACGCTCGAATACAGTGACGGCGTGGTTTGGACGGAGGCAGTAAGTTTCGACGAAGTGTTGACCGTAACAAGCGTGGGAGTTTTTGCAGGCAACCACGCAACTAGCGGCTCCCCGCCAGCGCACACGGCCGTTATCGACTATGTCTTTAATTCGAACTCTCCCATCGGCAATGAGGATCTCGCTAACGTGCCGCCGCGTCTCGTTCGCCCCCTTCCTGACCTAAACGTTGCCCAAGACAGCGGCAATCTTCAGGTCGACGTATCGGATATCTTTGAGGATTCGGGTCCGCCACCATTGTCTATCGCTCTTGCAAGCAACAGCAATCCGGGATTGGTGACGGCGACGCTATTGGGTGGATCGCTTGATCTAGTTTTCACGCCGAGCACCAATGGCGTGGCGATCATTACCGTTCGCGACACGGATTCATCTGGCCTCTTTCTGGATGAAAGTTTCGAGGTTGCTGTTCATGCACCCGGTCCACCCGTTATCGACGTTTGGAGTGGATTGAATCAAGATTTCGGTGACGTCGGTGTACCCCAAGTCTGGGTGAACATCCTGGGCAATGTGTGGGATGCGGATGGCGTCGCTACTCTACAATATACGCTGAATGGACAGTCGAGCGTTGACCTATCGATGGGTCCGGACGGTAAGCGACTTGAGTCGGCAGGTGACTTCAATGTTGACCTGGCGACCGTTGACTTGGTGGCGGGTCCCAATCAGGTGCAAATCACGGCGACGGATACCCTCAACAACTCATCGGTCGTGACGGTCAACGTGAATTTCACGAGTACCAACGTGTGGCCGAGCAATTACACCGTTGATTGGAGTAACGAAACAAATATCCAAGACCCGGTGCAAATCGTGGATGGAGAATGGATACTGGATGGCGATATTGTGAGGACACCCGATATTGCTGGATATGACCGTGGATTTGCCATCGGAGATTCAGCGTGGGTCGATTTTGAGGTCACGGTCCCGGTAACCATACAGTCGATCGATCTTGGCAATCCGGCAAACGCGTGCGCCTGCAACGGCATTGGTTTCGCAATGCGGTGGCAGGGCCATAAGGTTTTGGATACAGCGCAACCAGCTTGGGGCTACTTTCCGTATGGTGGGCTGGCGTTCTATCGGAACGACGGAACTAACCAGCGGCTTTGGTTGGCTGGCAATAACTTCGTCGAGATCGCGAATGATACCAGCGGCAAGACGCTTGATGCGGGCGTGACTTATATCTTCAAGGGGCGTGCGGAGACGGTGGTAGACCAGAACCCGTTGACGGGATCTGTGTACAGCTTCAAGGTGTGGGAAGAAGGTCAAGCCGAACCACCATCCTGGGATCTGACAATCCAGACGGGTGCCGAGGACTTGCCCTCTGGTTCAATCTTACTGCTCGCACAGCATGTCAATGCCACGTTCGGTGACGTAACGGTCACAGAGCTTGCACCACCGCTTGCCGCACTGCTTGCTCCGAGCGAGATCCCGACGCCCGTTAACGCGGCGTTCATAAATATCTCTGAAACGGCAGATCTGGTCTCCCGGCGTTGGGGCCTGGTAGACGACGCGCAGTCGTACGACGTGAGCCAAGCGGGCCGCGGGAGTTCTTTTCGGCCGTCAATCCGCGACACGTATGCCGCACCTGGTCTCGCTCCTCCCGCTACGAAGAGAGCCGAGAACGGCAGCGATCCCTTAATCGACGTTTCCGACGTCTTCGACGATTCGGAATCAGTGACGTCGTTGCTGCCCGCGCACGACGTCAACGCCACGCTCGGTACGGTCGCGACACCCCCGTTCGGCGACCCTGCCGCCGCACCATTTGTCACGGACACCTTCCTGCCATCCAGTTTTGATAGCGGCTCACAACAACCTGCATTCCTTGCCGATCGCCTACTGATCGGCAGCCAATCGATCTTGCCTACTCCGGCGGAAGCTGTACCGAACTTCCATGGACATTTGGAGTTCAGCGCGGCGTCGACGGATCTGCCCTCATCCTCTACAGCTGTTCGCCTTGCCGACGACGCCATTGAACAGTGGGCCAGCGGTGGTCTCGATGAACTGCAGTTCTATCCGGTCGCAATACGCGAAGCGCGAAGCGACAGCCGCGACCGCGGCTGGATCGATCATTCTGCGTTCACTGCAAATCAACCAGCGCGCGAAAGTCACTCTGTGGCACTGCTGGCGAAACCGGGCGGTCCGGACTCGGCGCACCTCGACATGTTAACGATTGCCGAACAAACGAGTGATGAGCACAACAATACTGCCGGCCAAGCCATTCGCTACGTGAACGAACCAGTAACGACAAACCGTCGCCGCGGCTTCGACGTCATTGATGCGGCATTCGACGAAGACTTCGTCGACGAGATGCCACTGCGAGGTTGGTATCTTCACGATCCAGACTCGGCTACCTCAAGGAACGGCGTCAAGGAACGGCGTTAAGTAAGTCGATTCGATTCGATCCCTAGGAGTGACACTATGAGAACGCAAAAAGCGAATAGACGTCAGACGATATTCGAGACAAGGCGTTGGAGACGCGGCGTCACCTGCTTGGTGTCTCTCCTGGCAATCATTTTGTCGTGTGCGGTCTGGGGGGAGGCAGCCGACGCTCAAGTGTTCATCCCCCTCGATAACCTACCCGCGAGCGAGACGAGCGAGGCGCTGGCTATCTCTGATAACGGCGTCGTCGTGGGAAGAAGTCTCCATGGCGAGAATTCTACCGACGCAGTTCGCTGGACGTCGACCGGCAACATCGAGAGCCTTGGGACTGGGCAAGCGGTTGATGTTTCCGGCGATGGATCGGTCATTGTAGGCTGCCTTGGTTGCGACGCCTCCGGCCAAGGGGGCGGACCAGTCGCCTGGAGCAACGGCAACGCGGACGCGATTCTGCAAGGCGAGGGACTGAGCTACGCAAATGGCGTGTCGAGCGATGGAGTAGTGGTGGTGGGACACAACGCTGTCGGCAAGGCACTACGCTGGACCGAAGCGACTGGAACCGTGGTAACCGATTTTTTGCAGGGTGGCCTACTCGGCGGCGGCGTCTTTATACGCGCTGACGGCGCTTCGGAGGACGGAGCGGTGGTGGTCGGAGAAGGTCGAACGGCGTCTGGACCTACCGCAGTTCGCTGGACCGACGATTTGGGCGCTTTCAGCATCGGCGATCTAGACGGCGGAGACTTTTCGAGCCGTGCCACGGCCGTTTCCGCCGACGGCTCGGTGGTCGTGGGGACAGGTACCTCCGAAGCTGGCGAGCAAGCATTTCGCTGGACGTCAGCCGGAGGCATAACGGCGCTAGGGATATTACCTGGAATAGACTTCCTCAGCGAGGCTTTCGACGTCTCAGCGGACGGTTCGCTTATTGTCGGCGCCGCTGCGTCTGGCCCTGGGCCTGCGGACCGTGTGGCGTTCATCTGGGATTCCGAGCACGGTACCCGAATTCTCCAAGAGGTATTGGTTAATAGCTACAACCTCGACTTGACCGGCTGGCAATTGACGGAAGCGACCGGGATATCATCCGATGGTCAAACCATCGTCGGAAACGGGTCGCAGGGAGCCTGGATGGCGAGGCTGTTCGACAAGCTGAACTCCGATTTTGACTGGGACGGGGATGTTGATGGAGACGACCTCGGTGTTTGGCAACAAAAATTCGGTACGATGTCTGGTACACCGACCGAGATGGGGGATGCGGACGGGGACGGGGACGTCGATGGTGGGGACTTCCTCATTGTGCAACGTGAATTCGGGATCGACACTGGCCTCGGTGGCGGCAGTAGCGGCTTGGATGGATTGTCCGCCGGCGTTCCGGAGCCTAGCACACTAGGGTTGATCGCTTTCGCTTCACTCGCACTTCTAGCGCCTAGTCGTCGCACAGCCCATTTTGATCGCGTGGCGAACGCTTAGCGATTTATCGATTGTTGCTATTAGTTTGGCTTTGTTGGCTTTTTCTCAAAATCGGTCGGTACGACTCTTACGGATCCAAGGGTTAGACAATCTTCGTCCGACCCTACTCACCCACTTCAGCCCTCAGTGGTACGTTATCCGCTGGCGTGGACAATATCGCCGTGTCGCCCAACTGCAAGCGTCTCCAGAGCTAACCTTTTGCAGCCCCTGCCGGGGTAACCATAATTAGCGCGTATGATGCGGCGGGTTGGCGAATTACCCTGCTGGTGATAGCCCGCTCCTGGGCCCGCTCCTGGGCCCGCTCCTGAACTCATGTTCCTCAGTGAGCGGGCGCGTCCAATGCTACACCATGGGCGGACGTTTCTATTTCCTTGGTACGTCGCAAGACACCCCCCTAGCTAAAACGAGGACCGCAAGCCATGTGTGGAATCGTGGGTTACGTCGGACGCGGCAGCGCGACTGGCTATCTGCTGGAAGGATTGCGTCGTTTAGAATACCGTGGCTACGACAGCGCTGGGATTGCCACCCGGTCGGACGACAATCGGCTCCAAGTCGAGAAAACTGTCGGGCGTATCGATGCGCTTGCCAAGCGATTGAATGGACACGCGCTGCAAGGCGAAGTCGGCATCGGCCACACTCGGTGGGCAACGCATGGAGGACCGACCGAGGAAAACTCGCATCCGCACCTCGGTGGGCAAGGAACTGTCGCGATCTCGCACAATGGGGTCATCGAGAACTACCAGACACTCAAAGAACGTCTGGCCGAACAAGGGTATGAGTTTCGTTCAGCCACCGACAGTGAAGTGATCGCTCACCTTATCGACAGCCAGCTCGAAATCGAGTCCCGGTCGCCATCGGTCAATGGTACCCCTTACACTCCGTTGATCGCCGCCGTCAAGCGTGCGCTGGCAGAGTTGCAAGGAACTTATGCACTGGCCATGGTATTTCGCGATTGGCCAGGACTCTTGGTCGCCGCGCGGCTCGGGAGTCCACTGGTGATCGGAATCGGTCAAGGCGAGAAATTCGTTGCCAGTGACGCGTCTCCGTTGGCCGGTTACACCGATAAACTCGTCTACTTGGCCGACCATGAATTGGCGGTCGTCACCGCCGACGACCTCCTCGTCACGCATCGAGATCTGGGTCGGATTAAACACCGTGTCGCTCCATTGCCCGATAACTCGGGAAACACGTCTCTAGACGGATATCCACACCATATGCTCAAAGAGATCTTTGAACAGCCCCAATCTCTCAGGCAAACTCTAGAGGGCCGAATTTGCGAGGATGACGCAACGGCGGTCTTCGACGACTTCGACCTCACAGCTGAGCAGTTGCGCAACGTCAGTCGGGTTGTTCTTACGGCGTGCGGGACGAGTTGGCATGCGGCCATTGCCGGCGAGTACATGCTCGAGGGGTTGGCCCGGGTTCCGGTCGAAGTTCAGTATGCCAGCGAGCTTCGATATCGAAACCCCCCGCTGGAGCGCGACACGTTGCTGTTCGCGATAACCCAAAGCGGAGAAACGGCCGACACGTTAGCGGCGCTGCGCGAAATGAGACGCAAAGGGTATCGTACGCTTGCGATTTGCAATGTGGTGGGGAGCACGATTGCCCGGGAAGCGGATGGTCGAATCTACCTGAGCGCCGGGCCGGAAATCGGTGTCGCATCGACCAAAGCCTACACTTCACAGCTGATGGCACTGGCGCTATTGGTTTTGTACTTTGGTAGACTGCGACATCTTAGCTTCGATAAGGGCCGGCGCCTGATCGAAATCTTGCGACAACTGCCGCAGCAGGTGGAGCAGGCACTAGAGACGAATGATGAAGTCCGGCGTATTGCTGAGAAGTATTGTGACGCCAACAACTTTCTCTACCTCGGTCGCCAGTGCAACTTTTCTACCGCTTTAGAAGGCGCCCTGAAACTAAAAGAAATTAGCTATGTGCACGCAGAAGGCTATCCAGCGGCAGAAATGAAGCATGGGCCCATCGCGCTCGTCGACGAGCAGACGCCGAGCGTCTTTGTCATCCCCCGTGACTTTGTCTATGACAAAGTTATGGCCAATATCGAAGAGATCAAGGCGCGGGGCGGCCCCGTCATTGCCGTTGCCGACGAGGGCGACGAGCGCGTGGCAGCGCTCGCCGATGACGTGATTTACGTTCCGAAGGTCGAAGAGTTCTTCCAGCCGTTCGTATCCGTCGTACCTCTGCAATTACTCGCCTACCACATCGCTGTTTTACGAGGCTGCGACGTCGACAAGCCGCGCAACCTGGCAAAGAGTGTTACCGTAGAATAATTGAGCTCAGCTCACGTAGAGACGAACCCCTTAATTGCGAAAGGAAAATACCACATGAAAGTCGTTATCCTCGCTGGTGGTCAGGGAACCCGACTTGCCGAAGAAACCGATGTTCGTCCCAAGCCTATGGTCGAAATCGGCAGCCGACCGATTCTCTGGCACGTGATGATGCACTACTCACACTACGGGTTTAATGATTTCGCAATTGCTCTTGGTTACAAGGGCGATTACATCAAAAAGTACTTCGCCGATTATCGATCTCTGACTGGGAACGTAACGATCAGTATCGGCGTTAAGCCTCAGATCGAGTGCCACGACAGCCAACATGCCGAGTGGCGAGTTGAACTAGTCGAAACCGGCGCAGCGACGTTAACCGGCGGGCGCGTCAAACGGATGAAGCCTTACCTGGATAATTCCACGTTCATGCTGACTTGGGGTGATGGAATCTCCGACGTCGATCTCGAGCAAGCTTACAAGTTTCACCGGTCGCACGGCAAGTTGGCCACCGTGACGGCCGTGCGACCGCCGGCCCGTTATGGACACATCCATTTTGAGGGAAACCAAATCACAAGTTTTGAAGAAAAGCCCCAAACTGCCGAGGGTTGGATCAACGGTGCTTTCTTCATTCTAGAGCCCGAGGTGCTCGACTATATCGACGATGACATGACGATGTTCGAACACGAGCCAATGCGAGCTCTTGCTGAAGACGGCCAGCTCATGGGCTACCACCACGAGGGATTCTGGGCCTGCATGGATACCTTGCGCGACAAACAACGTTTGCACGACATGTGGGAAGCAGGGGATCGACCCTGGGCAACTTGGGAAGAAAAAAAGGCAAACGCCGTCGAGGTCGTTGCAGAGCCCTCCTCCTCGATCGTAGGCTAGGTAATCGTCGGGTACAGCCAAGCTCAAACACACCACACTCCAGCAAACCACACAAGAACCAAACAAACACAACACCCCTCCGCCAACGAAAGTAAACCAATGCGAGTTTTTCTTACTGGTCATCGTGGCTACATTGGTACAGTGATGACGCCCATGCTTTTAGCAGCTGGGCACGAAGTGCTTGGCTGTGACAGTGATCTGTATCAGCGCTGCACACTTGCCGCAGGCGGCGAGATCATCGAGGTTCCTAATCTCAGCCGCGACATTCGCGACCTCGACACCAAAGATCTCTTAGGCTTTGACGCCGTCATCCATCTCGCGGGACTCTCCAACGACCCGTTAGGTGACCTCAACCCCGAGATCACCGACGATATCAATCACCTGGCGACCGTGCGCCTTGCCAAGTTGGCCAAAGCAGCTGGTGTGAAGCGGTTTCTCTTTTCATCGTCATGTAGCAACTACGGTGCCGCAGGCAACGATCTGATCGACGAGAATAGCCCGTTCAATCCGGTCACGCCTTATGGACTATCGAAGGCGGACTCTGAGCGCGATCTTCGCCAGCTTGCCGACGACCGTTTCTGCCCGACCCTGCTCCGCAGCGCTACGGCTTACGGGGTCTCGCCACGCATTCGATTCGATCTAGTGTTGAACAATCTTGTCGCCTGGGCGGTCACGTCGGGACACATTCACATGAAATCGGACGGCACACCTTGGCGGCCGATTGTTCACATCGAAGATATTTCGCGGGCGTTTCTGGCGGTGCTTCAGGCACCCGAAGAAAAAGTGTACAACGAAGCGTTCAACGTTGGGGTGACTGACCACAATTATCAGATTAGTGAACTGGCCGAAATCGTGGCCGACGTCGTTCCCAACTGTGAAATTACCTACGCCCAGGATGCGGGTCCAGATCTGCGTTGTTATCGGGTCAATTGCGATAAAATTCGCAAGGTGCTGCCTGAGTTCCAGCCGCAATGGGACGCCCGCAAGGGCGCAGATCAGATTTATAAAGCGTGTTGCGCGGCAAAGTTGACGATCAAAGAGGTCGAGGGGCCGCGTTATCAGCGCGTGGCGCACATTCGCAAGTTGATCACAGACAACGTACTTCACAACGACCTGCGGCACGTTTCCCTTGATTCACCTACAGCCGATCCTCAGGCCAGTCTCGACGACACCAACACCGACGCCAACGTCGATGAATTCCGTCGGCAGTGCAGTGTGGCGAAGTGCCACTCGTGTCACAATGAGGGGCTGCTGCCAGTGCTTGACTTGGGCTGTATGCCTCCTTCCGACGGACTCTGGACTGATGTTCGCCTTGATGCAGGCATTACACAGCACCCACTGCAGTTGACGTTCTGTCCGGCCTGTTCGCTCGTGCAGATTATCCACGTCCAAGCGCCAGCCGACCTATTTGGCGACGGGTATCTCTACTTCTCTTCGGTGTCGGATGATCTGGCTGAACACTCTCGCAGCAATGCGACAGAACTGATCGCGAGCCGGCAGCTAGGGCCCGATTCACTCGTGATCGAACCGGCAAGCAACGACGGTTATATGCTTCACAACTTTCAGGAACTCGGCATTGGCGTCCTCGGAATCGACCCGGCTCCGAAACAGGCGGCGACAGCCGTCGAGCGAGGGATCGAAACGCTTAACGAGTTTTTCACCTCCAAGTTAGCCAATGAATTGAAGTCGCAAGGTCGACAAGCCGACCTCGTCTTGGCGAACAATGTAGTGGCTCATGTCGCTGATACGAATGACTTTGTTGCCGGCCTCGCAACCGTGTTAAAAGACAAGGGAATGCTGGTTGTGGAGTTTCCCTATGTCCGTGACCTCATCGACCACGGTGAGTTTGACACGATTTATCACGAACATCTTTGTTACTTCTCAGTGACGAGTGCCGAAGTGCTCTTCCGCCGTCACGGTCTTTATCTCAACGATGTTCGCCGTATCTCGATACATGGCGGATCATTGCGATTGTATTTCGAGAAGCACGAACAGCGGTCACCAGCGGTCGCTGAGCTTTTACGCGAAGAGGTCAAGCTGGGGATCGACAGCTATGAATACTATCAATCTTTCGCCACAAAGGTCCATTCGTTTCGAGATCGCGCACGGGAGCTCGTCGGCCGCCTCAAGTCTCAGGGGAAACGGATAGCCGCTTACGGCGCTGCAGCCAAGGCGACGATCCTCTTAAACTATCTCGGGTTTAACGAAGGGACGCTCGAATACGTGGTCGACAAGAACGTCTACAAGCAAGGCAAGTACATCCCAGGCGTTCGCCTACGAATTGACCCACCGCAACGGATCGCCGATGAACCGCCCGACTATCTGATGATCCTGCCATGGAACTTCAAAGACGAAATCATTCGTCAACAGAGCGACTTCGTCCGTTCAGGCGGGCGGTTCATCGTTCCGATCCCAGATTTGGAAGTCATTGGGTAGCCGCGCCGAGTACAGGAGAAATCAATGGCTACCACTGAGCCACGGCCCAAAACGTTCGAGATTACGCGCCGTTCAATCTGCCCCGCCTGCGATGGGGCACAGCTCGAGGTAATCTATGCGGTGCGGGATATTCCTGCGCACAGTTGCATACTGTTGACGTCGCGCGAGGAAGCCCTCGAGTTTCCTACCCGAGATCTGGAATTAGCCTTCTGCTCTGAGTGCGGGCTCGTATTCAATCGGCTATTCGACGAATCGGTAATCGCTTACTCCACTAATTTCGAGGAGTCGCAGCATTTCTCCAACACGTTCAACAGCTTTGCGAAGTGCTTGGCAGTCGAAATCGCAGAGGAATGTCAATCTGCCGGCAAACACGTTTTGGAGATCGGCTGCGGCAAAGGCGAGTTCCTGCTCGAATTGTGTTCGGTCGGCGGATGCTCAGGAATCGGCATCGACCCCGGTTTTCGCACTGATCGAATCGCCGGCAAACAGCTCAGCAACGTGCGGTTTATCGCCGATTTCTTTGGCCCCAACTACGAGGACCTGCCCGCCGACATTGTCCTGTGCAGACACACATTGGAGCATATCCCCAACGTGTCACAATTTGTGACCTCAGTCTACAAATTAGTAGAGATGCAGCGCAATCGGATTGCCGTCTTCGAAACACCCGATGTCGAGCGCGTGCTGCGCGAAGGCGCCTTTTGGGACATCTACTACGAGCATTGCTCCTACTTTAGCGCGGGTACGCACGCACGGCTCTTTCGCCGCTGTGGATTTGACGTAACCAAACTGAACCTGGTGTACGATCAACAGTATATCGTCCAATTCGCTCGTGGGTCGCATACAACCACTGTACACTCTCGCACCGCTGGGCGATCACCGCTTGAAAACGACTTGGAGGAATTGCGTGATTTAGCTACCACATTCTCGCACCGTGTTGAGTCAATCCAAACGCGCTGGAAAGAAATGGTGCTACAACGAGCCAAGCGCGGTGAGAGGACGATTCTTTGGGGAGGCGGATCCAAAGGGGTTTCGTTTCTTACGACGCTCGGACTAGACGACGAAATTGACTGCGTTGTCGACGTCAATCCCTACAAACAAGGGAAGTACATGCCGGCGACGGGACATTCTGTCGTCGCGCCAGAGTCGCTGCGTCAACGGCCCCCGTCACTGGTCATCGTGATGAATAGCATCTACCTCGACGAAATACGCGCTCAACTCAATCGACTGGGCCTGTCACCGGAGGTGATTGCCGTTTGACGCCCGACCGGAACGCCCGACCGGGGCGCCCGACCGGGGCGCAGCCCAGCCTAGGTGCCAATTCGATCCCCCAACACCGCAGAAAAGATTCAACCATGCCGACCAAATCTAAAATCGGGGCCGCCTTGGCTTTGTGCCTCTTGGTACCGCTTTGCTGGCCAAGTGCTGCCTACAGTTTCCAAGTCGGGCCGACGATGAGTTCGACGGCCTGGTCCTGCCTGCCCCCGAGCTGGGCAGGCACACGCTCGTTGCGGTTTGGGGGGCTTGTTACCGCTAATGACCGCTGCTCGCTATCATCGCGTCGGCCGCCGAAGCAGGACCTGAACATGCCACTTTCGGCTGGCGTCGCGATCGCGGCTTTCCCCGAGTTCTTAATTTGCCGTTACGCCGAATCTGCAGGTAGACCTCCTGACGGTTAATCGAAACGCCAGGAGGTGCAATAAATCCGAGTCGAACTCGACCACCTTTCACGTCAATCATTTTTACCGAGATGTCAGCTCCAATCCGAAACTCGCACCCAGGAAAAACTGTCAGTTCCCGCATAGTCACTAATTCCCTTCAAGAGCGTTATTTACCCAAGCTCCCCCACTAACCACTTTCCTAGCCAACCATTTTCTTGTTCCACCGCTGGCCGTCTGGAGCGTTTTTGACCCGACGCAGTGACACCCTCCGCATTCTCGACAAAGCGAGAACCATTACTATCACGACATTGACTATTTATCAGTGGCGTAATCAACCATATCGATCGACACCGTAGCCACGATTGCCGCCGTCACCACTGCACATCACCTACTGAAACTTTGAGGATTTGACATGAAAAGTTCCAATCGCCTTATTCAGCGTACCGCAACCGCGCTCCTAGGACTCCTACTAGTGTTACCAGCGCCCCTCTCCTTGGCTCTCACAAATCTCTTGGAGGAGGACTTCGACTCCGAAAACAGTGGCTTCCCAGGAGCTGTCAACTACAACGAGTTTGCACAGTTCGAAGTGACCGCGGGCTCGGTCGACTTGATTGGCAATGGTTTTCAGGATTTCTTCCCAGACAACGGACTTTACGTCGATCTCGACGGGACTACCGTCACAGGCGGAACACTGCGGTCGAAAACGACCTTTTCACTTGAACCTGGACTGGTCTATCAACTCGTCTTTGATCTGGGGAATACCGACCAGCAATTTGGCGGCGGATCGACCGACAACTCGGCGACCGTCTCGCTGGGCGCAGCGTACAGCGAAACGTTCGACCGCAGCGGCCTCACGCCTTTTGAAACCATCACCCGCGATGTCATTGTTGAGTCGACAACACTCGCGGCGCTCGAGTTTCAACAAGCGGGAGGAGACAATCTTGGAATCCTCATCGACAACGTCTCGTTATTCTTCGAGGAGTTCGTATCGGGCGACTTAAACATGGACGGCTTTGTCGATGGCTTAGACCTGGGCATATTGCTGGCGAGTTTTGGCACAAGCACGACTGCGGATATGGGTGAACTTAATGGTTCAGCTCCAGTAGATGGCCTAGATTTGGGAATCCTCCTGAGTCAATGGAATGCTCTGCCATTGAGCCCTGTAACGGCTGTCCCTGAGCCTAGCTCACTGCTGTTAGCAGCATTGGCTAGCGTGGGAATGTTGCTGCGAAGACGACCCAGCAGCTAGCCTACATGGTTACCTCGATTGTGATTTTAAATGGCGTAGGGCCGTGTCGGCCAAGACGCTAGACCGGTGTCATTATGCCACGTTAAAGAATCGGCGACGGGCTGGTCGACGGCAACGATCTGTTTGTCTGGGAAGCAAACTATCACGGCGGGGCGCCAGCGACTCAAGCGGCCGTGGTCAGCTCTTTCAGCACGATTCCCGGACCCTCGAAAGTAGGCTTATTCTTGCTGGGATTCTTGCTTCAAACCCGCCTTCGTGCCGATCGACAGCGCTGCTGACGGCAGGTTGCTGACGAGAGGCTTGGAGTGAGGCACAGGCTAGCGTCATCGTCTTCCCCGTTCGCGCGCTCCGCTCAACCGTGCTCCAACGCCCATTCAATGGATCCATTTAACGTTAGGGAGTTGGGCTAGAGCAAATGAGAAGATCCTTTTCGGAGTGTACGCATGCGTTACCAAATCTTCTCCGCGATTCTCGTTGGTACTTTCTCTTATTGTCAGGCGCAAACGCCACCGCCGCCAGGCAAACTAATCAACCTCCAGATCGAAACCACACTCGTCCCCAAACCCGCCGCCGTCGATGTCCTCTTGCCACCCGGATATGAACAGTTTTCCAAGCCTGTGCCCCTGTTCATCTGGTTGCACGGCGGAACCTCTGGGAAGAACTTCCTCGGAAACCGCATGCGGCACTTCATCGAGACGGCATGGGCCACCAAGGATCTAAGGCGAACGGTAGATAGGAATATACCCAAATTCGTTATTCGTCTAGAATGCGAAGAATCGCGAGGTGGTTTGGAATTGTATTGGGTGCAACCGGCGTCCCTCGTAGCTGAAGGTGTTGTGAGACAGGAAGTTGTGTCGATATGATGGTGACAAAATCGGCCCCC
>Ga0310121_10003555_pt1 | contig 14188 bp, 10 predicted proteins | sample CB27_Tmax_986_MG_FD_203504 | JGI IMG/M metagenome (GOLD analysis project Ga0310121, IMG submission 203504) | Marine microbial communities from Western Arctic Ocean, Canada - CB27_Tmax_986 | ecosystem: Environmental > Aquatic > Marine > Oceanic | place: Canada: Western Arctic Ocean | collected... | reverse complement strand
TGTTGGACCTATTCGGGCTGTGCGGGACTCATACAAACGAGTCTTCATCTGGACGGATACGACGAACAGACCTTCAATGGGCTTATTGCCGGAGTGTACAAAAACATCCTGCTCTTTGACCGGGACGAGCCTAAGAATCCTCTACGAGAGGCCCATTTTGTCTTTGTTCCCTATTGTACTGGCGATGCCTTCAGTGGAGACTCGGTCGTAGAATTGACCGGTGCTCTGCCGTGGCTGAAAAAGACCCTGCACTTCAAGGGGCGGCATAATATGGAGACCTATCTGAACCGTCTCGCACCCACTTTCGCGGATGTAGAGCAGGTGGTTGTTTCGGGTTCCAGCGCCGGTGGTCTTGGAGCCGGTCTGTCCTGGCCATTATTTGTGGCTGCGTTCCCCGGAGCCCGGGTGGATATACTCGATGATTCCGGCCCTCCTGTTCAGCCAATGGACGATCGTTGGAAAGATTGGCAGGACGTATGGAATATGGAACTTCCGGCCGGCTGTGACGGTTGCGACGAAAATATCGACAAATTGGTCGACTATTATCGTACGCAGTTCTTATCGGAGCATCGATTGGCTTTAATGAGTTATGACCAGGATGCGGTGATCGCCACTTTTCTGGGGATGTTCCCATGGCAGTTCCGGGACAAACTGATGGACGTATGTGATGTCTTCGATCAGGAGGACAATGCACAGTATTTCGTCCTGTCGGGCTCGGCCCATACCATGATGATTCTGGGCTACGAGTCCATCGAGTCCGCTGGAGGCATGCCCCTGTGGCGTTGGGTGGAGCAGTTCGTAAACGGTGAAACGGACTGGTTAAGTCACAGCCCGTGAGCCTCCGCCCACCAGGCGGAAATATACGCCGTTACGGAATCCCACGAAGTAGTGCTCAATGAGCGGATGGCAGACCTCTTTCTTGGATTCGTCCAGGGTGAGGTTCCGCTCGGTGACATAGGTCTTATGGCCGGACTGGTGTACCAGCACATGGTACCAGGGCCGGTTTTTCGGAGGCCGGGAGGAGGCCATGAGATCGTACCATTCCTCGGACCCATTGAAGGAGTTGTCCACTCGGACAATAACCCCGCGGTATCCGAAGCGTCGGTGAATGATCACCTGACCCACCTGGTAACGTGCTTCTGACATCAGATTCTTCCGCAACCCGTCTCTCTCAAGAGTACCCGAATCTCTGAAGAGTGCAACCGACCTACAGGGTCATAGGGAAAGTATGCGGTGCAGCGGGTAGACCGGTTCCGCAGGTCCTGCCTGAAGCGAAAAAAGCACTTCATGCTGTGGCCCGGGTGTGCTAAGAGCCGAGAGGCTCCGTAAAGGGATGTTGACGATGACCGTACCGACCCGCCTCCAGCCCAGCGATATCTTCGTCCAACGGCATATTGGTCCGAATCCGGATGAGGTGTCGAAGATGTTGGCTACCCTTGGCCTGGCATCGTTGGAGGAGTTGGTGGCGGAGACCATTCCAGCGGCCATACATGTGGAGAAGAGCCTCGACCTCGGACCGCCGCGTGGCGAGCACGCGTTACTGGAGGACCTTCGGTCCCTGTCCCAGGGAAACGTGGTCTACCGTTCCTTTGTCGGGATGGGATACTACGGCACCATCACCCCACCGGTTGTGCAGCGAAACGTTCTGGAGAACCCGGGTTGGTATACCCAATATACTCCGTATCAGCCGGAGATCTCCCAGGGTCGGCTGGAGGCCCTCCTTAATTTCCAGACTATGGTCGCCGATCTTACGGGCCTTCCCCTGGCCAACGCCTCCCTGCTGGATGAAGCCACAGCGGCGGCCGAAGCCATGGCCATGTGTTTTGCCATCAGCCGAAAGCGTAGCCTGGGTTTCTTCGTAGCCCAGGACTGTCATCCGCAGACCATCAATGTAATCCGCACGCGGGCGCGTCCCATTGGCGTGGATGTGATTGTAGGTGATGTGTCCGACATCGACTTCGAGGCCCAGGACCTTTGTGGGGTCCTGGTCCAGTATCCGGCCACGGACGGCCGGATCAATGACTATCGGGACCTGGCAGAGCGGGCTCATGCGGCCGGATCCGTATTGGTGGTGGCGACCGATCTCCTGGCCCTGACCCTACTGCGTCCGCCCGGTGAGTTTGGGGCGGATATTGCGATTGGCAGTAGCCAGCGATTTGGTGTGCCAATGGGCTACGGTGGCCCACATGCAGCCTTTATGGCGACCCGTTCGGAATATGTGCGTAAGATGCCGGGGCGAATCGTTGGAATATCTCGCGACGCCGAGGGGAATCCCGGTTATCGGCTATCTATGCAGACCCGGGAACAACATATCCGTCGAGCGCAGGCTACGAGTAATATCTGCACCGCCCAGGTACTCTTGGCGATCATGGCGGGCATGTATGGTGCCTACCATGGCCCCGAGGGTCTAAAACAAATCGCGGGTCGGGTCCATGGGCTGAGCCGAATACTGGCCAAAGGTCTGGAGGCACAGGGATATGCCCTTGTACCGGGGCCTTTTTTCGACACAGTGAAGGTCTTGGCATGCGCCGATAGCGAGGCGATCCAGGCAGCGGCTCGGGATCATCGGATGAATCTCCGTGTCTTCGACGATGGAGCGTTGGGGATTTCTCTCGATGAGACCACCGAACTCCACCATATTGGCAATCTACTGGAGGTCTTTGGGATGGGGCGTGAGCCCGTTGTATCGGTTGCTGATCTGGCAGCTGACATCGAGTATGAGGTGGATCCCGCCTTTCGACGTAGTAGCGATTTCCTCAATCATGAGGTCTTTCATCGCTATCACTCGGAACACGAGATGTTGCGTTATCTGAATCGCCTCCAAAGCCGCGACTTGTCGTTGACGGTCTCGATGATTCCCCTCGGCTCGTGCACTATGAAACTCAATGGCACCTCCGAGATGATACCTATCACCTGGCCCGAGTTCGCCTATCTGCATCCCTTTGCTCCCACCGAGCAGGCCAGGGGCTATCAGACCTTATTTCAGCAACTCGAACGGTGGCTGGCAGAGATCACCGGCTATGCGGCGATCTCCCTTCAGCCCAACGCCGGCTCACAAGGAGAATATGCGGGCTTGTTGAGCATACGGGCCTACCACGCCGCCCAGGGACAACAGCGTGACGTCTGTCTGATACCTGTGTCAGCCCATGGAACCAACCCGGCGAGCGCCGTGATGGCGGGTATGCGCGTTGTGGCCGTCGCCTGCGATGAGCAGGGCAATATCGACATTGACGATCTGAAGGTAAGAGCAGTCGAGCATGCTGACGATCTGGCGGCCTTGATGATCACCTATCCGTCGACCCATGGGGTATTCGAGGAAGACGTAAAAGAGATATGCCAGATTGTTCATGAATATGGCGGTCAGGTCTATATGGACGGCGCCAATATGAACGCCCAGGTGGGTCATTGTCGGCCTGGTGATATCGGGGCCGATGTCTGCCATCTGAACCTCCATAAGACCTTTTGTATCCCCCATGGCGGTGGTGGTCCTGGGATGGGTCCCATTGGTGTCGCCAGTCATCTGGCTCCGTATCTACCTGGCCATCCCCTCGAAGAGGTCGATCCGGAACAAGGAGTCGGACCCGTATCGGCGGCCCCCTATGGTAGCTCTGCGATCCTCCCCATTTCCTGGATGTATATCGCCTTGATGGGACGAGAAGGGCTGGAACGGGCAACAGAAGTGGCGATTTTGAATGCCAACTATATGGCGCATCGGTTGCAGGACCATTACGACATTCTGTACACGGGACCCAATGGTCGGGTGGCCCATGAGTTCGTAATCGATATCCGTCCATACAGATCGTCTGCAAATATCACCGTGGAAGATATCGCGAAGCGTCTAATGGATTATGGATTTCATGCGCCGACCATGTCCTGGCCGGTGGCCGGCACCCTGATGATTGAACCCACCGAAAGTGAAACCAAAGGGGAGCTGGATCGATTCTGCGATGCCATGATCTCGATTCGCAACGAGATCCGGTCCATTGAAGACGGCCAGGCCGACCTGGAGAATAATGTACTTAAACGTGCGCCCCATACCGCGGCGGTGGTGACGTCCGATAGCTGGGATCGTCCCTATAGCCGTGCCGAGGCGGCCTATCCGGCGCCGGGTTTACGGCAGTTCAAGTTCTGGCCCGCAGTCGGGCGGGTGGACAACGCCTTTGGGGATCGCAATCTGATTTGCACCTGTCCCTCGGTAGAGGACCTGGCGAGCTGAAGGTTCGAAACCGTCAACGTTGGCGGGTCTTATCGAGTTGGTTACGGACCAGAACCAGGCCCCCAAGTAGCAGAAAGACGGGCCAGGGATTGGATTTCTTGGTCCGTACCGTTGTGATACAGCCGCCGGAATCATCGGAAGCGGGTTGTGCGGTACCTGTGTCGTTAGACAGACCGAAATCCGTGGATACGGTATCGGGATCCGGGGGATTGGAATGCGTCTCTTCGTCCCACTCAAAAGGATCGATTGATGGTGTCTCTGCCTGTGAGCTGGAAATACCCGTCGTCAGACTCAACATGAATCCCAGAACGCAGATCCCAACGATCTTTCCTACAACCCGAATACCCATAACGTACCTCGCTCTATCGAAACGGCCGGAGCCGATAACTTGCCACCACGGATATTGTCAGGCGGAGTCAGTCGACTGTCAAAAAACTGAATTTGTTCAGGAATTTTAGCAACTATTCCACTCGAATCAGTCGTCGATGGAGAAAATCTTCATGGTGATATTCACGGTCTGGTCCTCGTCGCCCCAGAGTTCCAGGCCCAATTTACCCGACGCAGTACGAACCATATGGCCGGCATAGAGTTGAAGGATCGTCTGGCGAATAGGGAAGGTAGCAGGCAATTTATCACCCACATTGGAACGCACGAATTCTTCCAGAAGGTCGATGACCGGGCCCAATTGACGGTGGACCATTTCATGGGCCGGGCTTTGCTGGTTGATGAGATCGCGCAATACAAGCCCAGAGACCTGTGGCTTGGAGGCCTCAAAATCAATCAGCGCCTGCACGATGGCCGCAAGTCGTTCTGCAAAGGTTTCCCCCTGTCCCAGGGCCTTGGCTACCACTTCACGGAGTTGGACGTAGCCATGAGAAACCACCTCTTTGTACAGCGCTTCTTTGGAGCCATAGTGATACAGAAGAGACGAGCGGCGGATCCCCGCGCCTTCGGCGATGTCCTCCAGACGCCCCTCTGCATAGCCGCGGTTTCCGAACACTTCTTCGGCCGCGCGTAGGAGTCGAACTTCCGTGGCAACGTCGATGGTATCTTTCTTGGGCCTAGCCATATGTTAAATTTATCTACTCATAAGTAGACCCGTCAAGATCTCATGGTTCCGGGTTCTGCTGGCATTCCTCACAGATCACGTCTGATACCGGGATCCCGGACGTAATATCTTCAAGCCAATCCCGCAATCGGATGTCGCCCACTTGCAGCGTAAAGACCTCTTCGAATGGAATTATACAATGTCTCTCACCGGGGGCGATGAAGCGTCGGAAGTTTTCGGTACCCTCGGTAATGGTGGTCAAAGAGAGGAGCATCTTCTCCGACCAGTCCTGTATGTTTCCTCCTCCCATGACGTCGAAATAGAAGCCCTGGTTTTCATCGAAGAGGGTTGTGTATTGGGAGAAGAGTTGATCGGGCAGATGGTTCGCGATGCGGATGTAGAGATCGGCTAGCGTGAGGTCTGTGATTTCGATGGTGGCGGGGTCCAATCCTTCGATCCAGGTCGGGAGATTTGCGTTGGCGTTCCAGACCGGGAAGCTATCTTCAAGAAAAGTCGTGGTGATTACCCCACAGCCCGAATCACCGAGCTGTACGAGCTTTGCTTCTGGGTATTGCTTGGCGATATGAGGAGACCAGTAGATCGATCCATAGGCTCCAGCACTACAGCCGGTTACAAAAAATGCTTCCACATCCGGGTGATTGGCGTATAGCCAGTCGAGGACCATCCGGACGTTGACTGCGCCCTTGTGGCGGATGGTGAACGCGTCGTCCCCGTCGCCGTATTCGACCACTGCCGAACCGGTATGTATGTCCCCCGTACAATAGGGGATGTAGATATGGTGCCAGTCGGCCATGGGATGGTCTGGATGTTCATGGTCTAGCAGGCCGCCGACGTATCCGGCGAGGAAGGCGTCATGATCACCCTGAACAGAGTCTTTGAAGATGGCGTCGGCCACGGAGCAGGTTCCCTTATTCCAGCAGGCGCCACCACCTTCGAAGTTCAGAATGACCTTTGGGCTGGTGCCAGGACGTACGTAGAAGGCATAGGGGCTACCCCGGGAGCAGCTGGTTTCTCCACCCGCCCATAGCTCGTTCCAGCCCGGATTCAATTCCGCCAGCGTTGGAAGATCGCCCAGGGAATTGGAATCGGCCACGGTATCGGCTGTACTGTCCGACTCGACTGAGGCCTGGGTACAGGCACTCATAAGAGAACATACGATGAGAAGAGTAGGGATCCGATGTATCATTAATGGCTTGCGCGTCTCTCGTGATGGAGATTGACCCCTCCTGGTAGGTCAAGATAGTAACCTTCGAAGTATAGGGACTGCAATTCTGGTTTTGCGAGGAGATGTGAGTACCACCGAATATCCGCAATTTGGCGCCCGATTTTTATTCGAGCGTTCTGCCGTTGATGAGGAGTATGCTCATTATAAGCTAGTGATCTATCTTCCGGATGGGCTTGTACGATACGATCTGAAAGTGGACGTGGAGACGGGGGAACTTCATTTTGAGACGACGGAGCGTGAGCCTTCGGAGCTGTCCGAACCAGAGGCCTGGGTTGATACCCGTCGTCTGGCCTTTGCACGCACTATTGCCAGGAGCGCGGGGGGACATTCCAAATGGCCGCGCCGCATTCTTGTCTGGCGTGATTCCTGATCTCTTCAGGGGCGGATAAATACGGCCAGGAATCCCGGCACCTGGTTCTCTATGGGCTCCACTTTAGGAACTCGATGTTCTCCGATGCGAAACCCGGCTTTTTTCGCCAACTGGGCCAACTCTGAAAATGAAAGGCTCTGGCAACTTCCCCAGTAGCAGTTTACACCCTGGGCCCCACCGAAGAGATAGTCCTGATATACGATCAGACGTCCTCCGGGTTTGAGGGAGCGGAAATACGAATCAAGCAGGGCACTACTATGGCGGTCCAGTTTCGACCAGAACAGATGCACGTTCACGAGTAGAACCACATCGCTCCAGTTCAAAGGAAGACCTGAATCGGTCTCCGTTACGAGATGGATTTTAACCTGGTCCAGCTTACGGAACGCTCGTTCACGTTTCATATGGCTGACCATGTCGGGATCAATCTCTGTTGCAAGGACAGCACCGGTTGGTCCGACGCTTTGAGCGAATTTGAATGTGAAATAACCGGCTCCTGCACCCACATCGACGATATGCATACCGGGACGAGCAGCTACGATCTCCTGTACCCAGATGGACGAAATATTCTGATCGCGTGCATGGCTTTCGGTAGTCGCCCAGGGGTATTCCCATTTATTCAGGGGAGCTTCCCCGCGGGTCTGGTGGTTGACCTGCTCCATTCGCCGACGCACATCTTCGGCTTTATGCTTCTGGGCAGGTGTGGCCCCGGTTTTTGCAGAGGGATCAATGATGAGCTGGAGCAGGATCTGGCGGCGAATGTCTTCACTGTTTTGATCGCCGGCGGCGTACTGGTCTTTCTGTTCAGCTGTGAGTGCAAAGCGGGGGTGAATCTGGTGTACTCGAAGGAAGAGGAGTGTTCGTTCTCGGTCGATCGCTGCGCTCCGTTCTTTTCTATGCTTCGGAGAGATGCGTAGCTTTCCGTCCGGGCCCGGCTCACGCTGGGCAAAAGGATTGGCGACAACCCGCCCATCCTTGGTCGATTGCGCCAGTACCTCTGGATGAGCACGGAAATAGCTCTGCTCCTCTGGTGTCGCCTGACGAAGGTCGATTCCGAAATCAACGTTGATGATAGCGGCCGGTGAGGGGCTGGCTGGGAGTTTCGTCGATTCAGACGGCGACCGGGCCGTAACACAAGCCAGGCAGAATAGACCCAGACCAGCATAGATCCCCAGTTTCCGTTTGTAGCAGGGGCGGGTATTGGGTTCCCGTGGAAAGGTCATCGATTGGCCAAGGGTCAAATTCTCATGATAATACGGATCTGGCCCGGCTAACCGGGTACCGCGAGTGACTTCAAGAACGCACGATACCTGAGGAGACGCCTGGTGCCAAACAGAAAACATACAGCATGGATTGGTTGGTTCGGTCGGGTGATCGTTGTTCTGGTCCTTGCATTTGTTCTGGCATGCGCGACACCCAGCAGACGCCTGCGGGTGATTCAGACCACCGATGTTCATGGCTACTTCGGAGATCCGGAAGAGAAAAATGGCACCGGAGGTTTGCGCCAATTAGAAGTCGTCGTCGAGGATGCGAAGGCCGCCGGTTGGGCCGTCCTGTTGTTGGATTCCGGCGATATGTGGTCCGGCACGCTTCTGTCTGACTCCAATACCGGGGCCCTGGGGGTGCGTCTGTTCAACGCGCTGGGCTACGGGGCGGTAGCCCTGGGAAATCACGAATTCGACTATGGCTCGGCAAAGGGTGGCCGGGAAGGAGGCGGGGATTCATTTGGTGTGTTGCGACGCAATATTCAAATGGCAGACTTTCCGGTTCTAGCCGCCAATCTTCGGGACCGTGCTACCGGTCAGCTCCCCGCCTGGAAGAATCTGAAGGCTTCGGCCCTGGTTAGCAGGGGTGGCTTTACGATTGGTCTTATCGGGTTGATCACACCGGACACGCCCAGCATTACATTCCCCTACGTGGGGCAGAAACTGGAGTTTACCGATCCAGCGGAGGCGGTTCGAAAGGAGGCTCCTCGGCTCCGGGCGGCCGGTGCAGATCTCATCTTTGTTGTGGCCCATATCGGGGGCGGGTGTACCCGTTTCGACGATCCGGATGATCTGAGCCATTGTCTGCCCGCGAGTCCGATCTTTACGTTGGTGCGGGGGCTTCCCAAGGGGTTGATCGATGCGGTCTTCGGTGGTCATACCCATATGCCGGTGGCCCATCGCGTGGCGGGTGTGCCCATCATTCAGGCGGGACGTTACGCAAGCCAGGCTGGCATGCTGGACGTGGCTCGGCAGCCGGACGGGAAAATCAAGCTGACGATCCACCCGCCGCGGCCTCTGCGAGTGCAAGCGAATCGAGGGCGGACGGGCGCCGTATCGCGGATCCTGGATACAGCCGAGAAAGAGATAGCAGCCGCGCGTGGTCGCGAACTTGGGGTATCATTGAAACACTCGCTGGAACGCGCGTTTACCGAGAGCAGTGCGATCGGTAGTTTCCTATGCGATAGCCTGCTTCAGATGTTTCCCGAACGAGAACTCTGCATATTGAATAGTGGTGGATTACGCCATGATCTGGCGGCGGGACTTCTGACCTATGGCCGATTCTACGATGTAATGCCCTTCGGAAATATGGTCGCGGAGTTGGATATAAAAGGCTCAGAATTGCTTGAGGTATTACGTATCGCTACGTCCGGGGCACATGGCGTGTCACAAGTAGCCGGATTACGAGTGGTATACGAACCCTCGCGTGATGCCTGCCCCTCCAAAGACCTGGATGGTGATGGAGAGGTTGGGAAAACTGATCGGGATCGTCTGGTCTCGGTGACCCTTGCGGACGGAAGTCCGATCGAGCCGAACCGGGTATATAAGCTGGTCACCAGCAGTTTTCTGGCGCGTGGTGGCGACAGTTGGCGTGGGGTTATTCAAGGGATGAACCCGGAGCGAATACGTGTTCGTTATGATCTGGGTCCTATGCGGGAGGGCTTTGTAAAATGGTTCTCCGATCCAGCCAGCCAGGGCCGGGTATTTGAGCGGCCCTTGGATTACCTGGAACGAGTCCGGGCCCAGGGGACGACCAAGACTGGGTTTAATTGCAGCTATTAAGCATTTGCCAGCGGTCTCGGGCTTCGGTACAAAATCTGGTACTCTACAGCGCGAACGATGGATGGCCGTGGACGGTATGAGAGCCAACGCTATTTTGGAGAACGGATTATGACCTGGGGACGAACCAAACGAGCAACTGACTATCTGCGGGTTACCATCGTTATTTGCCTTCTCTTTCTTGGTTCGGCGTGTGGTGGAAGCACGACGGACACGGGCGATACCGGCGTTGCTGCGGATATTGTGACTCTAGACCAGTCGAATTCGGATACGACGGGTAACTGTATTTCGAATTGTGCCTTCAAACAATGTGGTGATGATGGCTGTGGTGGGTCGTGTGGAGATTGTGGAGCGGGACTGAATTGTACGAATGACGGGATTTGTTCGGCCAGCTGCACTCCCGATTGCATTGGTCGGGAGTGTGGTGATGATGGCTGTGGTGGGTCGTGTGGATTTTGCGATCTGGGGAACGCCTGTTCCGACGAAGGGGTATGCACGCCGAGCTGTATTCCGGACTGCACTGGAAAACATTGTGGTGTCGATGGCTGCGGTGGGACTTGCGGCACCTGTGCGGAAGGGCTCCAATGTGATGACGAGTTCCGATGTGTGGATCCCTGTACACCGGATTGCACCAATCGCACCTGTGGAGACGATGGTTGCGAGGGCAGTTGCGGCGAATGCGACCTGGGATATGAATGCACGGATCTGGGGATCTGCGATATGGCCTGTGTTCCCGATTGTGCTGGAAAGCAATGTGGGGCGGATGCTTGTGGTGGATTCTGCGGGGAGTGTTTACCGGGCTGGATGTGCAATGGAGCGGGGCTTTGCGAGCCACCGCCACCGTCCGCGTACGGAGGGCCCTGCCATGTAACCGCGGAATGCCAGCCCTTCGTATTTGATCCTTCGAGCGGTGGTATGGCGATGAATCCCGCCTGGCCGGCTTGCCTGAATGGCCAATGTGCGGATCCTGCCGACCAATGTCTGGCCCCCTATGGTGTGCCGGTCTGTGTGCACACCTGTATGGTAACCAAGGACGACATCAACAATACATCCGGTGAGGCTGGACCCGATCTGATCGATGACCCGGATGTTGTGGATTCCGTATGCGAAGGTCCGGAATCAACGGTCTTTGAGGGCCCCTGGAGCTGTGTGAATATCTCGGCTCCAGGTACCGTCTTCGGTATGTGTATGCCCGGTCAGGACTTTCGCCCCTGTGATAGCAACCTGGACTGTACGCCTGCCGAAACATGCCAGGTGTTGAGCATCGCGGGAGGCGTCGAGGCTCGTTGTATGCCCTCCATTCAAGAGGGGGCCGTCGACGTTGTTGGACTATCGGATATCTGTGAGGTCAACCCCTTTACGCCGACCGCCTTCTGGATTACGGACGAGGCGTTTTGTGACTCGCAGCTCTGTTTTGGCGCAGGGCTCGGTTGCTCGGCGTTCTGTTTTTCCGACGAGGATTGTCTTACAGAAGGCCCGACGGCATGTGTCGCCGGAACTTGTACCAATAACTCCGACCAGGCCTGTACCACAGCAGCCGATTGTTCAGCGTATGCCTGTACCGCCGTTACGCTCGCGCCGTCTCTCGGGTATGTCGACAACGTCTGCTATCCCAAATCGTGCACTAAGGATAGTGATTGCCCCGATGCGGACTTCTTCTGTCAGGTCTTTACCAATGGGGCCACGGATCCAGCCCTGGTGGGTTGGGATAATCTCTGCACGCCTCGGCCGGCCGATACGGTAGGGCTGGGTGAATCCTGCAATGCCTATCCGGTTACGGGTAGCCCGGGTCCTGTCTGCGAAAACCCCCTCTGGTGTGTGGATGGCTACTGCGGCACGCTCTGTGACACGAACGCGGATTGCGCCACGGAGAATGGCCAGGTCTGTTCGACCTCGGAATTTTCCGAAGATGTGAACGATGACGGTATCACCGATGTCTATATGTCCATCGGTAACTGCCGTACATTTCCACACGATGGTCCGGCCCTGGCGTCTTGCACCCGCGACGCGGATTGCGTGGCACCAGACTCGGTCTGTGCACCCTATCTGACGCCACCGGTGAGTGGAGCACTCAGCCTGATGCGCGTATGTACGAAGCCAGGTGCGTTGGCAGGCTATGGAGAGATATGTGGTTCGGCCATCCAGATGGATTGTGCGAGTCGGGTTTGCCTGCAGAACAATATCCAGGGTCTGGAACTACCAGCCTGTACCCGTCTTTGTGCCACCGCCGATGATTGTGACTCGGTCACCTTTGGGCCCCAACTATTGCACACAGCCTGTACGTCCATACGGTACGGCTTGAATTCAACCGTGGCGGAAGAGGATGATATTCGTCTGCCTGTATGCGTTCCGGTTGATGAGACCAGTTCGGTTTCGGCCTGTGGAGGAACGGCGCCTGCTACTGGTGATCCCTCGGTCTGTCCGGCGGGTGAAACGTGTATTGGTTTCCCAATTGTCACCGATCTTCTGGACCCGGGAGTCATCGACGCCCGATGTGTATCCGTCGGCGCGGATGCTACGAAAGAGTTGGGAACAATCTGTAGCGACGATTCCGAATGTGTTGCTGGCTACTGCCAGGGCGATCGATGTTCCAGTCTTTGCGATCCGGCGAATGCCGATGCCTGTGGAGCGAGTGGTTTGACCTGTCAGCTCGGACCTGTCGTGGTTCGAAGCGGTGGTGTTGGTGATGTGCAGGCCTGGTTCTGTTTGAGCCCTTAGGCTCCATAAACTGATGTTCTGGAACGGATCGGCCGGACCCTTCGCACGGTACTTCGCATTCCCGGATTGATATGCGATAACGTCGTTCATGCGTTCTGGCTTTGTACAGCGAGTGAAGTCCGTACTGACTGCGGAGAAACCGTGGCAGGCCGATCTATTGGTGGCCTTCTTCGCCTGTCTTATCCCCTTGATCTATCTCTGGCAGGTGGTGGCTGATCCCCTGGTGCAAGAGCCCATCCTGGATCTGTTGCATTATCAACGGGTCGCCGAGTCGATCGCCGATGGGACCTTTGATAGCGCCTTCTTTGTCGATCCTCTTTATTTGTTGATGCGGGCCGGAACCCTGGCCCTGTTCGGTCCCGGGATTGGAGTGCCCATCGCTCTGAACATTGTGGCCCTTGCCCTGGCTTGCCTCGCGCTTCGACGGGTGGCGGCTCGTGTGGGAGGCCCTCTTGTGGGGGTCCTCGCCGCTCTCCTACTTCCCTTATGCCAGCCTCTTTTGTTCTACCAGGTATTTCCCATGAAAGAGACCATGGCGCTGGCGCTTATGTTATGGTCTTTCGTGGCGTTTCTGAAAGCCTGGGATAAGCCGACCCCACGGATAGCCGGCGGTGCCGGCGCCTTATTTGGTCTGGCTGTTTTATGTCGTGGTAACTTACAGGCCATGGTGCCGGTTCTTCTCGTCAGTTTATGGCTCCGGGGAGGCAATAGTGGGAGTTGGCGGGGCATAGGAGCGGGCAGCTTTGGGCTTGGCCTCGTACTTGTGATTTTGCCCATCACAGTCTGGAATTATTCGGCCTCCAATACGTTTGTTCCCATCACCTACAACCTTGGTAACAACTTTTATCAGGGCAATAACCCCCATCATCAGGGAACGGACTTCTACAACCCTCCTTTCACCGGCGACAATCCGCTCCAGGAAGAGCAGGGTTGGCGGGGTAAAATGGCGGAGATCGTAAACGAGAGATGTGGTCCGGAATGTACACCGGTCCAGCCGGAGCAGATCTCTCCGACCGAGCTCAGCCGATTCTGGCTTCGACGAGGCCTTGATCATGTATGGGATGCACCCGGTCTATTTGTCTCCCGCAGTGGACGGAAGCTACTCCGATTGATGTCGAATTCCGAGATCACCAATAATATCCCGGTGCAATATATGCGCGGGGAGTCCTCGTTCCTGAACATCTTTACCTACGGCTTTGGAAGCCTGGTGGTTCTGGGCATTCTAGGCTGTGGATTAGCCTGGAGACGGCTTCGGCCGCATCTATGGCTATTGGCCAGCGGTGGTTTGTACACATTGGTTGTGAGCGTGTTCTATATCATTACCCGTCTGAAAATCCCGATGGTGCCCATCCTGCTGATTCCGGCCGTGATGGGTTTACAACACCTCTGGAGTCTGCGGGGAACACGGTTGTTACCTGTGGCAGCGGTGGTTTGCCTGCTTTCTATTATGGCCTTCTGGCCCTATCAGGACCGGGTTGGGACCGGTCATTACAATCGTGCATTGATCCTGGAGGCGCGCGGTGAAATGGAGCGCGCGGCGCAGGATCTG
>Ga0310121_10003554_pt1 | contig 14189 bp, 8 predicted proteins | sample CB27_Tmax_986_MG_FD_203504 | JGI IMG/M metagenome (GOLD analysis project Ga0310121, IMG submission 203504) | Marine microbial communities from Western Arctic Ocean, Canada - CB27_Tmax_986 | ecosystem: Environmental > Aquatic > Marine > Oceanic | place: Canada: Western Arctic Ocean | collected... | reverse complement strand
CCGCTAATTAGGGCAACTTGGGGAGGAATTTGGGGCCATTCACGAATTCATCGCAGCACGGATCGATCTCAACAGTTCCTCAATCACGCTTGAGCAGGCTCGGGAACTTCGAGATCGCGTGGCCGTATTTGCGCGACTCCCGGTGATCGATGCGGAGGGCGCGGCTACCTCCTTGAGCTCAGAAGTGTTGTCGCTTGCTATCAGAACACGATGGTGTGTGAAAGAAATACGCCTTCTCGATCATAGGCAGGGTCGTCAGCTATTGTGACGATGCCGAGTGCTTCGACGTAGGTGCGCGAGGATGTTTTGCGTAAGTATCGCAGGCCGAATCCGACGACCGGTGTGCCCCCGGGTGCTTCGTAGGCGATTTCTGGGATAATTGATTCGTCTTCGTGGTGTCGGAACAATTGTACGCCGAAGGCGGCGCCCCAGACGTCATCGACAGGCGGAGCCGATGAGATGCGAACGAGTGGGTTTACTTCAAAGGAAGAACGCAGACGATTGAAGTTTCCGTTGGCAATCGGATTCCATCCGTCGTTGGCGTAAAACGCATTGGCATAGAAAACGCCCTTTTCGATCTCGCAGCAGTTGTGTTCAAAGAGGCGAGTGCGATTCGATTCCACCACAATCAATTGACCGTTGCCCCTGCCGTCTTCGTCGCCGTGTTTAATCATGCCTCGCACAGCGACCGTTGTGGGGCCGAACAAATTTGTGGCGCTAAATGCTGCGTAGTGTGTATCGCGTGCGGAATTCGAATCGTGTTCTAAGAGCGCCCACGTTGCTTCGTAAAAGACACGATGACGGTCCACAGAGGCGTGAATAGAGTAAAGTTCTGCGTCACCATCGTTGGACTGGGCACTGACGTCGTTGAAGCCGTAAATCCCTTGGACGTTTAGGTTGCTCACATTGCCAAAGATGATTGTGTTCTTACTAAGAACGACGGCGAGTAATTCATCGTTGATCAATAGGTCATTGTGCAACGCTAACGGAACGCGGCCAACAGTCAGATTGTAATCGAGTGCCGCAAACGGATCAACGTCGGCGCCCAGCACGCTGTGCAACTCCATTTCGAACCAATAGCGATCCGGTTCGCCAGTCGAGTTGTCAACATAGCCTGCTGGATTACTGAATTGGAAATACGACCCACCGGTCGCCTCGCGTCCGATGGGGCGGTATTGAACGTGAACTCGCTCCGTGCCCGTCAGCCGAAGATCGAAGTCTACCGCCAACTGATGTCCGACGACGTCTTGCCTCTGTCCATTCTCTTCGAGCGCAAAACCGAAGACTTCGTAACTACCATGGCCAACGAACCTCGGTTCCCAGGCGTACCCCGCGCTGCCCAGCCACCTCAAGCACGGATTGATCAGTATTTCGTCCGCGCCCAAAAATTCTGCAAACGCTTCAAGTGGTAGCGGTTTTTGGTAATTCTCTGGCAGGCGGAGCAAGTCGAAGTGAGCGTCCTCGCGGGGTGCCGGCCAATTGAGTCGGTCACCCTCGGGAGCGTATAGGTAGGATCCGCCGTGGTTCCATAGCTCTTCCTCGAGTGGCGGTAACGGCTCGTCGTCAACGTCGATCCAGTCATCGAACGTTTCATCAGGCGAATCCTCAGAGTCGGGTCGTGGCAACTCTTCTTGGTCGTCAACCAGCGGGTCAGGTTGCTTTGCGACGTGCGCATCACGCCAAGACACCTTGCCGGCAGATTGGGACGGGTCAGGCTCGGCGCAGAGTGGTAACGCCACCTGCCAAGCAAGCGCGAACGCGATCGAAAAGATGGAAAGGTTGGCGAATTTCACAACGTCAGTTCGTCACGTGAATCACCGAATACTGCTGGTCAATGACTACCACTTCCAGAAGATGTTTAAGGTGGGGTGTTCCAATGTGATCTAACAAGGTGGGTGGCAGGTGGCGAAAGTTCAGCCGAGCATGAACGCGGTAGGTTCCGGGCGTCATCAGCGGTATGGGATAGTTCTTTACAGCCGATTGCAACGGTGGCAAGTTGCCTTTGGATATTCGAAAGGTCGGCGGACGTCCGAACGAAGCGGAGATACCATCGGCCGGTCTCAGGACATTCAGGGGTTCTAGATGACGATTGACCGAGATGACGACCGAACGTTCGGTACCTTTGTTGGTCAGAGTAATGAACTTACTTTGGAAGTTGAGCAGGTGTCTGTCGAACGTCCTATGGCCGGACAAAACTTCGCGACTGTGGTCGTCCAATAGGTCGCCGTTTTTATCAAGGTTGCCTGTTTCGAAAACAATTCGCCCGTGCGGATCACACACCGATAGTGAAACCCATAGCTGACGTTCGGCCGTGAAGCCAGTGGGGAAATTGTGTCCTGCGAATTTGCTCTTTACTTCGACCTGGACATTCGTTGACTTGCCACAGCAAGCCGACTTCGCGTGATGCACATGAATCTCGGCAGCGTTTTTCAATAGTTCGTAACGTTTTATGTCCGCGATCCGCAATTGCTTCCGATTGCGTTTGCGAAGATCGGTTAGCGTTTCTTTCTCGTGCGCTGTCAGTGCCGACGTATTGCGATAATCCTTCTCGTACATCCAGTCAAGCTTATGCGGGAATTCGGTATCGGGCAGCAGAGAGTAATCTGGTCCGGCGAATGTGTGATCAGTCAGGTGCCGAAGCGGCAGGCAGTCTGGATTCACACCAGGCACAACCGCGGCGCGGCCCATCGGCCGCTCGCAGTCTTTGATCGGAATACCTTGCACGGGCCCCATGTGGCATTGCTGACATGTGATTCCAGCATCAGCGGCTGGACTGTTTTGCCATTCACTGAAGGCCTCTTCCAACCGAATGCCTCCCGGCATCGTGACGTCATGGCACTCGCCACAAAATTGCGAAGATTTCAAGTACGAGTTCTTCGCGGCGGGATGAGATCCGACTTCACCGGCCACCGGGTTTTCGAATGGACCGTAGATGCACGTTTCGTACAGTCCGCCTGGTTCGATAGCCACTCGCGTGCTGGCTTTGTAGTGTCGATGCTGACGTCGATGGCATGTCACGCAGGTCACGCCCTCCATCGCTATTTGGGAGCGATTGACATTTCTTCGCAAGCCGTTTTCACCTAACGCGGTGCCTACTTGCGTGTGGCAGCGAGTGCAGAACGTGCCGATCGTGCCGCCCGTCCTCTCTTGCAACGTCTGATTGAAAGCTTCGAACACGGGGCTGTGTTGAGCGTAAGCGTGCATTGATCGCGACCATTCACGGTATTGTTTCGGATGGCATTTGCTGCACTGCCTTGCGGAGGGAAAATCAGACTCGATCAACGGACGATCTGCACAGCAATCTGGTCGAACGAACTCGTGAGCCCCATTATTGATCCATCTTCGAATCGTTTTGATTTGGCCACGTGTCAACCACTCGTCCTTCTTCGGTGGCATCTGAGGTTCGTTGTCGAGTTCGCTCTGCGCAAGGTGTTCGACGTTCCAGTCGACAACCAGGGCCAGTGGCGAATCGTCGGCGTTACCGGGCATGACCATGGCGCCGTCGTCATCGCGGGCAGTAAGCAGCGACTGATAGCTAGTGAAATCAGGCCCTTCAGTCGTGGGCCGATGGCAGTCGGTACACTTGTTATTCAAAATGATTGACACCGCAGGCCAATCGGGATCGTAGGGAAACGGATTGTCCCGAACGGCGTAGGGAACTGCTGTGGCCTGTTGAATCGAGGAAATCGCGAATAAAGCGAGCAACAGCCCGGACAAAGCCGTAGCCGAATTCGTGAGAACTCGGTTGCCGTTAGCCTTACCCTGTCTGCTACAACGAGAGGGTATTTCATTGGCAGCGCGCCGCCTCACCAGAGTTTTGGAAATCGGCCAAACTCTGGCGAGTTGGGCCACGACATGTCTTCGTTTCGAGGTTTCTGGCCGTTGGTGAGTCATAAATTCGATTTGACGCGAAATGAGGGCGCAGACGTTGCGCATGGTCCTCAATGACATCGACGGAGAATAACCGCTCCAGCCACGATTTTCATTACAAAGCGGATAACTCGAAAAACCGAGAGATTTTGCCCAATCCGTAAAGTTTAACAATGCGCGCCTAGCGCTCTTGTCCCCCGACGGCCAGCCACTCGCCGCCGCGTGCCGAGGCGAGCGCCGCAAGATTCGCCCTGAGTGTTTGCGCACCCTCCTCGAGTCCGCAAAGGGGGGCAGAGCCGAGAGTAATCGCTTGCAGAAAAGACCTCGCTTGAGCAATGAACAGCTCGTTTCCCTCCCAGGCAGCGCCGGGCTCTCCTTGCCACACGTCCTCGCCACGATTCATCCAGGCAAAATGGCGCCGGAAAAAGTCGAATCGCACGGTCGCTTCCTCACAGGCGACGGTGATCGTGGTTTCGTTCGGGGACTGGTGTTGATTGAGCGCATAAGAAGCCAGGACGTCGGCGTGCCGCGCAAGGATGTGGACGGTGTCTTCCACCTCGACTCCGCTCAAATTCTGGTGCTCGGCGTCGGCGACCAGTCGCTCGATCGGACCTAGGAGCCACTCTCCTGCGTTGAGCAGGTGCGTCAACGCGTCCTGAATGGCGCCGCCCCCGGCGGCATGATCTCGATAGTACGTGTTCCGGTAGGCTGGCCGATACCTGGCGAAATCTTGCCCCGATACCGCCACCAGCTGCAATGGTCTGCCGAAACGGCCTGCGTCGAGCGCAGTCTTCATGGCGGCAAGTGCGGGATGGGCGCGGTAGACATAGGCAACTGCGGCGACTAGCTGTTGCCTAGCCGTCGTATCGACAAGCTGCTGCAGACCGCGGGTCGACACGGAGAGCGGTTTCTCAATCAACGCATGCAGACCCACCTCGGCGGCCTGCTGAGCGAAGGGAATGTGCCATTGTGCGGGAGTCGCGACGACGACCGCGTCGTGCGGCTCAGCCAGCGCTACCTCGACGTCTGCGTAGACCCTTTCGATCCCAAACTGGCTTTGCACCTGCTCGCGCTGCAGATCGTCGATTTCGCAGATCGACACACGTGCGTCGCCCGTCTTCTGGAAGCACTTCACATGGCGTGCGCCAATCGACCCCACGCCAATAATCAGAATGGCCGACTTTGAGGTGCTCATTACTAGTTTGCCATCAGGTTGCCGCGGATCAGGAAGCGGGCAGATGCTGATTGAAGAATCTCAGCCAGTTGCCGTGGAAAATGTCTTGAATCTTCTCTGGCTCGTATCCGCGCTGCTGTAATCGCTCGCCAATCTTCTGCAGGTCGGCGATGGTTTCAAGCCCTGAGGGGCTTTGCTCCGCGCCGAAACCGCCGTCCAGATCGGAACCGATCGCCACCTGCCGATGGCTACCGGCGAGTTGACAGATATGGTCGATCTGGTCGGCGACGTGATCGAGGGTCACTTGATCGCGGCGTGTGGTTCCGGTCTGCCATTTGGGAATGAGCATCCAGTTGTCCAGGGCGACGCCGATCACGGCCCGGCGGTCGATCAGCAACCGGAGCTGCTCGTCGCTAAACTGACGCTGGCCAGGGACCAGGGCGCGACAATTATTGTGGCTAGCCAGAACCGCGCCACCAAACAGGTCGAGCGCTTGAAAAAAGCTGGCGTCGCTGAGGTGCGTGGCATCGAGGATTATGCCCCAGCGCTGCAGCTGGCCGAGTAGCTCGACGCCGAGCGGGGTCAGCGGGCCGGTCTCGCCGGTGCCCCCGGCATACTGATTGTGACCGTAATGGACAAGATTGACCGCGCGCAGTCCGAGCTGAAACCACTCCTCGACTTGGCTGGGTGCGACAATGGCGTCGGCGCCTTCCATCGCCAGGATCAATCCGATTGGCTGCTTTTTTTCATTTTCATCGGCAAGAGAGCTGACCCAACCGCCCCAATGAGATGCGAGATCGCGCGCCGTGGAGAGCAGCCTCAGGTGGCCCGCCTGCTCCAGCAGTCGGTAATAGGCCAGTTGTCCGTGGGCAACAGCGTAGGCAGATTCTGGACTGCGATACTCGAGGCTGATTCGCTGCTGCACCTGCCGTGACACAAGATCTGGCCGCGCATGGACGATTAGCGTTCCTAGACAGACCGCCACGTTTCCGCGTCGCATTTCGGGCAGCGAGACCGTTGCGTTGCCGCGCGCAGGGCTGTCGGTCAGCAGTTGCTCGCGGGCGTTGATCTGGTCAATCGACTCGGTGAGGTCACGATCAAACGACAACGCGTTCCACGCCAGGTCAAGATGTGCATCAAACAGAAGCGTCACCGTAGTCTCTCCATAGATCATCCCCCAGTCACCACACACCCACTCAAAGTCCCACAGTCCCACAGACCCACCGTCCCACCCTCTCACCAAGCCGTCCAGCCGCCGTCCACAACAAGATTCTGCCCCGTAATATAGCTTCCGGCGTCACTTGCCAGCAACAACAGCGGTCCCTTCAGTTCAGCCGCCGCTCCCATGCGGCCGAGCGGGCTTTTCGTTTTCAATCGCTCGATCATCTCGGGCGCCGCCTGCGGACCGGGGAAGGGGCCTGGACTCAAGCAGTTCACGCGGACGTTATCGGCGGCCCAATAGACCGCCAAGTGACGGGTCAGCTGCACGACGCCTCCCTTCAACGCGTGGTAGGCCACGCCACTGGCCGGGCCAATACCGGCATAAGCATCTGGGTACGATCCGACCAGGCCGTACATCGAACCGAGCATGACAATGCTGGCGCCTGCTTGGCGGCCGCAAGCATGATCATGCACCAATCGAGCCAGCAAGAAATAGCCGGTCGCATTGGCAAGCTGCCGCGAAAACTGCTCGCCGGTCACGTTGACCAGGTCGGCGGTCACCGTTTCGTGACCGTTATTGACGAGAATGTCGATCTGGCCCGCCTGGCGAACCGCATCGTCGAAGCCGCGCTGCAGCGAAGACTCATCGAGTTGATCCAGCACCACGGCATGATGCCGACCAGCGTCTGGCAAAGCGCTCCGCGCTGCCTCGCCGCGCTTGGCATCTCGACTGGCGACAACCACCGTAGCGCCCGCCTCTGCTAATGCCTGGGCCAGGATCGAGCCAAGATGCCCCGCAGCACCGGTGACGAGTGCCACGCGGCCGGTCAGGTCAAACAGCTCGTGAACGTGGGCATTGCTGGTCATCGGGGCCATTATGCCTGTCAGTCCGACTCTTGTCAGCGCCTGGCGCCGATCAGTTGTTCTCCGGATCCGGCACCGCGTGCACCGTGAGATAGACCTTTTCAGCGAAATCGACGTCGGTCGCATCCTTAAACCGCAGCTTGAGCAACAGCTGATCGCAAACAGTCAGCTCTGGTACTTCAAGCCGGATCGTCCGCAGATCTCGGGTCAAGTCAACCGACTGAACTGGCAAGCTATCGCGGCCCTTTTTTCCTGGCTCCATGACCGAAAACTGATCGGAACCATATTTTTCCGACCAGAGGTAATTCCACATTTCCGCGGTGTAGGCGCTGGTCGAGCCGGCTGTTTTTGGATCGACCGAGAAGTTGAGTGCCAGCTCAATACCGGAGGAGGTGACGCGCACCTTTTCCACAATGCGAGTCGGTTCGCCAGTGTAGCGGAGTCGCTGCAGACAGCCGTCCATGCCGCCAGGCGGTCCCTGCCACCCCGAAAGGCCGACGCCGTAGACCTGGCCGTCGCGCGGATTGACTCTCAGCCGCATCACTCCGGCATCCCATTGATGCGGCAATCGAACGATCGACCCTTGGGTTTGTCCCGCGACTTCTTGTAGCGACAGGTAGTAGAGCCATCCTTTGCCGTAGGAAGAATGAATAAGCCGGCCCGACAGCGGTCCCCAACGCGGGTCGTCGACCCACAATTGACCTCCGCAGGAGTTGTCGAGATCTTGCGGGAGCCAAAGAATCGGTTCCTCGAAAGTGTCGGGCAACGCGCCGCCGCTACGCTCACGAAGCCAGCGCTGTTGTTGCTGGTTAATGGGCATGAAGCCGAGGAAGGTATTGTTGCGAATCAGCGATATCTTGCCGGCTGGTATCCACGGCCCCTGATTATCCGAGACGGTGAATCGGTCGCCTCTTAGTTTGCCCATTCCGTTGGGAGTACGCAGTCCCCAGGCGACCACTTCGGCTTCGCCGCCGGCGGGCGGAATTCGCATGATCGTGCCAGGACGACCATGATCGGTGTGACCGCCCGCTTTGGCAAAGTAAAAATTCCCGGCAGAATCTGTTTGGAGATCAAAGTTGAAGGCGTGAAAAACGCTAGAAAGGTCGTCATCGGTCCAAAACGATTCCACGAAGTCGGCTTCGCCGTTGTCGTCGTAGTCGTGCAGCCGCACTATCCCGTCGCGACAGGTCACATAGATCTGGTCGCCAGCGACGCGCACACCAAACGGCTCGAACAGTCCGGCGGCAAAGCGGCGCCATGTGACGCCGCCCAATTGCCCATCGAGACCGCTGACGATGTAGACGTCGCCGCCGTGCGTCGCGACGACCGCCCGCCCATCGGATAAAAAGTCAAGCGCACTTGTCCGCGGCCAAGCATTCCAAGGGTTATCGAAGGGAAGTGCGATGGTATCGAGGGCGTACCCACCAACGGAGGAGCCGAGTTTACCTGCCGCCGCTAGTTCTTCGGGCCAACGCGAGGGTCCGCCTCGCGTCATGTCGAGCGGATCGGTTAACGGCAGGTTGTCGCGCGCTGCTGCGACGTGCGCTGCAAGCTGCTGCAAGTGCTCTGCGCCGACTCCATGACTACGGACGATCTGCACAACGCGTGGTGCCACCGACGCGGGAATGGTCAACACGATTCGGTTGGCGTCGTCGATCCTCCATGTCAGGCCGTCGACGTCGCCGATCGCCGCCGCAGCGATGTGGTCGTCGCCGTCGCCGGTGGTATTTGCCACCATGGCGATCGAATCACCTACGTTGCCTTGACGCTGGCTCGTCTCGGTCTCGCCCCAGCGGACGAGCCCAGCGCGACTGCCCGCGGCGCCCATCTTCCCGACGCACAGCTGCAAATCAGCATCTCCGCTGTCGATCCGTAATGTATGTTCAACGGTTTGTAGTTCGCCGGTAGCGTTGGCATGAATCATTTCGAGGATTTCTCGTCCGTGAATTGCATAACTGAGGATCGCTTGTTCGGCGTAGAGGTAATGGCCGTGGTACTGAAGCCAATCTTTGCGCACCGGCCCGCGCGGTGGCTTCGCATGCTCGGGGATTTCGAACGATCCGCCCAATCGCCACTTCCAATTCGCCAAACCGGGAATCTCTACGCCTAGAGGCTGCGGAACTTTTTCACCCCGTTGGCGATAATGGTGGGTCTCGGAAAGATCGAGGAATCCGCCCTGCCAGACGCCCCCCAGACGCATGCGATGCAGGTCATAGCAGACGGTGACTTGGTGGGGCAGCCGGAACGAAAGCGCGCGATTCACTTCCTGCCCGAGTTGCGAGGCGAGGACCGGACCGTAGTCACGATCGCCGCTGATTCGAAACTCGCCTGTACCCGTACCTTGGGGAAGCTGCTCCAAATAAGCATCGTCTATCGGCAGGTACTCCGGATTGCTTGGCTTCATCAGCACTTCGCGAACGTAGTGCACGACCTGGTAGCGCTCTTTGGGTGACAAGTGCGACATCGGGGCCATCAAGCCATTGCCGCGCGAGAGGGTCAGGAACATTTGGTAAGGATCGGCGCCAAATTTCAGCTTTTGAAGGCTGAAGGCGCGGGCCATTGGCATGCTCGGGCTTGTGCCGTTGATGCCGTGGCAGTTCTTACAGTGCCCCAGATAGATCGTCCGACCAGCGGCCAAATCATTGGCTCCAAGCGCCCGCAGGATGCCGGCATGGTCGAGATTTTTTGAATCGTCGGCAGTGGCTAACGCGTTGACACCTGGTTTGAGCTGGGCAGCCCGCTGCGGGCCGCCACGGGCTATTTCGGCGACGTAGCCGACAAGATCAAAGAATTGACGCTCGCTCTGCAGCGATCCGACAATCCCGTCAGGCATCATCGACGTCTTACTGACAGCAAACTGCTCAACGTCGCTACGATCGATAACCATCGTCTCCTGCGGATGCGCTGCGTCGCGCAAGGTAAGGGCGTCCGGATCGTCGGCAACCTGCAAGCCAGTCACCAACTTGCCGCCAGAGATCTGGACAGACACTGTCGCGTAGCCGGTTCGAATCTTGCGAGAGGGATAGAGAATCGATTCGATGAGATGCTCTACGGTCGCCTCAGAACCAAGCGCTGCCAGATCGGGTCCGAGCGTTTGACCGGGTGTTTGGTTTTCGCCGGCAGCGTGACATTTGCTGCAGGAGGCGGCCGATGTGAAGAACAACAGCGCGCCCCGTCGCGGGTTGCCTTGCTTACGCACCTGGTCAGCCAGCGCAGCGATTTCTTGCTGCTTGAGACTAGCGTCGAGGCTGGTCGAGAGATCCTGTGCCTGCAGGGCAGACGCGGCGATGAGGAGAGACGCGATCGATAAGGCGAAGTTAGCCCGCGGGGCACTTGCACCGAGCGGGCGCGAAAGCAAGCGGAAGTGTGGCATGGTGAATGGAGTTCTCCATATTTGCTGGTCGATGCGCGGCTGAACGGGCATCTGCCAGCTTGAATCGTTGCATCCTGGCTGCGATAATGGACGGATGAGCCGTGTCGCAACTACGATCCGATTTGCTCGCTGCGCTTGCAGTGCGCGCCTTGCATGCCTAGTTCCCACTACGCTCATCCTGACCAGTCTACTCGTGGCGAGCGGTCCTGGGCAGGCTCAGGCTCAGCTGTTTGGTGTGCGGACTCTCGGTCGCGGAGCCAACTCTCCATCGTCACAAACGTCGCAGCGCCAGAGCGGCGGCCCGATCAATCTACGGAGTGGCAGAGCAGCATTCCAGCGTCCGCTGTCAAGTGGCAACGACTTTGTTGGTCGCGACCAACGGGAAAGAGAGACGTTCGTCGGAATCGCTCAGGGAAGGGTGACGCAATTGGGTGGTGACACGAGCGTTGGACTGCGCCGAAGTCGCTCACAGGATATCCTTAGTCGTCGCCGTCCCAACGCGAATGTGCTGCAGATTCAGCGCGGCACTGGCGCCCGAGCAGCGATCTATGCCCCGCGCTTGCAAGTCGAGTTTGAACATCGACCCTCTACCACGGCCCGCAGCGATCGACAGGCCGCGGAAACGATTGCCTCGATATTCGCCACTCAGGGTTTCCCAGGAGTCACAATTTCCGTGGAAGCAGGCGTGGCCACGCTGCGTGGAAAAGTCGCGTCTCAAGACCAACAGAAAGTTGCGGCAGCGATCGTCAATCTCGAGTCGGGTGTCCAGTCGGTTGACAATCAGCTTCAGCTCCAGGGCGATGAGGTACTGAAGACGCCGCGATAGAACTCGCGATTCGTCTTTACGTCTCGCGCCGATTCAGTGCGTCTCGGTAGGCGTCGCCGACGCGGATCTGGTCCTAGAAGGACGCCGCCCAACTCGAGAGGGAATTTCACGCGCAGTGACGCGACGCGAGCGGGTCGGGTCAGTAATTGCACTTTCGACGCGCCGGGGCGGAGCAATCGCGGCGTCCTTGCCAGCGCGGCCTTGCGCCGCGGCTGCGGAAATGGCGGCGGTAGCCCGGTGTGGCGCAGCGCGAGCGGGCGATCGGTCGAGGGTACTGCCCACTTGCGCATGCCACCTGCGGGCAACGTCGGCAGGCAGATCAATGGTAAAGGTTCCTAGTGGGTCGGCGGCCACGGGGCGAGCTTCATCAGGAGGAGCCGCCAGCGGAGCCGCTTCGTGACTGGCAAGCTCGAGCTGGGACCGTTGTGGCGGCTGTTGATCGGCCGCCCTCTCTAAGGTCGAGTTTTTCACCCTGGTCGAGGAGGCCACGCCGGGGAGCATCTGTCGAGCCGGATCGGACATCACCACGGCTCCATTGTCTGGCTCGAAACGGACAATCAAGGTCAATTGGCGCGCAGGATTGCCGACTTCATTCCACGGCAGCCAGACATTGTAGCTGGAGCCGATGGTAGAAGTGCTTTGGTGGTTGACCAGCTGCTCAGGGAGGAAGACGAATTTGCGGGCCGGCGCGACCTCCGACTCGATTTTCTCCGAGTCATCATAGGCATAGATGGTCAGCGTGCCGTTGACCTGAACCGGCGATTCATCGTGCGCAGCGTAGAAGAGTAGTCGTCCGCCGACGCCGCGCACGCCGCGCTGTCCTGGTTGATTCATGATCGTGTCGGTCCAAACCGCGACTACCCTTGTTGGGATTTCCACTTTGTCACTTCGGGAATTCCAGCCGCTCGGTTTCGGCAGAGCCAGAGACGAGCACCCGGTCAGGCATGCGAGCCCCCACGGCAGGGCGACCAGCAAGAAACAGCGGACCAAGTTGTTGGGGGTCATGACCATCATGGACGAAAACGTGTTCAGGTCTTTTAAGACTACGCGCGCCGCGCAGCAACTCATTCGGTAGCGCTTGGGTCGCCGGTGACGCCGCGTGGATTCGAATCGGGGTAAATGACAGGAATGTCCGCATCTTGTAAGGGAATACCTTGCCGGCCGTAGAGCGGATGGACTCCGTGAATCTGCTCCACGTCGGCGTTGCACCAATGCATCCGAGACGCTTCGATCTGGCGCTGACGTTCCATATCCTCTGGGCCCAGGACCACTTGCGGCGTAAGAATAATGAGCAGTTCGAAACGGCGCATCTCCTTCAAGTCGTAGCGGAACAAGTCGCCCAAGAGCGGAATGTCGGCCAGCAGGGGAACGCGGCGGTGGACATTGTTTTCGCGTCTAGTGATCAGGCCACCGAGGACAATGGTTTCTCCGCTGGCAGCTGTCACAGTCGTTTGGGCAGTGGTGATATCGATACGCGGCGCCCGTACGATCGTGCCGTCGTTCGAGGTTGAGATGGGAATGCCCTCCGACTCTGGGCCCACTTCCGATCGTTCGGCATCGACCTCCATCACGACTACGCCATTGGGACTGGTGCGTGGCGTGACAATGAGTATCAGTCCGACGTTCTCCAATTCCACCGCATTCGTTTGCCCGAACGAGGTGAGGGTCGAGGAAACGACTCGTGGCACGCGCTGGCCAACCTGAATAAAGGCTTGCTGGTTGTCGAGGGTAGTAATTTGCGGTCGGCTCAACACGTCGAGACGGCGCGACTCCTGCAGCGCACGAATCAACATGCTCACGCTCTCGCTACTTGCCGATAGAACCAGTCCACCGAATCCTAGATCATTGTTCATGCGGGCAACCGAGAAGGTCGTGACGCCCTGGCCGCCGACGCGCCCCGCCCCGGCCAAGGCGCGGTTGCTGCCGCTATTGGGAAGCAACCCATTGACAAAATTGAATCCAGGCACGTTGGTCGCCGCCTGGATGACTTCGTTCGTCGAGGTGACCACACCCGCGGGCGTCGAAACTGTTTCGGTGGAAGTGGTGGTGGCGAGCTCGCCCAGCAGGCTGCGGTCGAACAGCACCGAGTCTTGCAGTCCCAGCTCGACGCCGAATTCGTCAGTATCGTTGAGCGCGACTTGAGCGATCAAAACTTGGATAATCACTTGTGGCGGCTGGGCGTCGAGCTTCTCCACCAGGTCGATGATCTCTTCGTAAAAGCGCCGTGTTGCGCTGACAATCAGCGAGTTGCTGACCGGTTCGGGGACGACCACGACCTCACGTTCGAGCTGCTCCAAGGCGCTTTCCTCGCCTGGGGAAATCTGCTGCACTTGACGTTCGCTGCTGAGGAATTCATTGACAGCCCGGGCTACATCGAGGGCTGGCGCATTCCTGAGCCGATAGACCGTCGTTTGTCGGCGTTGTGTTTCATCTTCGTCCAGACGCAACAAGAGGGCATAAACAATCCGCAAGTCGCCCGCTGCGCCACTGGCAATGATGCTATTGGTGCGCTGTTCAATGGCAAAGCGCAATGGCGCTAACGAGGTTTCGCCTTCCGCGCCAGGCAATTGTGGACGTGGTGACGATCGGGTCTCGCTAGGGAGCAGCGCGCGGAGCATCAACACGAGGCTATTTGCGTCGCCATGCTCGATCCGAAAAACTTTAATTTGAGAAGTTGATATCGGTTGGTCGAGTCGATCGATGAGCGCTGCCAGGAGGGGCATTGCATCTGGCGGGCCGGAAACAACCAGTGAGTTGGTTTGCGAGTTGGCCGTGATCTCCACTCCGTCGAGCAGGCCCGACCGAATCGTTTTACCCCCCTCCCCGGTGATTGTGAGTAGTTCCAACGCTGCAGAAGGAGAGGCGCTGCCACCTTGGGCAGCTTCGATCGCGGCCCGCAACGTCTCGACCAGGTCGGGAGC
>Ga0310121_10003553_pt1 | contig 14192 bp, 11 predicted proteins | sample CB27_Tmax_986_MG_FD_203504 | JGI IMG/M metagenome (GOLD analysis project Ga0310121, IMG submission 203504) | Marine microbial communities from Western Arctic Ocean, Canada - CB27_Tmax_986 | ecosystem: Environmental > Aquatic > Marine > Oceanic | place: Canada: Western Arctic Ocean | collected... | reverse complement strand
CTAGTTGTCGGGGTGGGAGGTATTGGAAGAGAGGCATCTCGTTTATGCGCAGAATTTGGCATGACAGTTATTGGAATTGATCCTCGCCTAGTTGTTGCTCCAAAATGGATTTCCAAACTGTTGAAACCAAACGACTTACATCAGGAATTACCTAAGGCTGATTTTGTTGTTGTAACAGTGCCAGAAACACCAGAAACACAAGGAATGTTTGCAGAAAACGAATTTAAACTTATGGGAAGAAACAGCATATTAATTAATATCGGGCGAGGCCGTACAGTTGTTCTTAACGATTTAGTATCTGCCCTGGAATCTGGAGAAATAGGAGGAGCTGCGCTGGACGTGTTTGAGAAGGAGCCTCTACCATCTAGCCACAAATTATGGAGTATGAGCAATGTTATGTTGACACCTCATGTTGCAGGGATTGGTCCTTATTTGGAAGATAGGAGATCTGAGTTGTTCATAGAAAATTGCATGCGATTCAGTGAAGGAAAAGAACTGCTCAACGTAGTAGATAAGTCTAATTGGTACTGAAGCTAATGAATTCACGTTGGTAAGTTGTTGATATATCGAAGTTTCTATACCAGAATAACGCCGCGTTCTCATGGAGGATATTAATTGAAGATTCATTTGATAGATGGTACTTTCGATTTGTTTCGAGTTTACTATGCTATGCCTTCTCTAACTTCTCCAGACGGAACCGAAGTAGGAGCAGTTCGAGGTATTGTAAAGACAATCTCTAAATTACTGTTGGAAGAGGAAGTTACACACGTTGCATGTGCCTTCGATCATGTCATTACATCATTTCGCAACGATTTGTATGACGGCTATAAAGCGGGAAACGGTGTTCCAAGAGAGCTTCTAAATCAATTTGACTTAGCGGAGGAAATAGTTTCTTATTTAGGCGTTGTCGTATGGCCTATGATTGACTTTGAAGCTGATGATGCCATAGGCAGCGCTGTTGAAAAATGGCACAACCACCCCGAAGTCGAACAAATTGTTGTTTGTTCTGCTGATAAGGATTTTAACCAATTAGTCAGAGGGAATCGTGTGGTAATTTTCGATAGGATCAGAGGAATTTTGAGGAACGAAATCTCTGTCGAGGAACGATTTGGGATCCCACCATCTTTAATGCCCGATTATCTAGCTTTGGTGGGTGACTCTGCAGATGGGATTCCAGGTATTCCTCACTGGGGCTCTAAGTCAGCGTCTAAAGTACTGAGTTATTATGGGAAACTAGAGAATATCCCCAGAGAAGCAGCTCAATGGCAAATTAAAGTGCGTGGGTCGAAATTGCTTTCGAAAACGCTCAATCAAAATATAGAAAATGCTGTTTTATTTAAAAAACTCGCGTCATTAAAATTGGATGTACCCTTGAGGGAGTCACTGGAAGATCTGCAATGGAGAGGTGTCAAGGAAAAAGAATTACGGTCTTTTTGTGATCAGATGGGATTCTCTGAAAAATTTACTACATCGCTAATCAGAACTTCAATTGATGGAGGTGAATGATGAGAGTATTGGTATTAGGCGGTACTCGGTTTATAGGTTTGCGTTTGGTATGGTTGTTATCGGAGTTAGGACATGATGTTACAGTGTTGAATCGTGGACAAACTGAGGCGGTGTTACCAGATAAAGTTACTCGAATAATTTGCGATAGGGCAGATACCCATCAAATCCAATCATTACTGCGCGATTCCTATTTCGATGTTGCATTCGATATATCGTCGTATACTACTGAGACGTTGAAACCTGTGGTAGAAGTATTGAAAGATCGCGTCGGGCATTTTGTGTTTTGTAGTACTACGCTAGTGTATCCACCTGCTGATATTATACCCATTCGTGAGAGTTTTCCGCGTCATATTGGTGGCAACGTAAGTAAATACTCGTCAGATAAAATAGAATGTGAAAACTTCTTATTTGAGTCTTTCGAGAAAGACCTATTTCCTGCAACGATTTTAAGACCTCCGTATGTTTATGGTCCGTATAATCACATAAAGGAACGTGAATTTAGTTATTTCGCTAGAGTGACCAGAAAGCGAAAAGTCATAGTCCCTGGGGACGGATTAACTTTTATCCATCCTATACATGTTGACGATTTGGCATCTGCTTTCGTCTCGGTATCTGGGAAACAGGAAACCTTTGGAGAGGCGTACACGATATGTAGTCCTGATGCTGTTACGATTAATGGATATGTACGTGTGATAAGTGAGATAGTAGGCTTTGATTCTGAAATTGTTAATATTGACGCCAATATATATAAATCTTTGAATCTAAAAGTTTTTCCTTATGAATGGGAAGCGGGTCAAGTCTATAGTATAGAGAAGGCAATCATGGATTTGAAGTGGAAACCCAAATACTGTATGCGTGAAGGCTTAGAAATGACCTATCGATGGTGGTTGGACCACGGTTCCTCTAGCGATGAGTGGGATTTTTCCGAGGAAGACAAGATTTTGAGCCAACTTTCATAGGCTTGTCTTGATTGTATAGAACTCGGTTATGGTGGAATACCCCCGGCGGGATTCGAACCCACGCACCTGGCTCCGGAGGCCAGTGCTCTATCCTCTGAGCTACGGGGGCGATCAAACTCAATATAGCATGGTGGGACTTTATGTAACAAGATTATAGACGGAAGATCCTCAACGAATTTGATGATGCAGCATACCTGAAAAAGATTCTATTTCATTATAGTCTCTACGGAAGATCTCCTTGTTTATTAGTAGAAAGGGAACGTGAGCCAGATAAACTAGTTTTGAAGGCTCTAGTTAATATTATTGGTGCTATCACAGTGGTTATAATGGTCATCATAACTGTCACTCCAAACAGATCTTGGTCTATAATCCCAGAAGTCACACCTATTCCAGCCATTATCAATGCAACTTCGCCTCTGGGCATCATACCTATACCTATTCGCCATGCCCCATGTCGATTGAATCCTGCAAATAGGCTAGGCCCTCCACTGCCCAGGATTTTACCTATAGCCGCTAGTATTGTAATGAAGAGTCCGAATAATAAAATGTTTCCCATAGAGGTAATATTTACCATCATGCCTATTACAACAAAAAATATAGGCACCAGAACAGCGTGTAATCCCTCTAATGTCTGCTCAAGATTTTTAGCAAGTTTGGTTCCAGAGAGGGCGAGACCCATTGAAAAAGCTCCTATTATCATCGCTAATCCAAAAGTTTCTGCTAAGCCTGCTACTAGGAAGGCTAATCCTATTGCCAATGCTGTCATAGCTCCAGCGACACGGAACTTATGGAAGAACCTTGAAAGTCGATCCGAAAGAATTATTCCTAAACCCGTTAGAATTACCCAAAAGCCAAGAGATTTCAATGCGACTATGGCAATTGAAGAAGCAGAGAAGACGCTTGTTGCACTGAGTCCAACCACGATAGTTAATATAAGCATTCCTAGAACATCGTCTAGTACAGCTGCTCCAATAATAGTTACTCCTTCAGGGGTGTCCAACTGTTTTATGTCTCCTAACACTCGTACTGTTATGCCTACCGAAGTGGCTGTCATCACAGCTCCAATAAAGAGTGCCTTTGGATCCGTGAAACTGTCCGCGAATCCGAATAAGACCGTTGATGTTAGCCCCAAAACAAATGGTAGAAGAACTCCGCCAATTGCTACTAACGAGGCGGGCCCTGCAAATTTAACGAATTGACGTAAGTTCGTTTCGAGTCCTGCCATGAATAGGAGTACTATTGCTCCGATCTGACCGATAGCCCATAAGGTTCCCGAAACTGGTATGCCTATCGCGTTCTGATGTCCTTTATCTGTTTCTATGCTTCCAAATAATAATCCAAATCCAGGTATCGATTTATCGCCTAAAAACAACGGGCCGAGAATTTCCTTACCGTTTAAAAATAGAATGCCTAATATCAAGCCTGATATTAATTCACCAATAACAGGGGGGATTTTGATAAACCGTTCACATATTTCTCCCGCAAATTTTGCAGCGAAAAGTATCACCGATAGCTGTAATATGAGTTTAGTAAGAACTTCTGAGCTGTGATCCACGTATAAAACTACCTATGTCTCGTATTAAACTAGTTTACCTACATCTTTCATCTTTATATAATGCATGGAATAGCGGATTATATCACGACTCTGGTAAATCAACGATAAAATAGGACTTCCCTTATTGGCAAATTACTGATATGATTCTAAGTGCGATTTTGGTGGAAAATAGTTTACCGCTGGACCAATCTGCAAGCTAAATATGGTATTGAAAGGGCTTGACAATCACGTCTTCGGTGAATATGATTAGGCCGCTGTTAGATTCGCCGGCAGAATAGGTGGATTGACAGATTGCTATTAATTATGAAACTATTTCTTAAAGCCATTGTGGCGATAAATCGTAGTCTTTTCTTTATTATTGAGGGGGTCAGATGAGAAAGCGTCTTCCTTTCAGGGAATCAATATTAGCCCTGTCTTTTTCAGTTGCAATAGTTGCGTTAATCGGTTGTGCGGGTGCTGCGGGTTTGCCGGGCGAATCGGGACTACCAGGTAATCCTGGTAATCCTGGAGAACCTGGTCCTCAAGGTTCCCAAGGTTCCGCTGGTTTGCCGGGTCTTCCAGGTGAACCAGGAAATCCTGGAGCTCCAGGAGAACCAGGGAAGGTAGGTCCTCAGGGGCCTCCAGGAAGCCCAGGTACTTCTCCTGAGGCGGCATTGGCTGTATCTCAAGGAGTAATCACTCTGGACCAGTCTTTCGCTGTTTGGGGTTCGGGTTTCCGTGTAGGAGAACCTGTCACAGTGTTCCTGATAGTCGACGGTGGGAATCAGGCGAACATTGGCGGAGCTACCGCTAACGAGTCGGGCGCCTTTGTGGCTAGCATAGCTTCAATAGGCGGATCTTCTTCACCTGGTGTGAGGACTGTATTGGCTCAAGGTTCAGATGGTAGTATAGCAAGCGCTCCAATTATGGTTGTTGAAGTCGCAGCGATGCGACCTTCACCTTCGTCTAGTCTCGTAGTAGATATAGTTGAACCTGGAGGAGAGGTTACTATTAGAGGAGCAGGCTTTAGAGCTGGAGAATTTGTGTCCTTTACGGCTGTAGCTGCTGTCGGTGGGGACGATAAGATTCTGTCAGGTAGTCAGGCTAACGATTCAGGAGCTGTAGGTGTGACTGTTTCGGTTAATATAGATGCAGGCATTTATACCCTCAAGGCCCTTGGAGATCAGGGTTCCGAAGCCACTACGGTTCTAGCTGTAATAGAGAAATAATAACTATAGGATTGGGATAAACTACTATCGCGTAGACTGGTTTGATGGTCACAGTGAGCGCGTTGACTCATCCCATCGTGTGGGTAAATTATGCGGAAGGTTCAAGCCCGAATGTAGTTCGGCTTGAACCTTCTTCAGTATAAACGTGATTTTTATCTCGAACAGGTAGATTTTCTCCTGATGGTTAGGATGCCTCAACTTATTTAGAAAGGTCTTCATATAGATCAGTCGGTAAAGAGGGGCTGCAGGGGAGGATAACTCCACCTTTCGTAGAGTTACTTCTTGACTGATATACTCTCTCTTTTTATTGTTGTTTAGGCAGTATTGTGATCTAGGTCATGGGGTTTGTTACACGTAGCCTTTTTAAACGGCGACCGATTACAGATAGGACTTCTATTGAAAATCACCATGAGTCACGACGTCTCCAGGGCCTGGAATATTCCCTAGATGATGATAAACGTAGCCCCTAGTGTGTCAAAATCGTTCCCTTCTATAAATATATCTAGCAGTTCATTTACCTGGTCGATACTTGACCGAGCGTCAATAATGAACTCTTACTCACTTATCGCTTAGAATCCAGATTCCCCGATATCGAATATATCTTGCATTTCTCCGATAATTTCCTCTAGGAGATCTTCAATAGTTACAAGTCCAGATATCCCACCATATTCGTCAACTACGATTGCTATGTGAACGTATCTGTGTTGGAATTCATTCAGGAGCTCTTCTAATGTCTTAGATTCGGGTATGAATAAGACGGGTCTCACGAGATCTGATGACAGTGAAATGTTTAACGAACCTTTCTTTACAATATGGCGGAGTATGTCTCTAGCATATACTATTCCTGTTACTTTATCTAAGTTATCTCTATCGACAGGGAGACGGCTATGGCCACTTTTCAGCATTAATTCAACGACCGAAGCCAAATCGGCCGCAGTCTCTATGGCTATCATGTCGACCCGGGCTACCATTATTTTTCTCGCGATGGTTTTATCTAGTTCAACCACCACCCTTATCATCCTAACCTCTCGTTTGTCTAAAGGTTAGTCATTAGAAATCAGGGCCAGGGTGATGTCATTCTGATAAATATTTCCGTCAACCATTGTATCGTTAGAGGACATTATTGATTTTCTATGTAATATTGCAGACTTGGCTATAATTAATAGAAAGAGATAAAGTGTAATCATATGTATAAAGAACGCTGTTTTTAAAGCAATTGTTTCGGCTTTATACGATGCTGCAAGCCTTGCAAACTGTGGATAGCTTTCTAGGACGATAATCAATGTTAAAGAAACAGTGGAGATTAATTGCAAGCTTTGATCCATCTGATTAATTGTTAGAATAGCGCTATACAACACACTTAGAATTATGGTGCCGAGCATAACCAAGTATATGGCTCCTATTGAGCCACTTGACGACTTTCGTAATTTGTATAGATACTTTGCTCCTGCTTTGTTCTGAGCTAATAAAGTGTGTATAGGTGTTTTACTGACAGAGGCTATGCTTGTTTCACTTAACGCAGCAAGAAAGAAGATTGTCAACGAAGTTATGATGACAAGTACAGGAAGCAAACTAGGTTCTCAACTCATAGATTTTTAAAATGTGAGTAAATATATTTCGGACTCTGTAAAATAATTAATAGTTGTTTTAATTTTCTAGACTTTTTGACATCGAGCCAACGTCTCTTGCAGGGATCCCCAATACTTTCGAATCTGGTGGAACATCCTTTGTGACAACTGCACCCGCACCTGTTGTCGATCTATCTCCCAAAGTTATAGGGGCGATTAATAGTGAATCTGATCCGATAAATACGTTATCCCCTATCACAGTAGTATGTTTCTCTACGCCATCATAATTGCAAGTTATTGTACCTGCTCCTATATTGACGTTTGAGCCTATGATCGCATCTCCAATATAGCTGAAATGCCCTGATTTTGTCCCATGGCCTATTTCACTAGCCTTAACTTCAACGTGGCTTCCGAGATATACGCCACTTTGTAGGTGACTTTTCATTCGTATATGGGCAAATGGACCGATATGCACTTTTTCATCAATTGTCGAATTTTGTATTATTGAAGATAGTACTAGACAGCTGTCACCAATTGTGGAATTTCTGATTATAGAGTTAGGACCAAGTTCACAGTCTATACCAACTGTAGAATTTCCCAGAATGTGAGTGTTAGGATAAATGATAGTGTCCTTAGCTATCGTAGACTTTGCGTCTATATAGACAGACAAAGGGTCGGGGATAGTGACTCCTTCTACCATCCATTTGTCTCTAATAAGTTTGCGCATTGTGGTTTCAACTTCTGACAGTTGTTTTCGATCGTTCACACCGAATACTTCGTAATGATTTATAGGGTTTACAGAATTAACTAATAGCCCTTGGTCAACTGCCACTGATATCAAATCAGTGATTAAAAATTCCCCATCATTAGATGGTTTTAGATCAGACAGATTGTTCTCTAGCCATGGCGAGTTAAAGCAGTATGCTCCAGCATTAATTTCCGTTAATGACGACTTATCGGGATATGCTTGTTTTTCTTCCACGATTGATAGTATTTTACCTTCCGGAGATCTTAATATTCGACCGAAACCATGAGGTTTGGAGATGTTCGATGTCAGCAGTGTTATGCAGGCTTTCTGTGTTGAATGGAGGTTGATCATTTTTCTGATTGTATTGGGATGAATAAGAGGAACATCACCTGAAACGACTAAAATATTTTTTGTTTTGTTAAGAACGAACTGATTTTGGAGTAAGGCATGGCCGGTACCATAGGCTTCATTCTGAACAGCATAATTTACTTGGCTATCAAACAAAGCATCAATGGCTTGATGATCTGGCGGCACTATTAATGTTATGTGGGTTATGTTGGATTGTACGACTGCCTCTACTACGAGGCTGATCATCTCAGTGCCACATATTCTGTGCAAGACTTTTGGAACGTTAGAGTTCATGCGAGACCCTTGTCCCGCTGCTAGTACAATGGCGGCGTAACTCGTACTCATAGCCTAGAAACAAAAAGTCCCAACAACCTGGCATTACAGCCAAACGTCAGGATTACGATGTTGATGGATTGCTCATAAGGATCGTCCACTTTAGAGTATTCTACCAGTAGGGTCGCCAATATGTCAATTAAAGGATTTCTACTCCGTAGCTGACAAGAGAAACTATATTAACGAGTTTAAACGTATAACAGACATCTGGTAATTAATGTTCATTAGGGTGTCCTGAAGAAAACATTTAGAATTCTTTGGTTATATTTGGGAAGACTTGAATATTTGACTCTAGTTATGTCTTCTTGTACCCTTTCTGCCTAGTAAATTTAATCGTTTCTATCGGATTTCACTAGGAACGCTCAAATGACTAGGATACTGTAGACTCAGAAGTTTAGGTTTAAGGAGAGAATCGTGGGTAAATTCAGGATAATGACTCAAAAGTCTCCCAAGTTAGATTTTTTAATGTCCGAAGAAACTTATAACTTAGAGATGGAGTCCCTTGAGGCTGTTGGAGCAGAAATAATCGAAGTTTCCGCGAAATCAGAAGATGCTTTCATTAAGGAAGCCCGACATGCTGATGCACTTATAGCAAGAGGGCGTAGAATCACTGAAAAAATCATTAATGGGCTAGAACAATGTAAGGTTATAGCTTTAGGTAGTGTAGGGGCTGATTCCGTAGATATTCAAGCAGCTACTAAACGAAATATACCTGTCACAAATGTACCCGATGTATTTATTGAAGAAGTTGCTGACCACACAATCATGCTTATTTTAGCAACTTATAGAAGATTATTAACTATGGATAAGTATGTCAGATATGGAAAATGGTCAGAAGGTCGGCCATTACTATCAACCTTTCCCAGATTGATGGGGCAAACACTAGGATTTGTCTCTTTTGGACACGTTGCTAGAGCAACAGCCTTTCGGGCCAGAAACTTTGGTCTACGTATGTTGGCATATGATCCGTATATAGAGGAATTGACTATGAGCGAATACGGAGTTGAGCCGGTTGGTTTAAACGAATTGCTCAAGGCTTCGGATATTGTATCTATGCATGCACCCGGGACTCCTGACTGCCATCATTTGTTAACTGAGCGGCACTTCAGGATGATGAAGCGTGAAGCCATGTTTATTAATAACGGAAGAGGCCCGACAGTAGATGAAAAAGCTCTAATAAAAGCACTCCAAGAAGGTTGGATTTCGGCTGCGGGCTTAGATGTATTGGAACAGGAGCCTCCGGAACTTGAGAATCCATTACTACATATGGAAAACGTTATCCTTACTCCTCATGTAGCTTCAGCATCATCTAGGATGTGGCCTGAGACTAAGAGAAGAGTTGGCCAGGAGATAGCTTTGGTCCTTACCGGTCGGTGGCCTAGAACGTGTGTGAACCCGTCAGTACTCCCAAACACAAACCTTAGACGGTGGCAGCCATATTCTATGACAAGAGGTCCTGGTGCTTAGTTGTTAGGCTGATGTTTTGGGGGTGTACACATAGCAAGGGCTAGAGCGGTAAAACAGGCTAATATTGTGAAACTGATGAAGGCTAGCTGATAACTTCCTGTACTATCATATATAAATCCAGATAAGACAGCTCCTATTGCTTGTCCCATTGATGAGAACGGCTCCGTTATGCCCCTGATTGCTCCTAAAGATTCGAGACCAAAATAATTCGCAAACGCAACGGGTGGGACTACTAACATCCCTCCAATACCGAAGCCAAACAATGCTGCCGAAACAATAAGAAGTGACGTGCTGCTTGCGAATATAAATAGGGCGGAAGCAAGACTTATTGCAATGGCAACACAAGTAAAAATCCATCTAACTTCAAATCTATCGCATAGCCAGCCCCATACTATACTACCTATTCCGGCAAATACGGCATTTACGGTAATAACACTTGCAGATAGTGTGAAACTTAGACCACGATCTAAAACGTAAGCGCCAATATGGATATTAACGCCTGTTTGGATTAAAAATAAATTTCCTCCTGCTATAGCTAGGATCCAAAGTGGTTTTGTTGATAGAGCTTTAGACAATGTCCAACCAGGTTCATTTATGGCGTCACTTATAGTGAGCACACTTTCATCGACTTTCATTCCATCAGGCCGCAGTCCTGCATCCTCGGGGCGTTGTAAGATAAGTAGTGATACTGGAAATAAGGCTATTATCCATACCAAGATTCCTGTAACGATCCAAGCATTTTGCCAACCTACTGAATGGATTAGTGTTGAAGAAACTATAGGGAATAGAATCATTCCACTGGCATGGCATAAAAATAATATTCCTGTGGCGATACCCCGACGTCTTATAAACCATTGCGAAACTACAATGGATGTGCCGATTTGTACACTGCTTGAGAATATAACGCGACCTAAACCGTAGGAAATGTAAAATAGAAGTGGAATTGTTGCCCATGCTAGAGAAATCGTGGATAATCCAAGGATGAGGATACTTATCGTCAAAATTAAGCGCACACCGTATTTGTCTAATAGTTTACCAATAAAGGGTGAAGCTATACTGGATGCGAGACCTCCAGCACTTGCAGCACCGGCTATCGTTGTTCTACTCCATTCCAAGTCTTGAGATATGGGATATACAAATACTGCTAATGTTAAAGCAGCGACAGAATTACGGGTAAATTGGGTAGTTCCGGCGGCAAAGACTACCATCCAACCATAGAAAAATGGTGTTCGTTTTGCAAGGCGAATGGTGAAACTCAAATCTATTATCTCCACAAGCTACGCGATGTATAATATTTATGCTGAATTCAGGTAATAAGCTGGATGCAACTGCCCGTTGATTGTGTAACTATACTTGTAATCAGTGTATTGAATTTATTATGTTTAATAGATGGAGCAAACCTATTTAACATTTAAGTATATGTCAAGCATAAATTAGATGCCATGAGTTTTAGATTACAAGAGAGTTATTATGAATCAGCCATTGGAAGACATAAGAATATTGGATTTGACTCAAGTTCAATCTGGTCCTTCTTGCACACAGTTATTGGCGTGGTTAGGAGCAGACGTTATAAAAATAGAAGAGCCTATTCTGGGTGATCGATTAAGGGATAATATATCCGACATAGCGAACGGTGACAGTTTCGAATTTCTGCTTTTCAATGCCAATAAAAAAAGCATCACATTGGATATTAAAAGCACAAAGGGGCATCAGATACTAGAAAAACTTGTGAATGTCTCCGACGTAATTGTTGAGAACTTCGCGTCAGGATATATGGAAGGTTTAAACTATGGATATGAAGACCTAAGGGCTATAAACGATAAAATAATTTACGCTAGTATCAAAGGCTACGGTAATTATGGGCCTTACAGCACGTTTAAAAGCTACGAGCATATCGCCCAGGCAATGGGTGGTGCAATTAGTGTGAATGGAGAGAACACTATGCCACCTTTGGGTATCCCAATAGGTATAGCAGATTCTGGGAGTGGTCTACACTGTGCGATCGGTATCCTAGCCGCATTATATCGACGTAATAAAACTGGAGAAGGTGACTTCATAGAAATTTCTATGCAAGATTCCATAGTGAATTTAATGAGGGCTCGATTACAGGAAACTATGGTGTCGAATAACGCGGTAGAAAGAATAGGAAATAGAACATGGGGTAAACCTTCAAGAATATTCCCTTGCAGCCCAGGCGGCCTGAATGATTATGTAACTATTTACATTGGCGGTGAAGCCTGGGACAGCTTACTAGCTGTAATAGGCCAATCTAACCTAATTGGAGATCGAGATTATGCTACAATCCAAGGGAGAACGGAAAATGCGAATAAAATTGAAGATATGATAACATCTTGGACTTCCACACTGACAAAATTCGAAGTAATGACAATTTTGAACGACATAGGCGTTCCCTGTGGAGCTGTGTTGAGTACAAATGATGTGATCAACGATGCTCACTTACGTGAAAGAGATATGATCGTCGAAATGAATGATGACAAAAGAGGTTCCTATTTATTCGTAGGATGTCCTATTAAAATGAATGGCAATGCAATTAAGTTAAATCCGCCGCCGTTACTTGGTCAGGATACGAAACATATATTGACTAGCGTATTGGGTATTAACGCAGATGAATTGGTAAGTTTGGAAAACCAGAATGTGATTTGAAATGTTTAACACTGGTGGTAACATGAGCACTGTTAATGTTGCACAACATGTGTTGTGTCGTGATTGACTAAATGTATCCTGGTAATAGATAATCTCATTCCTTGATTAATGATGGGGACACTAGCTTGTCTATATCCGTGGTAAATGATAAAATCTGAGCCTGTCATTGCAATAAATGTGATTGGAGAGTGTTTACGTTGGGTAGTATAAACGTCGCCATTATTGGAGCGGGCAATTGTGCGTCTTCCTTAGTGCAGGGAGTTAGTAAATATAAAGACGCCACGAATAATGACTCTATTCCCGGTCTAATGCATCCGGTCTTAGGAGAATACGGAATCGGAGATATAAACTTTGTGGCCGCGTTTGATGTGGATGTCAATAAAGTCGGATTAGATCTTTCGGAGGCCATTTTCGCGGAGCCAAATAACACAGTAAAATTTCAAGACGTGTCCCATATTGATGTAACTGTTCAAAGAGGTATGACCCACGACGGGATTGGTAAATACATGGCAGGGACCGTAATGAAAGCGGAAGGACCAACAGTCGATATAGTTAATATTCTTAAAGAACGGGAAGTAGATGTTGTTATAAACTATTTGCCCGTTGGCTCTGAGCAGGCTACAAAATGGTATGTAGAGCAAGTATTAGCAGCAGGTTGTGGTTTTATTAATTGCATTCCTGTGTTTATAGCAAGTGGTGAAGGAAATTACTGGCAGCAACGTTTCAAAGATGCGGGAGTCCCAATAATTGGAGACGATATAAAATCTCAGGTTGGGGCGACCATAACACATCGAGTCCTTACCAGGCTTTTCATGGATCGTGGAGTTAAACTGGAAAATTCTTACCAGCTAAATTTCGGTGGGAACTCCGATTTTATGAATATGCTAGAACGCGAACGTTTAACTTCTAAGAAAATATCCAAGACTAATTCGGTAACTTCCCAACTGGAACACGAGCTGAGTCGAGATAACATACATGTAGGTCCCAGTGATTATGTCCCATGGTTATCTGATCGAAAGTGGGCATATATCAGGTTGGAGGGTAGGGCGTTTGGTGATGTCCCTCTTAATATGGAACTCAAGCTGGAAGTATGGGATAGTCCTAATTCAGCAGGAGTAGTTATAGATGCAATACGATGTTGCAAGATAGCCAAGGACAGAGGTTTGTCAGGCCCGATTACAGGCCCATCCGCTTATTTTATGAAATCACCACCTCAACAATTTACAGACGATGAAGCTAGAGAGATGGTTGAGGATTTCATAATAGGACAAGGCCACAGAGATTAAACATGGAGTTTAACTCTAAAGGAATTTAAGAGCATATGGAGAGTACTCTAAAGATTGCTCTTGTATCCCCTTATGATCACGCTTTTCATGGGGGTGTTGCAGACCATATTAATAACTTGTCAGCACAGTTCAAAAACATGGGGCATTATGTTCGTGTAATAGCGCCTTGCTCCGACCCAACCAAAATTGACGATGTAGACTTCATCCCCATGGGAAGGCCGGTGCCTATTCCTAGTGGGGGATCTATAGCCCGAGTGTCGATGTCTGTTTGGCTGAGACCTCGAATTAGATCGCTATTAAAGAGAGAGCGATTTGATGTCCTTCATATACATGAACCTTTCGCAGGATTTGTCACTCTGAATGCTCTGGCTGTATCGGATGCTGGAGGCTCTATAAATATAGGAACCTTTCATACCTATAAAGGTACCCGTCTTTATAATTTGGGAGGGAAGCGACTGGTCTCTTCTTATCATAGAAAATTGCATGGACGTATAGCCGTGTCCGAGCCCGCACGTCAGTTCATTAATCGGCATTTCCCTGATGATTATAA
>Ga0310121_10003552_pt1 | contig 14195 bp, 8 predicted proteins | sample CB27_Tmax_986_MG_FD_203504 | JGI IMG/M metagenome (GOLD analysis project Ga0310121, IMG submission 203504) | Marine microbial communities from Western Arctic Ocean, Canada - CB27_Tmax_986 | ecosystem: Environmental > Aquatic > Marine > Oceanic | place: Canada: Western Arctic Ocean | collected... | reverse complement strand
TACCCGTCGTGCTCCAGCTCTCGCAGTAGCCATAACCACAATCATCGTCGTCTTCGCACGGCAATCCCGTCGAAGCGACCGTTTCGCTGAAGTCCATCCATTGTAGGAGTGCCGGGTAATTAGAGCCCAAGGCCGTATCGCTTGGGAACGAAACACATAGGGACTCCGCCAGGCCTTGATTAAACCAGCCATTGGAATCCCAGGGCGTCACATGGGCCCCCAGATCTCCCTCCAGATAATTATGCCCCTTATAATGGCCTTTGCGACAGGTGGCGTACGCGCGAATGGACTGGGGAAAGCGCATAAGGGCGAAATCGATGCGTTCTTTTACGTTCGGCTCAGCCAGAGCCTCCACGAAAGCCACCTTACTCTTGGCCAATACCGTCAAGGCGTTGTCGGCTGTCTCACAGACCGGCCAATCGGGTGGGCACGGAAGCCCCTCCTCGGCACAGTCGTCCAAAATCACATTGGTACCTGGATAAATCCCCATTGAACCCGACGTATCAAATAGGATCATGACCCGGTGGCGTACAAGTTGACAGTCGAAGCTCCCATTCGGACAGTACTCTCCGGGAGGACAGGGCTGCAGGGTGGATCCAGTGCCTTGTGGGTTGCATTGGCGGATCTGTAGATCTTCACAGGTTCGCGCATTCGGCGTGCAGGCGGTCTCGCTGCAGGCACCCATATGGCAGACCTGGCCGTCCGGGCAGGGTTCCGGCACCAGAAACGTATTCTGGGGACCACAATGGGCGATCAGATCCTCTTCGCATCGAGCCTCACCGTCGGTACACTCCATGGGCAAACAGATGCCGCCTGGGCCACAACGCCAGCCCTCGTCGCAGTCCGCGCCCGTTCCACACATCAGACAGTAGCCATAGGACAGATTACAGATAAGGCCCTCAGGACAGTCAAAAGACTCTCCACATAAGGGAGCCGGTCCAACGCAATCACCGTAGATGCAAATCCCCTCTCCACCACAATGATGGTCGGTCAAACAGGCCACACAGAGTCCTGTCTGGGGATCACAATGGCCGCTGTCACATTCGGCATCCAAGCTACAACTCTGTGCGGGAAGACAGATGCCGTCATAGCACCGTGCGTCTCCTTCGCATTGGGCCGAGACCAGACAGGACACACAGCTATCGTCAAAAGGACTACAGACCTCGTCACAACTTGTGGGGTCACAAGAGGTCGACGACGTATCTGCTTCCGCCTTTCCGGAACTACTGCCACAACCCGCAACGACGAACAGGCCGGCAAGGAGCAGGAATACAAGGCAGTTTGGGTACGATGGGCGAATCATGGCGACGCACGCTAACCGATTCTGTGCCCGAGTACAAACTCCACGGGTGATTGGCTGCCATGCCGTCGTGAAGGAAAAGCGGGGGACGCTCCTATGGCGTAGCTACTTCGTTCGGGAAGACGTTGTTGAGCGCGTCCACACATACCTGCGCGCAAGCCTGGCCGCGACCACCACAACCCATCACACATTGGGCGAGCAGGGTCTGACGCAGATTCGTATCGGAGCCAAAAGCGCCTGTACAGTTATCCAGGCAATCGGCCTCCTGGTCACAATTTGTATTGCACTCCTCCAGGCCCGCAACCACGCCCTCTTCACTGGCCGCGGCGGCCATGCAGCCGCTGGCGCATTCTTCGGAGTCCAGATCGCAGCCGTCCACGCATCGCGCAAGCTGCAGATCGTGTTCACCCACGCCGATGAGGTCGCAGATTTCTCCCACCCCCCAGGCGGTGCCCACGGCCCCAAGGGCAAAGACCAGTGCCCCAAGGCCTATCCCGGCCGCAGAAATCCCGACCGGTCCACCCAGGATGGACGCACCAAACAGGTAGAAGATCGACTCGTGGAAAATAGCCATCGTGGTTATAAGTCCACCCACACCACCCAGGACAACCTGAGCCGTGGTGCAGACATTTTCTCCGATACCATCCGCTTTTTGTTCCACCATCTGAAGTGCCAGGTTGGAGGAATCCAGGTCACGGACGAAGTCAAGAGTCGTAATGCCCAGGATCCCCACCTGCTCAAGACTGCAGCTGTTCTCAATCTGATGACCGCTGATCGAATCAAGCGAAATGACACAGGCCTCCGGTGCGAGGTAGTCCACCCGAAGGATCCGGCCCTGCCGTTCCACCCAGGCCTCGAAATACACATCGCCCGCTCCATCGAGGGCACGTAGAACAACGGTCTGTGGGTCGGCCTGTAAGATCTGCCAATCCATCACCTTATTGGGTGCATCGGCTTTATGATCCCCACCCGATCCAGCGAAACTGGATACAAGTTCCAGATCCTGATTCGGAGACTGCGTCGAACAGGCGCCCAAGAACGCCACGAAAACTGCCATGGCGACAATACGGTAATAGCGATTCATAGATGTCTCCTGGTCCCTACCCTGCGACGGTCCGGGGCATATACATGGCTCGATCCCCGAAATTCAACGGAAAAGCCCTTTCGCCCCAGGAACACAGGTCATCTACCGGCCTCAACACTATGCGGATATACCTCCGTTAATCGGAGGGATACAGCATCAAGACCGGTCTATCGACAATCTGATTCTACAAACCACAGCTGGCGGGGAGACACGCATTCTTGCCCGTAGCGGCCCCCGTCGGACTGATATCCTGCTGGCAGGTCGTATTGGGATCCGTACAGTCCGTGTCTTCAATGCATGCAGCTCCGCACCGGAAGTCAGCCAGAGCACCAAGCCCGCCATCGTTCACGCACAAATGATCCCCACCACAGTCTCCATCGCTTTCACAGCTGAGGCAGGTCTCCTGCATTACACAACGTTTGGTCCAGCCGCTTAATTCCGGAGCCGGCCGTTGCAGCAACATATTGTCGGTACATTTTAGGTTCAAGCCCGCGCTATTCGAACAGCCCGCGTCGGTACCACAGAGTTCGGAACAATAACGGGTTCCCGATCCATCCGGCAGGCAGATGCGCCCATTGCAATCGCTCCAGGTTGTACAGGTATCCCCAATAACTCCCACTGGGAAGGCATCAAGCCCCTCACTCGAATCGATACAGATATGGTCGATTATGACGGCCTCATCCACATTGCCGGCAATAATAGCTGCACGACAATATTCCTTGGTATCCGAACATTTCTTCTCTGCGTCGCAGGGATCTACGGAACCAATGGATGACGTTCGCCAACAGTAGGGAACAAAGATGTCATCAATGGGATCGATCGTATTCTGTCCGTTCACATTGAAGCTCAAGCAAAGGGTTTTCCAGGTGTAGCCATCAAACTCTACTGTCTCCGGGCAATCCGCGGCCGATGTACAGGTCTCTGTGCACATGGAATCCATGCCACTACTCGACGACGGGACCAGGCAGAGATCACTCTTACAACCCGGGTAATCCGAGCCGCCGCAGATTTCGCCGAAACCGACTTCGCCGTCGTTCTTACGACATTTATATTCCACGCCCCAGACACGATCATCTCCCTGGCCGTCCCCCTTAACACGATAGCGGCAATGATGGTCCGCAGGACAATCGGCATCCGTAGCGCAATCCACCAGCTCTCCATCGTGGGGCCAGGCCTGGCATAGGTCGACATTCAGTGTGGTATCGGTCGAGTCATTATCATCTACATCGATGTTCCATTCCGCACCAAGTAAACACTCTGCGCCCGCGCCACAATCCGCATCTGCGGTGCAGGGTCCAGCGCAGTAATTGTCGATGCAACCACCGCTCCAGGCACAGGGCGGTAGACCCGAGCCGTCACCTTCATTTCCGCAGGCCTCCCCATACCCAACAGCACCCGTCGGGAGACGCCGGCACGCCGGCGAAAAGGCCACTTCTTCGACCAATTCGGCTCCATTCCAATAGGGTCGACAGAACCAATCGGGATCCACACAATCCGTGGCATTGGTACAATCTCGCGGCTGGCAGAAGTTATCCGTGAAATCGGAGTCACTATAGGGACTCATCTCCTCGCATTTCCAGGCACTACATTCCGTATCCGTAGTACAGGCTGCACCCGACTTGGTGCAGCTTTCATCCACACAGGTGTCGGTAATGCAATCCGTATTGCTGGCACAAAGATCAACACAACCCGACCCGAAACAGAAGGGGCCCTGGCAATGTTTGATGGGTCCGCTATTGGGATCCGAATTGCATTGTGCCATACCCGGTTCACTGTTTTTCTCGATGGTCATGCAACGCGCAGAGGTTCCACCACGGATGTACAAAAGCTGACAGCTTTCACCTGTCGGGCAGTCTATATTGCTTTCGCACCCTTTGAAGGTGGTTCCTGGCCGACAAAACGCCAAGACATTCTGGGTCACAGGGCGCAGGTTCACGCATTGAAAGTCCGTTCCGTACGGGCCGTCTACACCACCATCGCATTCGTTGATGGCGTCTTCGTCGTTAATGCCATCATCGCCGCCCTCACCGGTGGCATTGACCAGATCGTCCTTGTAGATGCTGCAGCCCTTACTGCAATAAGACGACGAGGCACAGTATCCGGAGCCGCACTCATTATCGATACATTCTCCGTCGCCATAATCGGGGGCATACCAGACGCAATTCGGATTCTGTGGATGGCCGGCTGCCGTATAGCAACAGGCGCCACCAAAGTTCTGCTTCTCGCCCAATTTCGTATTTCCGCTACAGACCTCGGGATCCGGTGGTGTGATAATGACCTCGTCACAAATCCCGTCCGGAGTACAGGTGCTGTTTGGGGCACATAGACCGCAAAGGCCACCACATTGATTGGGACCACAATCCTTATTGTCGCATTGGGGAATACAGCCCGGATCGGGAGTCCCCGGATCCGATACCGAATTGTCCTGGGCATCCGCATCCGCAACCTGAATATCCGTTCCGGTATCGGTCGACGTATCCTGCGGTTCCGTGTCACCACCGCAAGCCAGTAAACCGATTATTAATACTAGTACCGTTGTTTGTGCCCACTTCATGCCCATGGTCTCCAACCAAAATTGTTTGAAGAGTGTACATTTCCAGAACTGGATTGGCGAGTAAACAATCCGGCGCACGATTCATGAGCATGCATTTCGACGCACGGGCTATAGAAGGAGTGGCGTATCCCGACGCAAGAACTGCCGGAAGATCTCTCAGGGCATGGGCAACGAGGCGCCCCAACGCCAGATCGAATAGAAACTACGACCGTTCGTGCCCAGGAACACCCGCTCCCCGACGACGACCGGCGTCGTTCGTATATCGATACCATCGGCCACTTCATACTGGAGCCGCACCTCACCGGTTTCCCGGTCAAAGCCCCATAGAGTACCCCCATTCGACGCGATGTAGACGGTACCCAGGTCATCAAGCACCGGGGAGGATTCGCCCAGTCCACCCAGGTTTGGGCTTTCCCAGAGTAACTCCCCGGTTTCTATATGACGTTTTTGGACCCGGTCATGGGTCGTAGCCAGATAGAGAGCACCGTTCTCATCAATCGAAAGACGCCCCCAGAACTCCCCCTTCACTTCGACGGGAGGCCATTTCTGCGAGCCGTCCGCGTGTACCGCATACAACCACCCATCATTCGATCCAAAATACACAGCGCCATCGGGACCAATCACGGGTGTCGACCAGACTTCCCCACCGGTGGGAATACTCCAGAGGATCGTGCCATCTCGAATGGCGTAGAGATTATGGTCCTGGCAGCCCACATAGACGGTATGATCAGCCGCCACAGCCGGGGAGCCAAAAATCGTTTCGGGCAACGGCGGAGATTGCCAGACTATGGAGCCATTATCGGCGTTCAATGCATAGACCTTTCCCGCATATACCGACGCAAACACCGTATTGTCCCGAAACACAATATCGCCAGCCGGAGACCCAAGCTCTTGCGTCCAACGGCTTCCACCCTGCGCATTATAGGAGTGGATCGTCCCATTTCGGTCGCCCGCAAAGATATTACCGTTACCGTCGACGGTCGCCTTCCTATCGAAGGGTGCACTCGCGTCTTGCGTCCACTGGAGGTTTCCATCCGGACTCAGGCAGTAGAATTTCTGGTTGCTATTTCCAAAGACCAGATTTCCGTCGGGCAAAACTCCTGCGGAGCTCCAGATCTCACCCAGGGTCGAATACTCCCACTCCAGTCGGCTGTACACACTCACATCGTAGGAGATGTCTGTGTTCTGACCCAGCACGTCGATGGCCGAGACCTGCAAGAACACCGATGTGGGTAGATTGTCCTTGTCGATCAGAATGTCGGTGTACGGGATGGAACCCTGGTACGGGGGCATGTCCAACAAAGCCACGCCAAACCCACTCGCCCGGAACTCTACTGATTCGATCGGTGCGGCATCTTTCAGCTCAGCAACCATCGTAAGAGGGCCGTCTTCAATAAAGACCGTAGAATTGATGCTCGGAGTAAGGGTAATGACTTCCGGCGGTGAATTATCAAAGATGACTTCCACTTCCACCCGAGCTTTGCTTCCGGTGATATCCGCCGTTTCGGCTACTAGCAGGTGCGGGCCATCAGAAAAAGTCGCCGTGTCTAGATGAACCATATAGTCGGGGACCGTGTCGGTATGTATATATACGCCGTCTACAAGAAACTCGACGCCATATAGAAACGCCTGGCTGGAAACAACCGCTCGCACATCGACTTCGCCGGACATCAATTCAGCGTCCAGTTCCAGCTGTATCGACAGCGACGACGAAGGCATAAGTTCCGGTTCCGGTTCGGGTTCGGGTGCGGGTTCCGGACTACCTTCCACGGGTAGACATTCATAGATCTCACGACCCGATTTCGTGCATTGGTATCCCTCGGGACAAACCGCATTCGGTCCGAGACATTGTCCAACCGGCTCAGAGCAACCCCAGACCACGACCAGAACAAGAAGGAAAAACCAAATAACTTGAGTTGACCGTACCAACTTTCGTCTCCCAATTCTCAGTGGGGTGGGGCCGAAAGGCTCCGCCGGTACATAAAGGAAGCAAAAAACGGGCCGAAACAGCCGAAACGCAAGAATCTACGCGTGTATCTGGGCCCGCCCCACTCCAAACCGCAGTTTGAATAAGCTCATAAGTCACCCGTTTATTGTCTCATCACACCCCCAAATGAGTGAGGGACATTATGAAGACACGTATTTCTTGTTCACTGTTTTTATTGTTTTTTTGCGTAATTGGCCTGACAGCTTGCGAGCTCACTGTGACCCCACCTGTGGAGGTCATCCCCTGTAATACCGATTCGCAATGTTTCAGCGATGAAATCTGTGCCGTCAATAGTTGCGAACCAATCTATCCCGGATTCGTGGGACTCCACTTCGATTGGGCGACAATCGATTATTCGGATCCCAACGGATTTGCCTGGGACGACACCATGGAACTTTTTGAGGCTCCAGACCCCCGGATTATCGTGGAGGTCGACGGTGATGTGGTGTTTGAGTCCACGGAGATCTATGACACCTATGATCCCGTCTGGGACGAGTCTGTGCTCCTGTACCTTGAGCCAGAATCGCAGGTTTCCATCTACGTCGTCGACGAGGATATCTTCAGCGCAGAGATCATCTGGGAGAAACACTTTCCTGCTCCCTTCTGCACGGATTGCGTCCGGGATGGTTCTTTCGTAGCTACACCCACGTCCACAATGTTGGACTTTGGCTTCGGTATCTCTCTGGAATAAGCGTACTTGTGAGGTGATGGGTACCCGGCCCCTCCCAGCTGGGTACCCACACCCCACAAATGCAAGATGTCTCTCCAGTGAGACTCCAGATTGTACTCAACCGCCGCGATTTCGAAGGCGATATACAAAGGGAACCCGTACAGAGCCGTTATTCCACGAAAGCTCATCCGGTGGCATCGGCAGTTTTTTTCTGGTTTTGACAGCCGCCAACGCCGCTCTATCGAGCACCGAATGACCCGAAGACTCTATGATCGCTACCGTGACCACCCGTCCATCGGCCGCAATCACGATTTCCAGCACAACACGTCCTTCCAGTCGGGCCCGCACGGCGATAGCCGGATATCGTTGCATACCTCGTAGAGCCTCTTCGATGCGTGCCACATAGTCCGTCAGCACGCCCGACAGATCGATGGAAGGGCCCGCGACCACCATGCCGAAGTCCGGCCCTCCTCCAGACGGCTTTGTTGCCGCTTGCGCCAGTGCGGGCGATTCATCCTTCCCGTCAACGCCATGGTCTCGACTGGTCGTCGCTGGTTTCACCTCGGCCGACTCGGAGGGAGCAGCAGGAGGAGACAACCGAACCACGTTTCGAGACCTGTGTTTCTTGCTTTGGGTGGACCGTTCCACCGTCCTCTTCTCTGGATGTATTTCGACCGGCTTGGGGTCGGCCTGCAGAGCTGGGATCCCCTTGGGCGTACCCACCGCACTGACCACCTGCAACATAGCTGGGCCCTGCATCGCTGCGGTCCGATGGGCGGACACTTTCAACGGCTCCGAATCGCCACCGGCCAGCCATAACGCCATCCCCAGGACACAGCCATTAAAAAGCAGAGACAAAGCAATACTCACCCGGCCCGCTCCTGGAACCCGTGGCGTGATATCCTGCTGCTTTCGCAGCTCTTGAATCAGATCATCCCGTTCGCTACGCGGAAGGCGCTCTGCGGGATCCAGCGGCTCCATCCCACGCCCAAACCACTGTGGTCTGAAGCCGCGGCGTAAGGCCTTCGCATCCAACTTTGTGGTGTCGTCGTTGATCATAGAAGCGTAACTACTGGATCCGTATCCTCCATCAGCATTACGCCAACCAGATACCAGGGGCAAGCCTTCAATTTCTTCGCTATCAGGGGCTAAGATCGAGGCAGAGCAGATGCTCCAGATCGCGAATGTACAATCGCCCCTGACTCAGGCTCGGCACCGTCCAGCACAGGCTCTTTAAGGGCTTCATATGCCCTCTCTCCTGGTACTTTTGTGAGGAGGCTTTCACCAGGGCAAGCTTACCCCGCTCGCCCAGAACAATCAGATGCCCATCCGCATAGATCAAGGTGCCTCGGCCAAAGCCTTCCTTTTCCCAACGTTTCGAACCGGTCTGTGCTTCCATGCAGACGAGTTTCGATTCACTGAACCCATATAGATACCCCTGATGTAGAACCGATGTAGCCATCTTATTCAGCATTACGTCGTTCTTCCAGATCTGGTGTACGGTATACCCTGTCTTCGTCTGGTCCACGCGATAGAGCGCGCACCCCACATCATAGGCGGATGATATAAACAGCATATTGGGCCATATAAAGACCGGAGTGGCGGCGTTTACATCCCAGCTGGTCTTCCAGGGTACACGCCAGAATTGTCGACCCCGGTCGGGGTCCACCGAAATAATCGCCTCACCTGTAAAGAATATGATCTGTTCGTGTCCAGACATTCGAAAGACGATCGGTGAAGAGTAGCCAGCCTTTACATCCCCCATATGCCAGAGGACATTGCCGTCCGTCGCACGAAACGCAACCAGTCCAAATCCACCCTCTCCCCCCACATCAAGGTAGATCTTACCTTCGAAGAGAAGTGGCGACGCAGAAAACCCCCATATGGGCACCTTGGCTCCAAACTCGAAAACAAGATTACGTTCCCAGATCTCCGTCCCATCTTTGGCCTTTAACGCCACCAGAGTTCCCTTTGAACTCAGAGCATAAACAACACCCTTATGCACGGTAGGGGTGGAGCGTGGCCCATCTCCACCCTGGGAATCACGAAATAGATCGTCCACCTTATGGCGCCAGACTTCCATCCCCGTCGCCGTATCCAACGCAACGACATATTCGTAACTGGAATCAGAGGTCATGGTGTAGAGCCGATTTTCCACCACGGACATGCCTGAGAAACCGCTACCAAGCGCCCGTCGCCAGACGACCTTCGGCTTTTTCTTCCGCCAATCCTGGGAAAGCCCCTTTTCTTTGGACACACCCGTACGATCCGGCCCAAGCCACTGCGGCCAATCAGCTGTAGGCTCGTCGGCCTCCGCCATCTGGGGCCAACAGGCCAGTGAGACCAATAACGAAACTACGATTGTCCAGCGCCACAGCATCGTTCATAATCCCTTGCGGTTGGCTCCTCTTTCGTGGTCAGGAGTGTATCGTGATTTGGAGACCATGACCACAGACGATCCTCAGAATGCGCCACAGCCAACCATCTGCGCATCACAGAATCCGGCGGCATATACGGGCGACGCGCAGGCATCGAGAGCGTCCCGCTCCTGGGGGCACATTTCGATCATGCAATCGTTGGTATCCCCTCCCTCGGCCAGCGTACTGGACGCGCAATCCAGAAAACAGGTGTCCACCGCGTCCATTTCGTCCTTGCAGTAGATGTCCACACATCCCCCATTGGTAAACATTTGAGGGATCATGCAAAACGCACAATCGAAGTCCACCGACATACAGCTGACAACACAGGTAAAATCGGTGCCATCGAGGCAAGCCGCGTCACAGTCACTAAAGTTTCGACACATGGGAACTGGGGCCTCGAACGGGCGGATCAATGTGAGAAATGACAAACACATTTCATCCAGAGTGCCATCTCCCCAGCTAACATCTCGTGGTTCCACTACGATCCCATTCACACTGGGTTGGTTCTCGACCGAATTATTGTAGGTACACGTCAGCCGTATCGAATCACCGGGTGCGACCTCTACCGGCTCATTCGGTCGAAAGGTATAGTTCTGTTGCCAATTGAAATCCCAGTCTGGAATGTCGATCAAACACTGTGAATCGCCATTCTTCGTGATGTGCTCGACCTCAATACGAACCCCAAGCAAATGCATATGCGGTCCCAGGGATACAACCTTCCAGCTATCCTTGGTCTTGTTTACGAACTCCTTGCTATTCACCGACTCCGGATCACCGGCCGCAATCTCCAGAGTACGGTGCACGAACGGTAAAGCCTCAAGCAGATATGCCGGTGGAGTGGGTGACATCCTCACATGCCATTCGGTCCGATCTGGTTGTGGCGCATCGACCAGCAGATTGTAGTGGACCTGCATAACGACGCGACTTCCCTTGGCTATGTAGATCGCCGCATCGTTTTCGATCAAAATTGGCTCGATCCCTGGAACCCAGGCACCAACCGGGCTGGGTGAACCGACCTCGCCACCCCCAAAACAGGTATACCCGGGTCCCGGATCATAGGCGTCCATGGCGTTCATCAAATCCAGAAACTGAGGCTGTATTACGTATACGAGTACATGGTGTACCAGAGCCCCGGCCCCCGGCTTCACCTCCGAAGCTCTAAGGTACATATCCTCTTCAAAGGTCAGGTCGAGGGGAAAGCAACGATAATCGTCCACATACTCCATGGATGGAGTATAGGGACCCTCCGGGCGCCCAATATGGCTGACCTCAAAGGTGTTTGAGACATTCGCCTCCGGTTCCAGATCCGTCGACGCCACGCCCTCGGGCGTACCGGCCTCCACCCAGCTCCGAAATAACGCCTTGTCGCTAGCCGACAGCAGCCGCTCATTGGCAAAATGGCGACAATCGGGATCAGGCTGCCAGGGAGGCATCTGCCCTTGTTCAATTGCCAACAACGACGGTTCCGCCATAGCCACCGCACCGGCGTAATTGTCGAGGGCAAAGGGAGCCACCCTCCCCTCCGCATGACAACCATTGCAGTTCGCATCCAGAAGACTTCGGATCTCGCCATAATAGGTTGGGCCTTCCTCGTCCAATCCACTCCCTTGACCTGCCTCACACCCCAGACTCAACATCAACATAAGAATCAACGAACATCCCACAAACTCGAAACCATACGGCTTATAGCGCATCTTTTTCTCCTTTCTGAACCGGAATCAGGGCACCTACCAACCGGGCGGCTTAGTGTATGTACCGGTCGGTACATTAGTCAACTTAAAGTTGGCCCTCCCCCTGCCGCCTGACGCCGGCTACAGGGTCTTCAGATATTCGAGTATGGCGCTACGCGCTTCGGGGAGAAGTGAATCCCCAAAATTGTGCCCCTGGTTTCCGTATCCGAAATGAGACGGGTCGTAGATGGTTTTTTTCTCGGCCGAGTCCGTGATCACATCGTGGCAGGACGTCTCCTGGAAGTTCCAACCAAGAGTCGCGGGATTATAGTCTGTTGTATCGTAGGACCAGGACCAACAAGTGGGTCGCGTGGGGCTTTCCAATAGGGCAGCGATTGTTGGTATAGAGCTGTTGTGGAGATAGGGTGCGGTGGCCCAGACGCCATCAAGGGGCGGCGCAATATAGCCCATGGCTGGACGCGCCCAGGAATGTTGACCGTAATAGGAATCGTCCATCCATTGATGGAAAGCATCGGCTTCGAACATAAGCACGGCGAGCTCCGGATCGGTCCCCACCTCATCGATATGCACAACTCGATTGGGATAGGTGCCATCCTCTCCGTAGGTCCCATGACAACTCGAACAGTTTTTCTCGAACTCGTTCCGGCCCGCGGCAGCCAGGTCGGCATCGATGGGCCACGGGAACTCGGGTGGTTCGATAGAGTCTATATAGGCCAGAATATCCGGGAAATAGCTGGCTATCTCCTCGGCCTGTTCTTCTCCTTCGATGCACATGGACGACGCCAACATGGCCCAGGCCACATGGTTGCCCACCCCCGACGCCGTGTAGAACATGGCGTTCTTTTTCTTATGCCACCACCACGGTGGCACGCTCAGGCCACCCACATGCTCTTTGTAGGCGGCCGGAACATCAAGGATGGGTTCCTCACTCCAGCTAAGAGTGACCGGATTAAGATGTTCCATGATACCGGCTGTAATACTGATCGCTGGATTGAGACCTTTGGTCATGGTCATGGAGTACGGTGCCAAGGCCTGGGCCCGCGTCACAAATTTTTCGAACTCGGCCAGCTCTTCCTCGGACGAAACCAGAGTGCTGGAGAAGGCGAGAGCCGTCGTTAAGACAGTGGAGAAGTCTTCGGTATAATCACGACGCGTATCGCCAAGACCGATAATGACCTCTCCGTTGAATCGGCCCGCATGGCAGGCGAGACAGTTGCCCACGATCAGCTCTACCCCCGTCTTGGAGGTGATGGCCGTCCAGAAATAGGGCATATCCGCGTTCTGTTCGTTGCGTCCGGGAATGCGGTCGGACTCGACCCCCATATAGATGAGATGGGATAGGGATTTGGGGATCCCACAACTGACGTAGCCATTGTTGACCAGAGCTGCGTATCCAAGCTCCGGATCACCAGCTGTTTGGGAATATTCCGGCACCGGACCAATATGGTTTCCATCGTCCAGAGATGGGACAACATCGGCCGTATTCGCCAAATCATCCGTGACGGTATCCGGAGTGTCGAACGAATCCACGATGGGTTCCGATCCCTGTTTCGCCGTACAGGCCAGGCCCAGAACCAGGAGGATCCCCGCCAACAACGCAGGGATATTTCGCGGTCGCTGAAGCATGCTGCCGTTTATATAGGATCCAAGCCCCGCATGGAAGAGACAATCCGTGCTTCTGTATCCACACCTGAGCGGGTACACTAGCGACGAATGGTGTAATTTACCCAGATCGGTCCGTCCGAAATAGACGACCGCTTACGCTGGTTATGGAAGCGCCCACGCTCATTGCCAGGAGATGCTCCATCATGCAAAGCCTGAAGATCCTATGCGCACTTACCCTTTGTAGCCTGACACTTGGAGCCTGTTCCAAGTCCACTCCAGACGCACGTAGCCAGGCCTCGGATAGAGCAAAAACCCAACACCCCCAATCTTCGATGCCGGCTACGCCCGGGGTGCAGAAAATCCTGGAGCTATCCCTGAATGACACCGTCGAGGACAAAACCGCCCTTGCAGCGGCTCCCCATTACACCCTGGAGTTGGATGTCGATTATGAGCTCCTGACCTTTACGGGAAAAGAGACTCTCCGGCTGACCAATACCGAGACCGTCGCACTCAAGAGCCTCCATTTTCTGCTCTATCCGAATACAGAAGAACTGATTGAGGGGAACATTCCCAATCTCCGCGTGAAGAATGTCCGGGTAAACGGGCAGGCGGTGAAGTCGACTACAAATAAGACGGTTCTATCCATTCCCCTGCCCCGGGCCCTGAAGCCCGGTAAATCCCTGACCGTGAGTATGGACCTGGCGGGAGTCATTTACAGATTAAAGGGCCAGGCCACCAATATGCAGAAGATGGCGTTGGAGCAGCTGGTTCAGCTTGTGATGGGGGATGGACTGCAAAAAGGCGGCTATGGAATCTATAGTTTCGGAGACGACATCATGAGCCTGGCGCTCTGGTACCCCGTTCTATCGGCGCATAAAGACGGT
>Ga0310121_10003551_pt1 | contig 14197 bp, 7 predicted proteins | sample CB27_Tmax_986_MG_FD_203504 | JGI IMG/M metagenome (GOLD analysis project Ga0310121, IMG submission 203504) | Marine microbial communities from Western Arctic Ocean, Canada - CB27_Tmax_986 | ecosystem: Environmental > Aquatic > Marine > Oceanic | place: Canada: Western Arctic Ocean | collected... | reverse complement strand
TCACCGCACTATATGGAGCCGATCACGAAGACCGGATCATGCCGGGATGGGCGGGACTACAACCTAATACGGTTCGGTTTATTTTTGTGAATCCGAGTGAGCCCGGTTTGAAGGGCAACTATCAAATCAATTTTGGCCCCCTGCTTTCCGAAGGCTACACGCAGGCTTATCGCCAATTTTTCTGCCCGGGCCAATTTCGGTGGGGGGCGCGATGAACGGAATCGATTTGGATCAGCAGATAAAATATATCGATACGGGGCAGTATGGAGTTTTCGTGACCGGAAAGCAGGGATATGCCTACTTCGGACGTCCGCTGGACGATATGATGGGGGACGACGGTGAGCCGGATAATGGAGAATTCTCGTGGATGGGCATCCATGCCGCATACCCCCAGGAACGCGCCGAAGTGAACGGCGGATTTCCCGCGGAGATGTATCGCCGGATTTTCGAAGATCACCCGGAGGTCGACGCATATGTTTCCTTGTGCGGCCCCCCATGGGACCTTCCGGACGCATCAGATCCGCTCCCTGAAATCGTGCCGCCCCTGATCGTGGCCCTGGGATTGAGCCCCGAAATCAACATCGAGCCGCTATTCGACCATGGGATCCTGGAAATGGCGGTCACGCTCCGGCCCCGGCACGGCCTCGACTCAAAGACGGCACCTCGCAGGGGGCGAGCAATGTTCGATTATTACTATCAAGTGGTTACGGCGGCTAGTGGAGAGTAAGTCGTTGGTAGTCAGCGATTTGAAAATAGTCCACGCTTGCTTCTTACTACTTACTACTTACTACTTACTTCTTCCTGTTTACTGAAAGCCGATTCATGACGAAATGGTTGTTGAAATCGTCTTGGAAATTGGAGAGAATGAGCTGTTAATTGCCGAGAACGGTAGCCATGAAAAACCACCAATCATCCACCCCTCCGTTCATCCACCCATCCAACGGGTCGTCCCGATTCGCCGCGTTCACGCTTATCGAGCTCCTCGTCGTCATTGCCATCATCGCTATTCTGGCCGCGCTGCTGATGCCTGCGATGAAGGGTGCGCGCGAGAAAGCATTGCGTGCCCTGTGCATGAGCAATGTCAGGCAGTTGGCGGTGGGGACGGCCTCCTATGCGGTGGATCACGATGGAAACGTCATGCCCGGTTGGGCGGGTTTCCACCCGAGCAGCGTGCGCATGTTGGCCCACATGTCCGCCCGGGCCCGCGTATCCATCAATTTCGGTCCGCTGATTTCCTACGACTACATGGGCGATCCGAGAGTCTTGTTTTGTCCCGGTCAGATGCGGTCCAGCGGTGTAGTCAGGCGTGACTACGGAGGCGATGTAAACCAGGCAATCAATCGCCAGACGCAATCGATTCTGGGATACGTATCGGGAACCTCCGGCTATGCCTACTTCGGCCGACCCGTGGGCGTCACCATGGGACCGAATGGCGTGCCGGATAACGGCGAAGACTCCTTTCACGCCGTGCACGCAGCCTATCCGCAGGAACGGGCAGTGTTCACCATGCATGAATACTGGTCACGCGTCGGCGACAGCGGTCCCGGCTTCTACAGCCAACCGACAAAAACGGTTCTGGCCTGCGACATGATGTATGACAACGCCGCATTGGGAACCGATCTGGGCGCCAACACCTACCACACCCTGGCGGAAGACAACGGCAACGTGAAGTGGAGCGGCCACGCCCCCGCTCCCTGGGGCATGACCGGCGGCAACGTCGCTCTGATGGACGGCCACGTCGTCTGGGTCCCCCGCGAGCTGATGAACTACCGCACCGGCAGCGACGGCTGGTGGCGCCCGCATTGGGAAGCGACAGTGCGGTATTGAGGGGGAGTGAGTAGTAAGTAGTGAACAGTGAACAGCGAACAATATTGCATCCGGACAGTTTTTGCCGCTTGAGTTTCCATAGCAAAGTGACTTACTGGTAACTTTTTACTTTTACTACTCACTGCTTACTGTTCACTACTTACTCCTCACTACTCACTAACAATGAACCCCAGCGACCTCTTCGACGACCTCGAACCCTTCGGCATCGCAGAAACGCAGGAAGATCGGCGCCAGCAGATTGTCAGGCTTGCCTCGGCGTTCTCGCATCGGGCATTTGACGAAGAGGGGCGTTGCGTGCTGGGTGATCCGCCTCCGCCTACGCGGGAGACCATGTGGCTTTGCTTCGGGTTGCTGGCCGGGGAAAAAGCCGACCGGGTGTTGGCGAACGCCATCCTGGGCCGGTTGGAGATGGAATTCCACATTCCCGCGCGCAGCGAAGAACAAGAGGAGGCGGCAGGCGAATTCGATATCTTCATCACGAATCACACTGTTCAGTTGCTGCGCCTGCATCGGGAAAAGCTGGACCTGCCGGTGCTCGAGAAGATGGAGAGGTGGGGCCGGGTTGGCCTTCGGGACTATAATGGGGACCGGCAGTCCGATTACCAGTTTCACGGCTACAACGACAACATGCCTTCCAAGGCAACGCTGGGGATGATCCTTGGCGGGGAACTGTTTGGCGACGAGGCAGCTGTTGCGCATGGCTTGTGGAACCTGCGGCAACTTCGGGATCTGTTGAGCCGGCGCGGAACGCTGAGTGAATACTCCAGCCCGACCTACAGCGCGCTTTCCCTGGCAAATCTCACCGAAGTCGCGACGCTCGCGGAGACCGAAGAAGCAAGAGCGCTTGCGCAGCAATGCGTCGAGCGCATCTGGGCCGAGTTTCTCGGGCGTTTTCATCCGCCCACCGGCATCCTGTCCGGGCCATATTCGCGGGCCTACTCCACCGACTCGATCGGGCACCTGACCTATGCGGGCGTCGTCTTCTGGTTGACCTTCGGCGACGCAGCAATCCTGAATCCGGCGGAAGAGCTCCGACAAATCCCGGCGCGCGTGGTGATTGCGGAGGCAAGTGATCTGACACGGTGCGTCGGCATGGCGGCATGGCTTGCGGCGGTCTCGTATCAGGCGCCCGTCCACCTGGTGGAATGGATGCGGGAACGCTCCTATCCTTACCGGATTCGCACCACGGCGGAACGAGGGGAAGGGGGGCAAACGTCCGCCACGGCCGAGATCCTCTGCACGACGTACCAGGAGGAAGATTTCGCACTGGCCACCGCGGAGGGAGAGACCTGGGAGCAGGCGGAGCCGTTCTTCTTCGCGTATCGACGACAGGCGCCCGCAACCGATGTCGCCCACATCCGGACGGCCCAGACAAGATTCCTGATCAACGATCAACGCCCGGGAGAGATGGAAAACGCGGAGTGCGGCCCATACCGGGGCGAAGTTATTTTCCTCCATGACTATGGATTGACGCACACCGTCCAGCAGAGCCGGGTGGCGATGGTGCTTACCCGGCCCGTGCTCCGCCTTGCGGGACAACCCGTCACCTCGCTGCGATACTCCGTCATTTTCTCCGCTCACTACGGAGAGATTGAGGACGTGTCGTATGCCGATGGCCACGTGTTCCTGAAAGACGGCCCGATCTATCTTGCCTTGCGACCCCTGAACGCAACGGATTGGGGAAGAAAAGATGCCGTGCGTATTGAACCCGTGAACAAATACCTGGAGATCTCCTTTTCCAACTACGAAGGGGAGGAGCGCACGTTCAGCGAGGAGGAATTGAGTCGAACCTTGAACGGAATGATCGCCGTGGTCGGCCTTAGCAAGGAAAAATCATTCGACGAATTCAAGAATGAGGTCTGCAACGGAGAGCTGCTCGATTACTACATGTTGGGCATGCGCACCGTGCGGTACCGGCTCGGAGATACCACCCTGGGAATGTGCCATGCCGTTCTCTCCGACCGCATCCGCTTCGCCACCATCAACGGCCGCCCCGTCCCCCGCCCCATCTGGGAAGCCGACGGCCTGCCGCCGGAACGGCTGCCTTTCCTGTCCGGCGATGCGGAGGTAAACAGTCTTGAGTTTCCCTACGAGCACCTGCGTGTGATCTGGGACCCGGAGCGGCCATGGCAGATTGTATCGCGCGGCCGAGATTTAGAGTGAAATGATCCATTGGCATTCGACAATCGGCAATCACAACTCACCTCTCACGAATCACAATTCGGCACTCTGCATTACTCTGGCCGCTGCAGTTCTCGTCTCGTCCGCTTCGTTCGCGAACGCCGGCCTGACGCCGGCGGAGCGTATCGTGCTCAAGACGACGGCGACCATCGGGCCGGTTGAGATCGTCTATGAACTTCCCGATAAAAACTACGTGACACTGGTCGTGGAGACCAGAGAGGGCAAGCGTGTGCGAAATCTTATTGCGGACACGCTGCGACCCGGGGGAAGAAATGCTGACTATTGGGATGGCGCAGACGACGAAGGTCGGTTGGTGACGCCCGGGGAGTATACCGTGCGCGGCCTGACGCATGGGCCGTTCGATGCTACCTATCAGCTCACCTTCGGCATGCCGGGCGATCCTCCCTGGGACAGTGCGGACGGGAAGGGGGCGTGGGTTTCCGATCACCGCCTGGTGGAGTCGGTGGCCGCCGATGAAGAGCAGGTGTACCTTGCCGCGCCGCACGCCGAAGCCGGCAGCGCGGTGATTGCGGTGGACTACGAAGGCCGAAAGCAGTGGGGGGTTCATCATGTGCGCTTCTACAGTCTTTCCGGCGTAGCGGTTGCGGTGGATGACGATTACCTGTACGTGCTGGTTGATGCGTGGCGCGAACCCATCAAGCAGACCTACCATGAGAAGTATCGGCTGGTTCTCTACCGCGTTGACAAGAAGTCCGGGGATTACGTGGAGTTCGGGAGGGAGGAGGTCCGGCACGTAGGCAGCAGCATGCACGGCGCACACTTGCGAGACGACAACTTCTTCCGGGTGGTGCACATCTACGACCGGAGCTTGCTTCCTGCGCCCCGTCTTCCCGAAGACTGGATTGCCGCCGGAGACCATAATCCGGATTGGGCCCGGTGTAATGTCCTGGGTATGGCCCACCGGGATGGGACGCTTTACGTCTCCTGTTATCTGGAGGACAAGATCCTGGTGATCGATGCCCACACTGGGGAGACCAAGGGCGAACTGGATGTTCCCAGCCCTCGGGGTGTGGCGGTGGATCCCGCGGGCCGTTTGTTGGCGGTCAGCGGACGGGAGGTTGTCGTTCTCGATCCGGCGAAGGGCCCGATTCAGACCGTGGTTTCGCAAGCGAACGGTGGCTTGAAAGCCCCCGTGGGACTGACGGCCGATCGGCAGGGAAACATCTTCGTCTCGGACTGGGCAGATCAGATGTGCGTCAAAGTATTTGCCGCTGACGGCAGTGCGCTGCGTCAGGTAGGTAAAACCGGCGGCCGCCCCTGGGTGGGGCCCTGGGAGGAGAATGGCATGCTGCTACCCACGGCGATGGTTGTCGACGGGCGTGACAGGCTCTGGGTCGCTGAACGGGATTTCTATCCGAAGCGCACCAGTCTGTGGAGTGCCGAGGGAACGTTCCTCAGGGAATTCATCGGCGGACCTTTCTACAAGAACGTCGGCACGCACGTAAATCCGTTCGACCGAACCCAGGCCCTTCTCACTGGAAGCGATATCGAGATTGACTGGGAGACCGGTGCATCGAAGCCGGTGTCCACGAGCTGGCGCGCCACGCATCCCCGCGCGCTTTTCGGTCCGAACCAACACGAGCACGGCAGCTACAGAACCATCCGGATGAATGGACGCGAATTCCTGATTTCCGCCTCGCGTCGGGTCGTGATCAGCGAGCGCAAAGGCGATCGTTACCAACCGCTCGCAGCGGTCGGTTCCGTGGGCGACTATGTGCATCGCGCCCAGTATCAGGTCCCCAATCTGATCTATCGTACCGACCCTCGTGTCCATGTACCGCTCATGTCGGAGAAAATGGCCCCACCGGAGATCCTTGAAAAAATCAAAGATCCCGAGCGTTGGGAATGGCGGCCGGAGTACAAGACTAACTACTATTGGGCGGACAGGAATGGGGACGGCCTGGTGCAGGATGATGAGATTTCCTTCTTCGAGTTTACACCCGGCGACCTGGGTGCTGTGGGCTGGGAGTTCTTCTTCTCCAGCCCGGTGGACGAAGACCTCACCATCTATCCGTATACTCTTGTGGGAACCCGGGAATACGTCTGGCGATGTCCGGTGACGGGCTGGACGGAATGCGGTGCGCCGCTGTACGAGCCCGGGCAAGCAGAACAGGTGGTGAACAGGGCGCTGAAGCATGTGAGACATCAGACCTCCGCGGCGTCCTGGGTTTTTTCCGGCGGGCGAATTCTGTCCACCGATGCGCCTATGGCCATGTTCGATCGGAATGGCGAGACCTTGTGGACCTACCCCAACGACTTTCTGAGCCATGGCGGATGGCAAGCGCCCGCGGCCCGGCCGGGGCTGATGGTAGGAGTGCTTTATACGCTCGGACAGGCCGACCTGGGCGGAGATGTGGGTACTGTCTTCGCCCTCCGCGGCAACACGGGTCAGGACTATCTGTTCACCGCCGATGGACTTTACGTGGCCAGCCTGTTTGCAGACAGCCGCACGGGACCCGACCCCTACCCGTCCAGGGCCGTGCGTGGGGCCTCACTCAAAGGTGTTGCCACGTCCCCGTCCGGGGAGTCGTTCGGCGGCAACCTCTTTCAGGATGCGGACAGCGGAAAGGTCTACATCATGATCGGCAACCGGGCGCCGGTCATCTGTGAGTTAACCGGGCTGGACACCATCCACCGGCTGCCGCGTACGGAGGTGCAATTTACGCTCGATCACTACAAGGAAGCGGAGCGTCTCATCGCTCAAAAGACAACCGGGGAAGAACCGCGGGTTTTTGGACTGGGCCTGGCGAAGCGTACGCCCACGATGGACGGCAATCTCGATGACTGGACCTGGCGGGACGAAGCAGCGGAAATCTTTCTCGATCCGCACCACCAGGCAAGAGCCTGGGCTGCTTACGATTCACAAAACCTGTATCTCGGCTACGACGTCAGCGATTCGATGGTGCTGGCTAACCGTGGCAAGGACTGGACACTCCTTTTTAAGTCGGGTGGTGCAGTAGATTTCCGATTTGGAGCGGATCCTTCCGCCAAACCCGGCCGGACCAAGCCGGTGGAAGGGGATCAACGAATCGTCATCGCACCGTACAGGGGGGAGTTTGTAGCCGTACTCTACCGGTATGTTGTTCCGGGGGCCGCCGACCCGCAGAGCTTCACTTCACCCGTAGGCACGGTGACGGTGGATGAAGTGCTCATTCTGCGCGAAGCAAATCTGGCCGTGAAAAAGGGCCGGGACAGGTACGTACTGGAGGCCGCCGTGCCGCTGAGCGCGCTGGGTCTCGAGCCGAAATCGGGCGAACTTCTTCGGGGAGATTTCGGCGTCATCTGGTCGGATGCCACCGGCCGCCGCAATGCTGCACGATGCTATTGGGCGAACAAGGCGGCCGGCATCGTCTCCGACCTGCCCAGCGAAACCCGGATGGATCCCAGCCAGTGGGGGGAGTTCAAGATTGGCGAATAAGCCGAACATCGGAGGAAATCTTTTGAGAGGCATTCTCACTTGGATTTTGACCATCGTCGCTGCCGGCGCAGAGTGGGCCGGGGTTGATGTTGGGCACAAGGAGACCCTTAGCGGTGTTCATTTCTACGACACAGAAAATGGCGCATGTTGGAGTGGAATGTTCCTGTGGCAGACTAGCGACGGAGGCGTGAGTTGGAATAAACTCTCCGTGGCCACCGTCGATGGCAAAGGACTTACAGGAGAGGTCCACTGGGTGTCAGTGCGCCTGGTGGGTCCTTCTGAGATGTGGGCTCTTGCCGGATTGAAGCGGGAGGGTGAGACGAAGCATGCGGTGCTTCGCTCGCGGGATGGCGAATCTGCTTGGAGGGATGAGACACCGGGAGACCTTGGAGCATCCGTGCGCCTAATCGTGCGTGAGTCGCAGTGGTGGATCCTTGCCAACGGCGGCAGCAGCGCCTACGTGAGCCGCAACAAAGGACGAGCGTGGGAACGTGCCCACTGGGGTAGCTCAGACGGGGTGGTGCGCGACGTTGGATTCCCATCGGAACAGTTGGGATTCGCCGTTGGGCAGAGCGCCGACAACGGAGCTCGTGTGTGGAAAACGGAAGACGGCGGTAAGAGCTGGCACGACCTGGCCGCACTTGAAGGAGCGAGAGATCTTCTGCGCTGTTCGTTTCCTTCTGCTCAGCATGGGTGGGTGGCGGCTGAAGAAGGACAGCTCTTCCGCACCCAGAACGGCGGTGCCACCTGGGAGAAAATCAAGACCCCGTTCCGTACGAATCAGCGGATCACCGGTCTGACGTTCTTCCCCTCGGGCAAAGGCTTTGTCAGCGCCCGTGTGCCATTCATTCAGGGCCGGCTTGGCGCGGAGGTCGCCATCGCCCATACCGCGGACGGTGGCAAAACCTGGACTCCACAAGTGAAGGGGTGGAAGTCGATCGAGGACATGTTCTTCCTCGACCCCGGCCACGGATGGGCATGCGGGGGAAATCCCGGTTGGATCTCGTATGGAATCATGTTGTTGTTTGTGAGTGAAGAGTGAGTAGTGAACAGGAATGCCTAATGGGAGGAATGGGTATGGCTATGGAGAAGAAATATGCGGCGAATTTTTGAGATCTGATCGTTTATCGGAAGGCGAAGAGCCTTGCGAAAGACCTTTTTATTCGATCCGAAAAGTTTCCGAAAGAAGGAATGTATTCGTTGACCGATCGGGGGCGCAGATCGCGGAAGCCTGGGGAAAGCGTCGCTCTGAGGCACCTTTTGCGAGTAAACTGACCGACGCCGATGCCGAGCAATATGAACACAGCATTGGATCAAGGTCGTCATGGATTTCGAATACTTGACGGAAGCCCGGGCTTTTGTAAATTGTCTCGAAGAAATCAGCAGAATGCTCAACGGAATGATTGAAAAGTCAGACTTCTTCTGCAACCAAAACTCAAGACCCGTACGAGAAGAAACAGCCGAATATTTTGGAGGACCCCAATGAGAGCAACATCTTCCCGCACACCGTTTTCCTCGAATTTCTCACCTCGCGGACTTTGCAGCTTACTACTCACTACTTACTTTTTACTAGTTACTGTCCCAGCCCAATCCCAGCAAACCAACAACCACGAACTCCGCGCCATCCCCGCCGGCACGCCCGTCGTTCTGGACGGGAAGCTCGACGAATGGGATCTCTCGGGGGAGATCCTGATGTGCTACGACCTGGCGACGCTCCTGGATACCCATTCGGTTCGTGTCGCGGCCATGTACGACGCCGATTCCCTGTATCTGTCGTTCCGTTTCAAGGATCGGCGTCCCATGGTGAACAAGGTCGATCCCGATACGGAGCACAACCGCGGCTGGCGGGCGGATGCGGTGCAGCTCCGGTTCTGGACCGATCACGAGAAACCCGTGGGTCCGGGCGGGGCGCGAATGACCCATATTGATTGCTGGTACGCCACCCTGAAGGGCGCCGCGGTGGCCCAACTCGCCCATCACGACATTTCGCAACGGGCCGAGGGATTCGAAGGAGAAATCCGCGAAGCTATCGGCAAAGGCGTGGATGCGGCTTTTCAAAAGGATCCCGACGGGAAGGGATACACCCAGGAAATGCGGATCGCCTGGAAGCTTCTCCGGCGCGACGGCCGGCCGTACGTCGCCGGTGAGACCCTTCGCATGGGCATCGAGGCCATGTGGGGAAATCTCTCGGCCAACACGTATCCCATGGAGCACCGGTACGCCGACCTGGTAAACCCCGAACACCCTTCGCGCGAGTTCTTCTGGTCGAATCACGATGCGTGGGGGCAGGTGCGATTTATGGATCACGGCAAACTGGCGCCTTCTCCAACCGTGGAGTTGGCCGGCGCTACCCACCGTCTCCAGGAACTGTTGTACAGCACGAGCGGTCCGCTGGAGATCACGTACGAGATTCCGTCCGACGGCTTCGTCACGCTGGTGATTGAAAAGCCGGACGGGACCCGCGTGCGGAATCTCATCTCCAACTATCCCCGAAGGAAAGGGAAGAACACCGATACCTGGGACGGCGCGGACGATACCGGGCGGCTGGTACCCGCCGGCGAATACCGGGCCCGGGGACTGTTTCACGAAGAACTGGATGTCACCTATGAGTTCTCCTACGGCAATCCGGGGAATCCGCCGTGGGACACGGCCGATGGAACCGGCAACTGGCTGTCCGATCACGTGAATCCCATGGATGTAGTGACGGATGACGAGCGGGCCTACCTGGTGGCGCCGCACTCGGAAAACGGCAGCACTCTTATCGCCCTCGATCATGACGGAAACCGGCTGTGGTCGGTGGCCCGCCGGCAGGGAGGCTTCATGGCGAAACTCGGCGACTATATCTACGTCGCCGCCGATCGCGGCTCGTGGCCCGCCTATCCGATCCAGGGCAAAATCATGAAGCCCATCAAGTTTTACAAGGTCAACGCGAGAACGGGCCGCTTCGGGACGTTTAGCGATGGACAAGGGACACATGATCTCCTGGAGTACAACCGCATCGAAGAAGGATTCGCGCGGCCGCCGGAAGGCAAGACCGTTGCCGATCGATCGCACAATCCCGACTGGGCCAACATCATGGCGCAAGGCATGGCCGCGCACGATGGAGTTCTATTCATCTCCCTCTACTTCCGCGACAAGCTCATCGTCGTCGACCCGGAAGAGGGATGGATCACCCGCGAGATTCCGCTACACCGCCCGTCCGGCCTGGTGTCGGACGGGCGGCGGCTCATCGCCATCAGCGGAAGCAAGGTGGTCGAGGTGGACACCGGGACCGGTGCGATTACGGACCTGATCAACTCGAATCTCGCGGCGCCGATCGGCCTCGCCGTCGACGCGCACGGCAACCTCTACGTGTCAGACTGGGGCGACCAGATGTGCGTGAAGAAATTTTCCGTCGACGGCCAACTTCGGCAAACTTTCGGTAAAGTGGGCGGGCGTCCGTGGATCGGTCCGTACGACCCCGCGGGCATGACGTTGCCTCGCGGCATCAGCGTGGACAAGCGCGGCCGCCTGTGGGTGGCGGAGGACAGCGACACGCCGCGCCGGCTGAGTTGCTGGAATCCCGACGGCAGCCTCGCGTTCGAGAAATACGGAACCACCTGGTACTCCGGCGAGGGCTGTTACATATTTCCGGACAACCCGGAACGGGCATGGTTCAACGGTTCGCTGATCGACCTGGATTGGGAGCGGGGTCTGTGGCGCATGCGCGCCGTGCCCTGGGCTTCCACGCATGAAGACGCCCTGCTCGGACTAGACAGCCTCGCCCTGATCAAGGCCGTGCGCGAGGTGCACGGCAAAACGTACGTTCTTCACACGGGGGCGCGTTTCGGGATGGTGGCGATCAGCCGGCTGGAGGGTGACCGCGCGACACCCGTCGCGGCACTCGGCAGTTGCGCGGCAGCAATCCCGAATATTCATCACCGCAACCGTGGAACCATCAAACCTCACCCGATCTTTGCCGATCACCTGTGGACCAGTGAAAAGATGAATCGGGCAGTCAGGGAAGTTATCCCATGGTTTTTTGACAGCCCCAGCGGCGCCCACGCCCAGGATATCTATTGGAGTCATGACATCCGTATCGCTGCGGGAAGGGCTGGCTTCCCCAATATTCATCCAAACAACAATTTCATGTGGTCCGATCTGAACGGGAACGGCCGCATCGATCCGGAGGAAATCATCTACTATCCCACGCCCGGTTTGCCGGAGCCCGCGCCCGCATGGGGCACGTCCAACTGGGCGCGCAACGATGTGGGCGACGATCTTACGCTCTTCCTTACCACGCAACCGTACAAGGGGGAGCATCGCATCTGGCGGCTTCCGGTATCCGATTGGGTCGGGGACGGCGTGCCTGTCTACCGGATCGAAGATGCGGAAATCATCGTCAAGGATCGCCCCGTCAAGGACTACAGCTGTTTTTCCTGGAGGGACAGCAACGGGAATTTCCTCTTCCAGTTCCATCCCCTTACTCTGTTCAGCGCCGACGGGAAGAAAAAGCTCTGGACCTACCCGAATCCCTGGCCGGGCGTGCACGGTTCGCACACGGCGCCCAAGTCCAAACGGGGCCGCTTCATCGGTGGACTGAAAGTTATTGGCAACGTGGACCTCGGCGGTGAGATCGGCGAGGTGTTCTGCTTCAGTGGCAACCTGGGCCAGGCGTTTCTCTTCACGACGGACGGCCTCTACATCGGTGAACTGTTCAAGGACGCCCGGTCCGCTCCGGACACGCTGCCCGCTCAGATCACGCGCGGTATGTCGGTCATGAACACCACCTGCGGGGGCGAGTGGTTCGGAGGGCAGTTCTTCCGAAATAGCCGAGACCGAAAAATCTATCTCGTGAACCACCACAGTAACATCAATCAGGTTCACGGGCTGAACACCATGCAGCGTATCCCGGCCCAAACCATTTCCCTCGACGGAGATCTACAGGACGAGTGCGCCGATTTCATGGCTCAAAAGGTGGCCGACGAGGAGGAGAAGCATCAGATCTCCATTGCCTCGATCGCGAAGGAGCATACGCAGGGCGAGCTCCCGGCCGCCGGCAGGTTCACGTGGGGCGAGGGGCGCCAGGCGCAGTGGAACTTCGATGGAAACCGCGGCGCCAAGGCGACCTGGTCCTACGACGACACGTATCTCTACATTGCATTCGACTCCGTGAAAGACGCCACCCCGATGATCAACGGCGGAAAGGATTGGCGGCAGCTCTTCAAGACCGGTGACAGTGCGGTGTTCGACATTCGTACTGACCCGGATGAGGAAACCGGAGAAATCAGGCCGGGCGACCTCCGCGTGCTGCTCAGTGTTTTCGAAGGAAAGCCGCTCGCCGTGCTCTACCGGTACAAGGTTCCGGGGACGCTCAATCCGGTTGGATTCTCGTCCGGGCTCGGCACAACGCACATAGATAAAGTCCGCATCCTGGAAGAGGCGAAAGTCGTTTTTGACCGCCGGGCGGATGGATACACCGCAAGAGCCGCGATCCCCCTCGCGGACCTGGAGTGGGCCATCGAGCCGGGCAAGTCGTATCCGGGAGACTTCGGCGTCATTTACTCCGACCGGGCGGGCCAGGCCAACGTGCTGCGCATGTTCTGGGCGAACCCGGTCACCAGCTTCGTCAACGACATGTCCCTCGAGGCGATGATTGAACCGCGGTTTTGGGGGAGGTTTGAGGTGAGTAGTAAGTAGTGAACAGTGAACAGTGAACAGTGAACAGTGAACAGTGAACAGTGAACAGTGAACAGTGAACAGTGAACAGTGAACAGTGAACAGTGAACAGTGAACAGTGAACAGTGAACAGTGAACAGTGAAACGTAGTTGTGCGTTCGTTACTGTCAACTGTTTACTGTTCACTACTTACTTCTTACTCCTCACTCTCCCCTCTCCTCCACCACCTCGCGGGTGGAGAAGTTGTACTTCATGTTTCGATAGACCGCGACGTCGGTTACATCATCCGCCACACCTTCGGGAACAACTCGGTAGTTCGTAGATGCGCGCCACTGGGAGCCTTGGATGGGCAGGACCCGGTGCCAGGTGTGGCCATGGAGGAGGAGCAACGTTCCTTTTCGGGGTTTTACGATCTGTCGTCCCTCCAATGTCCCGTGCGGTTCTCCGGCCGGCAGCGTTCCCATGCGATGCGAGCCGGGAACCACGACAGGTTCTCCCCCGTTCTCAGGATCGATGTCGTGCGTGTACACCAGGCGGTTAAGGTTGAAATGCTCCGCCGTTTCCGGAAGACAGTCCTGGTGCCATGCCTGGCCTGCCGACCCTGACTTGGAAAACATGACCATGCAGCACATGTTCCGCCAGCTTCTACCCAAAATCTCCGTCGTCAGTTCATTCAGTACGGGATGCTCATGGATCCGGACAAAAGGCGAAACGTTTTCCTCCAACGGGTACCAGGAAACGACTTCCGTCTGGGAGGCGCGAACGAACGCGTCGCTGTGTTTGCTTTGTTGATCTACCCCGTAGTGATCCCGGATCGCGTCCGTGCAGGCATCCATCAGTTCCGTATCGAAAAAGTCATGCAACACGGCATAGCCTTCGCGCCAGAAATCGTTTGCGATTTTTTCCTTATCCATTTAGAGTATCATCCCATGTTCCGATCGCAATGAAAAGCCCACGTTTCGAGCTTGCAGTCATGCCAGTCCCCCTCAAAAATGACTCGGCGATCACGGTTCGCCGAAAGCAGCCGGAAGACGGACATTGCCTCGGCCAGATGCTGGCGGACTGCTCTGAACGAACATCCTATTTCTTCCA
>Ga0310121_10003550_pt1 | contig 14198 bp, 8 predicted proteins | sample CB27_Tmax_986_MG_FD_203504 | JGI IMG/M metagenome (GOLD analysis project Ga0310121, IMG submission 203504) | Marine microbial communities from Western Arctic Ocean, Canada - CB27_Tmax_986 | ecosystem: Environmental > Aquatic > Marine > Oceanic | place: Canada: Western Arctic Ocean | collected... | reverse complement strand
CCATGCCGCTACGCTCTCCATCACGGCCCATGAGTTGCATGAGCATCTTTCGGTGTTGGCGGACGACGCCTATGAAGGACGTTTGGCCGGTAGCCGTGGAGGCCGGGCTGCTGCCAATTACCTGGCCAGCAGGCTTTCAGAATACGGATTGGTCCCTGCCGGCGAGGATGGCACCTGGTTTCAAACCTTCAACCGAGGCTATCGCAATATTCTGGCGATGCTACCTGGAAGTGACCCGGAACTGGCCAACGAAGTTGTGATCCTCGGCGCCCACTACGACCACGTTGGCTACGGTAGCTCAAAAACAAGTAATGGTCCCACTGGCCAGATCCACAATGGTGCCGACGACAACGCCAGTGGTGTGTCGGCTCTGTTGGAAGTCATGGAAGCGCTACAACTCGGCCAGATTTCGCCACGACGCTCAATTTTATTCGCCTTTTGGGATGGCGAAGAGCTCGGCCTGGTAGGCTCCAGGCATTGGTTGGCGCATCCGACTGTTCCACGGGAACGTGTTCAATTGTTGCTCAATGCTGACATGATCGGCTGGCTCCGTGGAGGTCGCCTGGAAATTAATGGTTCACGAAGTGGTTATGGTCTCAGACGCTTTTTAAGCGGTGAGCTCGACGAACCACTTCAGCTCGATTTCAATTGGAATCTGAAAGCCAATAGTGACCACTGGCCTTTTTTCGAGCGGCAGATACCCGTGGTCACTTTCCACACAGGTTTACACGACCATTACCACCGACCTACCGACGATGTTGCCAGAATCAACCAGGAGGGACTCGAGCAGGTTAGTCGTTACATCTATGAAATCGTCGTCAAGGCGACCAATAGCCCGCAGCTCCCTGAATTTCGCAGGATTGCCCGCCGGGAATCATCGCGTGCCCAGCGACGCAGCGAGGCCCCCGCGCCGCTGTTACCGCCCCGGATTGGAATTCATTGGCGCCCCGTTGTACCAAGGAGCGATCTGCAGCCACTCGTTGTCGTCGTCACCCATGTTGTACCCCGTTCACCTGCCAGTCGTGCAGGATTCTTCGTGGGGGATCAGATCAAGACGCTAAACGGAGCGGAAATTACTAATTTCCAGTCGTTCCACAAGACATTACGTAAGGCTAAAACAGCGTTAACCTTCGGTGTAACACCGGCCGCAGGGTCTGCCGATCCACAACCACGCGAGGTCGTTGTTGAGCCCGTTGGCCCACCTGTGAGGCTTGGAATTTCGTGGCGCGATGATGAGGCCGAGCCAGGCAGTGTCTTCTTGACTCGAGTGGTTGACGGTTCTCCCGCAGCAGTGGGGGGAATGGCAGTGCATGATCGTATCTACGAAGTCGACGGTCAGCTATTTGCCAATCGTAAACAGTTTGGCGAAATGGTCCGCTTGCGCCTCGATGACGAACTGCCGCAGATCAAGTTTCTCGTCGAAACCAGTGGGCGGGTGCATCCGTTGACCGTACGGCTTGGTTCCGCTCAGCCGTCGTCACAACCATGATCAAGGCCAGCCATCAATTTGACGGCTTTTAATCTGCTTATGGGTTTTTCATCTGGGCATTGATCCAGTCCTCTAACTCGTTCCAATCGACCTCGGGCAGTTCGGAGTGGTCGGTCCGGAGTTTTTCGGCCTCGCGAATGTACACGTGCCGAATCTCTGCCTGCGACTTTTCCGTGTTCCAGTGAATTAAGACACGAATGCAATTGGCCAGACCGCCTTGAACCATCATCTCATGACCACACAAGAGCGGTACGTCGAGCCAGTCAAGTTGCCGGGCGGCCAGCGCTGGGAATTCGGCGTTGAGGTCAGGTGTTGTGGTGAAAATAGCGCTCGCAATGTCTTTTTTCTCGATTCCATTGCGGTGGATCATCAGCGCAAGCAGTTGTCGCGTCGCCGCGAGAATTTCTTCACGGTCGTTGTTTTCTACCGTCGTTGCTCCCCGCACTCCTCGACATGGCATGTTGACGAGTTTAGCCGATTCCCGAACCGCTTGCACGGTTTTGGCTCCCCGCCCTATACGATTGGTGTGAATCTGGGGGATTCTCAAGGCTTGTGGGCTGCCTCGTTCGGACCGCCGGTTTGTTAAAATTTTTTTTGGCCTTTGACGACCGTTTATGCGGAACCTTCGGGCCAGTAGCGGGTTGGATGCACTAGACCGCCACATGCCCGCGCTGGCCAGTGCTCGGGTTGCGGCGTTAAGTCTTTACGGGACAGGGGTTTGTTGTACGAACAGAAGGAGAGGTGAGTATGAGTTTCTTTAAATCGACTGGGCGACGACCAGGAATCGAGGCGCTGGAAGCTAAACAATTGCTTGCCGGTGATGTTTTGGTGAGTGTCGTCGGTGGTAATCTCATCGTTACCGGCGATGAAATGGACAACGAGATTTCAATTCAGTCTGGGGCGGAACCAGGCCAGTACGTCGTGCACGGCAGGCAAGATACGAACGTCACCTTGTCAAAGGATTGTCCTGCTGGTTCTGAACATGGGCAGGAGGATGACGATACTGACGCCGAAAATGTCGTGGTCGTCAACGGTGTGAGGCGTGGTGCCCGGATTCGTATGGCAGATGGCGATGACACCGTACTTATCCAAAATGCTCGCTTTGCCGGTAATGTGTCGGTCAATATGGGAGAGGGTCATGATTCGGTGAATGTGGGTAACCAGTTGGTCTTTGGACCACCACAGTTTCCGCCCGGTTTTGGCACAAATCCAGCGGAGTTTATATCAACGATCGATGCGACATCAGAGAGTAGTAGCTTTGTCGGTCGAATCACGCAGGTGGAGAATGATGGTGAGGTCCGTGTCGAAAACGGCACGGGTGAATGGGAAACGTTCACCTACGATGACAATACCGAGGTCGTGGATGCCGCCGGAAATGACGTACCTCTCGATGAACTTGAGGGAGTCAAAGTCCGCGTGACCTACCACACCGAGGGAATAAAGCAGGTGGCAGACAAAATCCAGGTTTGCCGAGTTCAGGTGAATTCGGTAACGCCTCGTTCCAGCCTTACCGGCGAGGGTCCCGGTGGGCCCGGTGACAAGCCTGGTGAACACCAGGGTCCCGGCGGGCCTGGCGAACACCAGGGTCCCGGTGGGCCTGGCGAACATCAGGGTCCCGGTGGTGGTGATGGGCCTGAAGCCGAGCCTGTTGAAGAACCTTCAGTCGTGATCAAAGGCGGTTTACGAATCGTTACCGGTGGCGGTGAGGATCGAGGCATTGCAGTCGATGATCACGTTGATATCGTCGACGTGAATATTGGACGCGGGCTTCAAATTCACACGGGTGACGGTGTTGATGATGTGTTTCTCTCGAACATCGATGTCGGTTCAAACAGAGCTCCGAAAACCGGAAAGTCACCCAATCACCGGACGTCCAGTCACGTGCAAGTGAGTCTGGGCGATGGAACGAACCGTCTTGTCATGGGCGACATCCATGCGGGTAGGATTGTGGCCCGCGGGGGTGAGGGGAATGACGAGTTCACGGTAGGCAGTACCGAGAGTCGATTGCTCGCGATTCACGGTGGTCGTGGCGAAGGGTCTGATCGTGTCAAGCTGACAGGCGTGCAGGCACAGATCGCGAGTGTGCGGACCGCTGCTGGCGATGACCGGGTGCGGGTGACCGATTCGGCATTTAAGGTCCTAAATGTCCAGCTCGGTGAAGGGTCCGATTCGCTCGTGATGGGCGGTGTTTCGGCCCGTCTGGCAGCTCTTTCGGGTGGCCCGGGCGACGCGGATTTGCTTGAGGAGTTGGGTGAAAACCTGATTGCGTATGAGCGGGTTCGGGGCTTTGAATTACCGCCGGTCGATGATACGGACCCGGAAGATGATACCGGTTTGGTGTAAAGTTGCACCGGTCGCGTAAATTTGGGGGGAATCCCTCCCCGAGCGGAACTAGTTGTGGTTCGTGGCGGGGGTTTTACGGGAAGAAAGGATGATTTTTCCCCCACTGACCTGTTGACTACCCAACGGGTGTACGTAACAATGTGGAACCTCAGCCGGATACTTGTCCTGCGACTCTGTTTGGCTGAGGTGTTTTTGTCGAGTTGGCAGATTTGCGAACTCGCGAAAATTGGTGTTGGGGCTGAGGTCTTTATGGCCCGAGTTCAGGCACCGAAGAATAAGCTCTTTGACAATTTGGTTAGTGACCTCTTTTTTTTCCGTCAGCACAAGACTGTACTGACGAAGGCGCTTTATTGCGTCTTCAAACAAACTCTCAAAGGCTCATATCCGCACTGGCGACTGGTGGCCGTTAGGCTACCAGTTTGTTGGATGTGGATTATGCATAAAGTCAATTGAAGGGTTTGATCCTGGCTCAGAATGAACGTTGGCGGCGTGGATTAGGCATGCAAGTCGAGCGAGAAGTCTTAGTTTGAAGCTTCGGCTGATTTCTAAGGTGGAAAGCGGCGAAAGGGTGAGTAACGCGTAGTTACGTACCCCAGGGTCCGGAATAGCTGTGGGAAACTGCAGGTAATGCCGGATAACATCTCCGGATCAAAGGTGTGATTCCGCCCTGGGAGCGGACTGCGTCCTATTAGCTTGTTGGTGGGGTAACGGCCTACCAAGGCAACGATGGGTAGCGGGCGTGAGAGCGTGGCCCGTCACACTGGGACTGAGACACTGCCCAGACACCTACGGGTGGCTGCAGTCGAGAATCTTCGGCAATGTGCGCAAGCGTGACCGAGCGACGCCGCGTGTGGGATGAAGGCCTTCGGGTTGTAAACCACTGTCAGTTGGGAGGAAATCCCAAGGGGCTATCTCCTTGGGTTGACCTATCTTCAGAGGAAGGCCGGGCTAAGTTCGTGCCAGCAGCCGCGGTAAGACGAACCGGCCAAACGTTATTCGGAATTATTGGGCTTAAAGGGTGCGTAGGCGGCGCGGTCAGTTGGGTGTGAAATCCCTCGGCTCAACCGAGGAACTGCGCCCAATACTGCCGTGCTCGAGGGAGACAGAGGCGAGCGGAACTGATGGTGGAGCGGTGAAATGCGTTGATATCATCAGGAACACCAGTGGCGAAAGCGGCTCGCTGGGTCTCTTCTGACGCTGAGGCACGAAAGCTAGGGTAGCGAACAGGATTAGATACCCTGGTAGTCCTAGCTGTAAACGATGAGCACTTGATTGAGGACCCCCCCATAGGTTCTCGATCGAAGCGAAAGTGATAAGTGCTCCGCCTGGGGAGTATGGTCGCAAGGCTGAAACTCAAAGGAATTGACGGGGGCTCACACAAGCGGTGGAGGATGTGGCTTAATTCGAGGCTACGCGAAGAACCTTAGCCGGGTCTTGACATCAACGGATTAACCCCGTGAAAGCGGGGCCACGCCTTCGGGTGGAACGTTGACAGGTGCTGCATGGCTGTCGTCAGCTCGTGTCGTGAGATGTCGGGTTAAGTCCCTTAACGAGCGAAACCCTTGTCACTAGTTGCCAGCGCGTCATGGCGGGGACTCTAGTGAGACTGCCGGTGTTAAACCGGAGGAAGGTGGGGATGACGTCAAGTCCTCATGGCCTTTATGGCCCGGGCTGCACACGTCCTACAATGCCGCGCACAAAGGGAAGCAAACTCGCGAGAGCAAGCAAATCCCTTAAAACGCGGCCCAGTTCGGATTGCAGGCTGCAACTCGCCTGCATGAAGCCGGAATCGCTAGTAATCGTGGGTCAGCATACCACGGTGAATATGTTCCTGAGCCTTGTACACACCGCCCGTCAAGCCACGAAAGTGGGGGGGGCTTAAAGTCGCTGAGCTAACTTCGGAAGCAGGCGCCTAGAGTCAACTCCGCGATTGGGACTAAGTCGTAACAAGGTAGCCGTAGGGGAACCTGCGGCTGGATCACCTCCTTTCTAAGGATATTTCCTTAATCCGCGCGTGTGGTGACACACCGCGGGAAGTATGGGGGCAGTCCTTGTGTTGACAAAGAGGTCTGTCGAAGTCGGTCGTGAGATCGGCGCTCGGCAGCTGACCAAATTGATATTGAGAACCCCGCACCAAGGGTTAGCCTCCTTGGATGCGGGGTTTTTTTATGCGCTCCCCGCAGCACCGCAGGCAACAAGACTGCGGGGCACGCAATAAAACGTTGGCACCACAAGTGCCTCTGACGAAGGCGGGTCTTTCTTTGTAGATTAGCGGATGATCAGAATCAGACGTGTTCGACGAGCGCACGGATCCAACAGATTACCGGTACTATTCTGCAGCGAATTCGATGAACCCAGCGGCGCAACTCGATGTTGAACAGCTCGTACACGTGGTTCGCCAGATGCACGAGGCGATTCGCGGGCAGGTCGTTGCTGCATGTGAAACCCGGTCCATCGAAGATCTTGCCGGGGTTACCGAATGCAGCAGCGCAGAGACCGACACGATTTACCAGGTCGATCACATCGGCGGGCAAGAGCTCTTGGACTTTGTTGCGGCAGAGATCGCCGACCTTGGCCCTGTCATCGTCATTGGCGAAGGTATCGACGGTGGGCATGTTGTGTGCCCCGAAGGCACTCCCGCCAGCAAAGCTCATTGGCGAATCATCGTGGATCCCATCGATGGAACCCGAGGATTGATGTTTCAGAAGCGAAGCGCGTGGATATTGACCGGTATCGCGCCGAATCATGGGGATGCTACCACCCTTGGCGATATTGAAGCCGCCGTGCAAACGGAGATTCCGCTGGTGAAGCAGCACCTGTGCGATCAACTCTGGGCGGTTCGTGGCCAGGGAGCGCAAGGCGTGCGTTGGAATCGACTCACTGGCGAGTCATATCCCCTCAAACTCAACCCGTCGCAAGCCACGACCTTGCTTCATGGTTATGCGACGGTTTGCAGGTTTTTTCCCGGGGCGCGGGATGTGCTCGCAGCAATTGACGACGAACTCGCGACCCGGCTGCTGGGACCTCGCAAAACGGGCGATGCGCACGTATTTGAAGATCAATATAGCTGCACGGGTGGGCAGCTGTACGGCCTGATGCTCGGACAAGACCGCTTGGTAGCCGATCTCAGACCCTTGACCCGGCAAACACTTGAGGCCCGCGGAGAAGCACTTGGCCACTGTTGCCATCCGTACGATATTTGTACGGCGTTGATTGCCGAGGAAGCGGGCATTGTGGTCCACGGTGCCGATGGTAAACCGCTGGCTTACCCGCTCGATACCACCACGAATGTCACCTGGGTTGGCTATGCAAACCGGACACTGGCACAAGAAATCGAGCCCGTCCTGGAAGAGATTTTGCGGGGGCGAGGGTGGCTGACTCGCTCGATTTAAAGGCCACCAGCCATCACCTTGGGGTTGCGGCGATTGGGACCCTGCAATCAGTTCAGCCGAGTAGGTGCTTGCCGCCTCGTGTCACTGGCAGGTCAGTTTTGGCGAATACAGGGCTGCCTGACCGGTTACAGTGCTGCCTGATAAATGGCCAGGGCGTCTTGCTCGGACATTTCCCGCGGGTTGTTCCTCATTAATCGAGTCACCTGGATCGCGTCGGCTGCCATGGCGGGGAGGTCGGCCTGGGTGACACCAAATTCGGCCATGGCGCGGTTGGTCCCCACCTCGGCAGAGAGTTCTTCAACGGCGGCGACCGCATCTCCATCGCCCCGGCCCATGGCCTCGGCAACGATCTGGTAGCACTCGGCAACGGCCGGCATGTTGAACTCCATCACGTGGGGCAGCAGGAGAGAATTCGCCACACCATGAGGCACTTTGAAGCGGCCTCCCAGTGGATACGCCAGTGCGTGCACGGCGGCCGTATTGACCGGCCCCAGGCACATCCCGCCAAACATGCTGGCACGCGACATTGCATAGCGGGCGGCCAGGTCGGAACCGTGGTGACAGGCGGTCGGCAGGTTGCTGGCAATCAGCCGAATTGCCTCGAGTGCATACCCGTCGATCAGAGGGACTCGGTATTGGTTTGTGTAGGCCTCGATCGCATGGGTCAGCGCATCCATCCCAGTGTAGGCGGTTGGCCAGGCCGGCAGCGTTTCGCAAAGGCATGGGTCCACCACCGCGTGATTGGCCACCAGAAGATCACTCACGATCCCTTTTTTTAACTGGTTTTCTTCGTCCGAAACCACCGCGATCGGGGTCACCTCGCTACCGGTACCGGCCGTGGTCGAGGCCAGGACCGAAGGTACGCCACGCCCAGGAACCTGGTCGATGCCAAACAACGATGGGAGTGCGCAGTCATGTTTCCCCAGTACGGCGACGATCTTGGTCACGTCCAGTGCGCTACCTCCGCCAATTCCGAGAAAGCACGATGGTCCAAATTCTAAAGCTTGTACCGCACAAGTCTCAAACACGTCGACTGGTGGGTCAGGAAGGACGTCCTGAAACAGGCTTGTTTGAAAGCCGTTGTTGTGCAGGTTTACCAGGAGGAGATCAAAGAACGGTTGCTGGGCGACGCCTGGGTCGGTCACGACAAATATCTTTGATCCAAACGAAGACAGAATTGCGGGTAATTCTTCCACGGCCCCGCAGCCCATGGTGACCGGTGGGACATGATGGGTGAAAACGCGGTTTTCTGCTGAGGAGCTACGAGACCTTCGGCTGGCGACGGTGAGAGTGCTCATAATATGTTCACGGCGTGTTAGAAGGTGGCGAAGTACGTGGGTCTTTATGGGTGTGCTTTGCGCCCGATGCTGATGCGGCAATCGAAAGCGACTTCCTTTCGTACCGTGAGTACCTCCATGATGTTAAAGGCTCCTTATCCGTAAACTACATTTGCATCTATTCGATTTTTGCTCACTTTGCAAGTAAACGTTGAAGTTTCGTGATCTTAACAAGCGAGTCTATCAGACCGTGGGCGCGGTTATGGGCCCCGTCACGGACTTGAATGTCCTGCCACAATGTCCTGCCACGTCCTGCCACGCACCCTGTCCTGCCACGCACCCTCGCATGCGATTCTCACAGTATAACTTTTTGTTGGGGTTTCTCCAGAGCGATTTGGTTTTTCTCTTTGCAGCGACTTGGGGTTAAACAATCTTGAATATTACCGGCATGACCGCCATTTCTGCCGACCATTTTCTAAACCATCGGACCACTCATCGAAGAACTGGCAACCGTTGACCGTCAGTTCTACGAAGCACATTGGCGCCACAATCCGTGAATCTTTCCTCTTTCACGCCAGGGCGCCGAAGTCCTCCTTCGTCATAGACAGCGGGTCCCGGACAGATCGACTGCTGGCGTCGTGGAGCGATCTTCTCACAGGACAATCAGTGGTCGCAGCGGTTTTCCCGAGAATTTCGCCACTTTGGTTCCGTTCTCCACGAGTGTCGTTGACCCAAAACTTGCAAACGCGCTATGATCGCACGGCAGGTCACCTTGACCAGCGTCCTGCGGTACTTGTATTCGACATGTGAATTTTGCCCATAGTCTAACCAGGTAAAAGAGATGTCAATTCCATGAGACGTTCAACTTCGTGGCTGGTGATTTTGGTTTTTGCATTTTCCGTTCAGGTAGCCTCCCGATGTCATGGCCAGATGGAAGAAGACCAGACCGTGAGGGCGGCCGAGGCCGTCTTTCATGAAACCATGGCGGTGCCGCTGAGCCAAATTCCCGAATCATTGCTTGCCCGGGCACAGGGAGTCGCCATCATTCCGAACGTCATCAAAGGGAGTTTTATTATCGGTGCGCGTTTTGGAAAGGGTGTTTTACTGATTCGTGACGAGCAAGGTAACTGGCAGTTACCAGTATTTATTACCCTCACGGGTGGAAATATTGGTTGGCAGATAGGAGTTCAATCGACCGATATCGTGCTTGTGTTTACCACGCGCAAGAGTATTCAAGGAATATTATCGGGTACCTTTACTATCGGTGTTGATGCAGCTGTTGCAGCCGGACCGGTTGGTCGTCAGGCGTCGGCGGCCACCAATGCCCGGCTCCAGGCGGAGATTTACTCTTACTCCCGCAGCCGTGGTGTTTTTCTGGGGGTTTCCATTGACGGGTCGGTGATTCGCGTCGATCAGTTCGCGAATGCGGTTTATTATCAAAGCCAGACCCCTGGGCATCCAGCAGTGATCCCGGCAGCGGCGACGCAACTGGTCCAGGAGGTTGCCGCTCGTTCAATGCCTGCCGCCGGTCCTCCCATTGTGAGCCCAACTAACTACACCCAACCTGGCCCGCAATTTGCGACACCTGCGATGAGTGAGGCAGACACGTTGCGAAATCAACTGGCACGCATTGCGCCGGAACTTTACGAAATTCTTGACCCCCAATGGAGGACGTATCTGGCGTTACCGGCAGAGGTGTTCACCAATGGTCCACATCCATCGCGGCAAGCGCTGGATCAAACACTGGCGCGATTCGAGACCGTAAATACCAATCCCCTCTATCGCAATCTGGCGGATCAGCCCCGGTTTCGCTCCACCTACGGTTTGTTGAGGCATTATTACGAAGTTCTCAATGGCACGAGCAGCAGGTTGTCGTTGCCACCTCCGCCCGCTCCAGCGGTGCCGCAACCGCAGTAACGAACGACCCTCGGTCAGGGGCTTACAGTCTGTTGCGACGCACCAGGAAAGGGCGTAGAGTTTCCTGGTGAACCCCACCTTTAATTTGCTGATCATTCCAAGGGAATTGCAACCGTGACACTTCGTGAATTCAAGGCGGTTCTCCACCAATATGCCGGTCACGCGGTCCGATTTGAGTTTTTAGCGGGAGGGCAGATTGAGCCGCATTTTCATGTGACCGAAGTCGGGAAAGTGACCAAAGACTTTGTCGACTGCGGAGCAACACGTCGCAACCACCAGGTTTGTAATTTGCAGATCTACGTTGCCAACGATGTTGACCACCGCCTGACTGCCGAAAAACTCCACGCCATCCTCAGTAAAGCAGCTGTGCTTCAACTCGATGAGTCTCTGCCGGTTGAGGTGGAATACCAACAGCAGACCATCGGCAGCTACGCCGTTTCCGACCACGCTGTTTTTCCGGATCGGTTGACGTTTGAGCTGAAATCAAAGCAGACAGCCTGCCTGGCCCCCGATCAATGCGGGATCCCGGCCCTCTCGGTCTTGACCGGGGACCCCTGCGATCGGGAATCGGGCTGCTGCTGACCGCTCGCCGGCTCTGAACAGGGTCTTTTTCCGCGTCTTTTCCCGCTGGCCCCCGCCCTATTTTCAGGCAGAAAACACAGTTGTACGAGATAGTGTACAAATATATACTATCTTCCGTTCAGCAACCCTCGGGCCGATCGATCGTGTCTGGTCGCCTCACAGGCCGCTCCGAAGCGGCGGGCCAGCGCGGCATGCGTCTGGGGTGCTTCCCCACCGTTGGTGCCAGTTTGTCTTGCGACCCGTTGTGTGGGATGCCCTGCTGTTAAAACGGAGTGAATGCGATGAGTGAAGTTGCCATGAGTAAAGTTGCCATGAGTGAAGTCATGTTGAATGTGGCCGACCCAGAGCGAACGGTTCATGGATCGGTCCCTGGGTGCGTGGCCCTGCGCCTGGTCGCAGCATTGTCGTCGGATCCCATGACGATCGACGATCTCGAGCAGGCGTTGGGACGGTATCAGGAGGTGGATCGGCGTACCCCTGGCTTGGGGTCTTTTCAGCCGGGAGTCAGCACCCGGCGTCGGCAGGTAGGAGTCGTATGTATCGACCTGGCAGCGCGACGGGTCGCAAGTGAGAATTCTTGCTTTTTGCCGAGTCGTCACGGAGTGGTTCAGTGGCACGATGGTTCGTCGGCAACCGATATCCCCGTGCCATTTTGTTTGGATGACGACTGGATCATTATCGATGACGTGGGTGACTGGTATCCGACGATTTCTTGTTGCCAGCAGCAGCGGGGCAAGCCACCTTGCCCAGTCGATCCGTCACTGGATGTTCGCACGGTGATTTATGACAAGCTGGCTAGTTTCGTGGTGCCGGCGGTTCGCGCCGCGGCAGGTTCGCGTCGACAGGCGATTCCGGAAATTCACACCCGGTGGTTAATGTCGCCACGCGACGACTTGCAGGGTAAGTCTCCACGAGACGTTATGCTGCGGTGCCAGGAGCACATTGATCGTGATATTGAGCATCAGGCGATACGGTGGTCTCGCGTGGGGAAGTGTCCTCCAGGGGTGCTCCGTCAGTCACCAGCATTCCGTTTGGCGGGTTGGGGGACCAACGAGATCGTGCTGTACTATGACCTGGTGCGGTATCTGCTTGAGGTTTGCTGGGATCGGGTGAAACCTGTCGGTGAATTTCAGCGACACGCGAGTTCCCTGCCAGTGGAGGTGGACGGGTTCGACTTTGGAACTGCCATCGTTGACATGAAGGAACACTCGGCGGCGAAGGCAGCGGCCGGGCGGGCGGCTTTATTGGTCGATGAGCGGACCGAGGTCGCCGCCATTGCAAAACTGCAACAAGAATGGCTCCACTGGCCGGAGCACCCCCAATTGAGCGGTCGCACACCGGTTCAGATTATCGCCACCGAACGGGCTCGCCTTCCCGTGGCTCTGTTTGGCAAAGAGGCGATGATTGATTGCGATTGCCCGATTTGTCAGGCGATGGTTGCCGACGACAAGCCCGTTTTCCTTCATCTTGATGCCAGTCATATGGAGGATGACTTTGCCTTTTCGCTCTACCAGACCCTCGACCAGTGGGAGAGCGAGCGGAGAGATTTTGAGGCGTACGCCCATTGGTTCGGCGAAAGCAGCGAAGCGAGGTTCAATGACAAATCCAGGTCCAACGACAAACCTTAATCGCCGCAGACGCATGGTTTGGAGGTGCCCGCAGGTACCGTGCGGGCACCTCTTGACTGCAGATCGCACGAGGCCGCAGTTTTACGCAGGCAATTTTTTCCGAGCCCTCCTACTCACCGAGTGGTGGATCGCTGAGACCCATTATCTTGGCCGGATGCCAATTCGGTGGATGTCGAGAGGGTGAAATCCCATTTCGAATGCAGCTGAGTCAGGATGCAGGCTGAAGTCGCCACTTTCGGGATCGACCAGGCAGTCTAATTGCGAAGTTAAAATTCCCCGGAGTTCTTTGCTCCAATACGATAGAGATGGGTAAAACTGCGGAGGATTAGGCTGTTACCAGAAATCGCCGGTGAGGCGTTGAATCCCGCGGGAAACTGGTTTTCGGCCAGCTCTTCAAACTTGGGGCCAGCCTTGATGACCGTGACGAGCCCGCTCTTGCTCAGCAGGTAGATATGCCCTCCGGCAGCCACCGGAGATGCCCAATATTCACCACCTAGCCGCTTGCTCCAAAGGCGTTTCCCATTTCGTGCATCGAGGCATGTGACAACTCCACCGTCGTTCACCATGTAGAGCCGGCCGTCGACGATCAACGGGGATGAGCGGCTCGGAACACCTTTTCCCGTACTCCACTCGATATGCGTTTGGGTAACATCTCCGCGACCGTCGGGGTGCATGGCAACCAAACTCGTGTTGCCCGATCCAGCGGTAATGTAAAGCAGGTTGTTTTCGTAAAGGGGACGTGCTGCGACATTCATGCCCCCATGGTACATCTGCCAGAATTTCTCACCCGTTGCTGGATCGAGAGCCATGGTGGCCACAGCGGTAGGGCTGATCATTTGCCAGCAGCCACCAACTTCTATTAACAACGGTGTACCAAAAGCTTTTTTCTTGTCACCGACCGATGTCCCGTAGTCGATATCGCGGTCGCGCCTCCAAACCGTTTTGCCGTCCCGTTTGTCCAGGGCGACGACGAACTGGATGTCAACGCCGTCAAAGTGTATCAGCAGTAGATTGCCATGCACGACGGGTGATGATGCGGGTCCGCGATAATGATCGCAATGCAGGTCTCTTCGCTGCCAGATCAAATCACCCGATTGGGTATCAAGGCAGGCCGTTCCGTAGGTCCCGAAATGGGTGTAGATACGCCCTTTTTCGATAAACGGTGTACACGAGGCATAGCTGTTCGATGGGTGACAGAATTCGGGAGAAGGGATATCAAAGACCCTGATGTCGTGTTTGATTTCACCGGTTTCTAGATCAATGCAAACCGCGTGGAGCTTCGTGCCATCTTCCGGAGCTGTTGTTATCCAGACCTGGTCTCGCCAGACGACAGGCGACGACCAACCTTTGCCATGGATGGGTGTCTTCCAGAGGGCATTGAGATCATGGTCGAAATGGATGGGTGGCTCTGCCACGCCGCTTCGTCCAGTGCCGTAGGGGCCACGGAATTGATTCCAATCGGGTTCGGTTGCCTCGATCCGGGAGGCCATGCAGGCGACGGTTGCAGTCAAGGTAAAAACCAGGATCATAAGGTCAGACCGAAGCTTGCGACCAACGACCCGCTCCATCA
>Ga0310121_10003549_pt1 | contig 14200 bp, 13 predicted proteins | sample CB27_Tmax_986_MG_FD_203504 | JGI IMG/M metagenome (GOLD analysis project Ga0310121, IMG submission 203504) | Marine microbial communities from Western Arctic Ocean, Canada - CB27_Tmax_986 | ecosystem: Environmental > Aquatic > Marine > Oceanic | place: Canada: Western Arctic Ocean | collected... | reverse complement strand
CGCCAGCAGAAGCTCCCACGTTCGGGCCATCAGCACGAAAAGGGGATTTCCCGGAGGGTGTGGGATCCCGAGTATGTGCCCCGTAGCGATGTACTCGCTGGTATCCCAGAAGGCGGTCGTCGGCGCCAGTGTGACCGTGTACAGGAGACCGACACCAAGGCCCACGATCAGCGCCCAGAGGTAAATTGGCTCCCCGTCCGCGGAAGTGCTCGCGGTCGGCACTTCTTCGTCTGGCACAAGAGTGGGGGTCGGGCGCTTTTGACTCCGGGTCATCTTTGCTCTACTCCGAGTGCCAGGTGCTGGGGGATACTCAGCGAAGGTGGTCGGAGCGCGCCCTTCCGCGCTCGTGCTACGTCGCGGAGAGATGCAGGTTCCCCCATTCATCGACCGTGAGCTCCCAGCCGGGGGGGACCCAAGTGGTCGAACTGTATTCTAACACCAGAGCAGGCCCCTCGAGCCTCTGGTCTGGGGCCAGGTCACTGCGCCAGACACGGTCCACCTCGGTCCACGCGTCCCCTGTGTACGCCTGTGCGCGTCCGACATTCGGAGCAGCTCCCGTGAGCGCGATCCGTTCCAGCTCGAGCGGCGGCCCAGGTGCCGAAGCGATAGAGCGGAGGGTGACCGCCTCGACGGGCGTTGTCGGACGTTGATAACCGTATCGCTTTTCGTGCAGATCGTGGAGCCGCGTGTCCCAATCCTCACCGGGGACCCTCAACTCGAAGCTCTGTCGTTCGTACCGGGCATCCACCCATTTACGCATTGAGAGGCGGTCTTCGGGGACGCCCTCCTCCTCCATGGCCGCGACGGCCGCCTGTTCCAGTTCGGTGAACACACTCGCGACCTTCTCGTGGGCGTCGGCCGAGGACGTGGAAATCAGCACCGTCCTGGAGACCTCCCGCGTGATGTCCGCCGCGAGCATCCCGTATGCCGAGAGGAGTCCTGGGCGGGGAGGCACCATGGCGAGACCCGTACCCAGCCGGTTGGCCAAATGCGCAGCGTGTAGGCCGCCGGCGCCGCCGAAGGCTACGAGGGTGAACTCTGCCGGATCGTGTCCCCGCTCCACCGAGATGACCCGTAGGGCGCGCTCCATCGCCGCGTTTGCGACCTCTAGAATTCCCTCGGCCGCAACTTCGAGACTCGCTCCGAGATGATCGGCGATACCTTGGAGATGCGGCTCGACCGCTGACCGGTCCAGCGCTTGCTCCCCTCCCAGGCAGGCATCGGCGGGCAACCTTCCCAGCCAGACGTGTGCATCCGTAACCGTGACACCGGATCCGCCCTTTCCGTAACAGATGGGTCCGGGATCGGCACCCGCCGACTCGGGTCCCACACGGAGGGCACCTCCGGAGTCGATTCGCGCTAGAGATCCGCCCCCCGCTCCAACCGTATGGATGTCGATGACCGGGATCGAGATGGGCTGTCCCCCGATCTCCAGCTCTCTCGTATGGAGAGGGGCTCCGGGGCACAGCGAAACGTCAGTGGAGGTTCCTCCCATATCGAAGGTGATGATGCTCTCGTGCCCGGCTCTACGCCCGCATGCGAGCGCCCCGACCACGCCTCCCGCAGGGCCGGAAAGGACCATTTGCACCGGCTCGCGGGCGGCACGGTCCACGGGAAGCGACCCGCCGTCGGACCCCATGATACGTACGCGCTCTGCGCCGGTCTCACGGGCCAGGCGATTTAGGTAGGCCGAGATGCGCGGCGCCACGTACGCGTTCACGACCGTGGTCGAGGTTCGCTCGTACTCCCGGTATTCGGGGAGCAGCCTGACAGAGATGGATACCGGAACATCCAGCTCCGCCAGTGCGTCCGCGACGCTCTCTTCATGAGCGGCATTCGCATAGGAGTGGAGGAGCACGACCGCAACCGATTCCGCTCCGGCCAACAGCTCAGGGAGCGCCTCCAATTCTTCGCGGTCGAGCGGGTCGATCACCTCACCGCCGGGCCCCATCCTGCCCCGGATGCCGTGTCGGTCGTCGCGGTCGACCAGCGATGGTGGACGCTGGCCGACGAGGGCGTATAGCTGGGGCCGATTCTGCCTCCCGATCTCCACGATGTCTTCGAAGCCAGCGTTCGTAACGAGCTTTACCCGGGCTCCCTTCCGCTCGAGAAGGGCGTTGGTGGCCACCGTGGATCCGTGGAGGAGCACGAACGTCCCGTCGGGCTCGCCCTCGATGCCGTCCAGCACCTGCCGCAGGCCCTCCAGAACGGCGTCTGCCGGATCGGTTGGTGTCGACGGAAGTTTCAAGGAGCGGAGATTCCCCCCGTGCAGGACGAGGACGTCGGTAAACGTCCCTCCAGTGTCGACCGCCACCACCGTGGGCATCTTTCCCTTTTTCGCTTCGCTCATAAGTTTCTTAGCCCCTTTCGGAACGCCTGTTCATAGTGCCTGCCGGGAACCATGGAACTCAAGCCTACACTAGAAGAATTTTGCGCCCAGGCGACTGGCACCGGCGTGATCCCCGTGTGGAGGGAGTTCCTTTTCGACGTCGATACGGCGGTCACCGCTTACGCGAAGATTCGTCGTCCGCCTTTTGGTTTTCTGCTCGAGTCCGTCGTAGGGGGTGATCAATGGGCCCGGTACACCTTTCTGGGGAGTGCGCCGGCCCAGGCATGGCGCCTCCATGGGAACGGGGCAGAGTTATGGACGCCAGGCGACGGTTGGTCGCCGATCGTCAACGACGATCCTCTCACCGACCTCGACGAGCGGTTGCGAGCCCGGCGCCCCCTGGCCACCGGGGGCCTCCCGAGACTGTGGGGAGGCGCTGTAGGGTACTTCGGATACGATGTCGTGCGCCAGGTCGAGCGGCTCCCCAATGAACCGGAGGACGACCTCGGGCTGCCCGACGGGCTGGTCATGTTCATAGATGTCGTGCTTGCCATCGACAACCTTTTGGGGCGCGCCATGGCGATCGCCACCGTCGAAGTCGACGGAGGCTTGGACGACGACGAGCTTCGCCGCAGGTATGATGAGGCGGCCGACAAGACCCAGCGGCTGGTCGACCAGCTAACCGAGGGGGCTTCGCCACCACCGTTGGAGGTCGGCCCCGAGCCCGCCGAGGACCCGGTTTTTGCCAGTACGATGACTCGCCGGGAGTACGAAGCGGGAGTCGAGCGGATTCGCGAGTACATCTTTGCCGGCGACGCCTTCCAGGTGGTTCTGAGCCAGCGGCTTGCGTTGCCGATGCCCGCGGAGCCATTCGAACTATACAGGGTGCTTCGTTCGCTCAATCCGTCTCCGTATCTGTATTTCCTCGAGCTCGACGGATTTTCACTCGTCGGAAGCTCGCCCGAGATCCTCGTACGAGTCGAGGACGACGTCGTCACGGTCCGGCCCATCGCCGGGACCCGTCCGAGGGGGGCGACCCCGGAGGAGGACCGGGCCTTTGCGCTCGATCTCCAGGCGGACGAGAAAGAGCTTGCCGAGCACCGGATGCTGGTGGACCTGGGACGCAATGACGTCGGCCGCGTCGCCGAGTATGGATCTATCACCGTTCCGGATCTCATGATCGTGGAGCGCTACTCACACGTCATGCACCTCTCGAGCCAGGTCGAGGGGAAGCTGAAGCCGGGCCTTTCGGCCATGGACGTGTTCAGGGCCTGCTTCCCGGCCGGCACGGTGTCGGGGGCACCCAAGGTGCGAGCGATGGAGATTATCGATGAAATCGAACCCCGAAAGCGGGGCCCCTATGCCGGCGCGGTGGGCCATTTCGGCTGGGGTGGCACCTCGATGGACACAGCGATCACGATCCGAACCGTGCTCGTAAAGGATGGCATGGCCTACGTTCAGGCGGGCGCGGGTATCGTGGCCGATTCCGACCCGGGACGGGAGTACGAAGAGACGCTGAGCAAGGCCCGGGCGCTTCTGCGGGCGGGGGCGATGCTCACCTCCTGAGCTGCCAAACGCTTCAGCCAGCCTCGGTCTGGATCGGGATGTCCGGCGCCCAGCGAGCGATGGCCCGCCTAAGCGCCTCTAGGGAGGCGGGCTTGGTGATGTAGTCGTCCATGCCGGCGGCGAGACACCGCTCCCGGTCCCCCTCCATCGCGTTGGTCGTGATCGCCACAATAGGCGTGTGACGGTCCCCTTCCCGATCGCGAATGACGCCGGTTGCGGCGAAGCCGTCCATCTCCGGCATCTGACGATCCATGAAGACGATGTCATAGGGCAGATCGGACCACATGGCCACGGCTTCCTCACGGTTGGCGGCGACGTCCATGCGACAGCCGAGCTTCTCCATCATTCGCGCGGCCACCATTTGGTTCACGGCGTTGTCTTCCGCTAGCAAGATCCTCAGGCGCGGTTTGTCTCCAACCTAACCGTCCGGAGGTTCATCCCCAGCCTGGAGCGGGTCGATGGTGCGGGAGTGCCGTGATTACGTTGAAGTGGTGTTGATCGAACGTGTAGGCCAGGGCCATGGCCCAGAACACTAAGCGCGCTGCTGGCCGAGTTCTTCGTACAGATAAGCGAGCGCCCGAATGCCCAGCTCGATGTTCTCTTCTGGGAACCACTCGTTGGGTGCGTGCAGATTCGCTCCGGGCAGAGAGAAGCCCATCAGGAGTACCGGTGCATCGAGAATCCGCTCGAACTCGCCGACGATCGGGATGCTGCCACCCTCGCCCGCCAAGACGGGAGCGGATCCGAATGCCTTGAGGAGTGCCGACGTCGCCGCTTCCTTGAGACGGCCGTCGAGCCGTGCACGCCAAGGCATGCCTCCGTGTAATTCCTCGATGGTCACCGTCACTCCAGGCGGAGTTACCGAGGCTATGTGTGCTCTGAAGAGCTCGGCCACCCGCTGCGGGGTCTGATCAGAAACGAGGCGGAAGCTCACCTTGGCCATGGCCTCGGCGGGCAGCACCGTTTTGGCGCCCTCGCCCGTGTAGCCTGAGAGGAGTCCGTTGACCTCGCACGTGGGTCGGATCCAGAGTCGCTCGGGAATGGAGTAACCGGGTTCGCCACCTGCGGGCAGCGCGCCCAGGGATTTCGCGAAGTCGTCCTCGTCGAAGGGCAGATCTCGGATCGCGTCCCTGGTCTCCTGATCCCAGTCCAGTACGTCGTCGTAGAAGCCTTCGATTCTGATGCGTCCCTGATCGTCATGCAGGGTGGCGAGTACCCGGCCAAGGGCCATCGCCGGATTGACCACGGGGCCGCCGTACACTCCGGAGTGGAGGTCGCTCGAGGGGCCCACGACGCGGACCTCGAAGTATGCGAGGCCCCTGAGCGAAAAAAGGATCGAGGGCTGGCCCGGTGCGAACATTCCCGAGTCGGAGATCACCACTGCGTCACAGGCCAGCCTCTCTCTCTGGGCCTCGACGAAGGGCACGAGATTTGGCGACCCGATCTCCTCTTCACCCTCGGCCAAGACGATGAGATTGACCGGCAGGGCCCCCTCTTCCTTCAAGTGGGCCTCGGTAGCCTTGATGTGGAGGTAGAGTTGTCCTTTGTCATCCGCCGAGCCTCGGGCGTATAGGCGCCCGTCACGAAACTCCGGTTCGAAGGGCGGCGAGTCCCAGAGGTCCAGGGGTTCAGCGGGTTGGACGTCGTAGTGGCCGTATACCAGGACGGTAGGAGCGCCGGGGCCAGCACCACGCCACTCCCCCAACACGACTGGATGGCCGGCCGTCTCGAGCACCTCGGCTTCGAGGCCCGCGCCCTCCATTCTATCACGGAGCCACTCCGCAGTTCGACGCGTGTCGGGATTGTGTTCGGACTTTGCGCTTACCGAAGGAATTCGAATGAACTCCAGGAGCTCGTCGGTGAAGCGCCCAAGCTCCCTCTCGATGTAACCCTGGACGTCACTCATATTACTCAGATGAGACCGCGAATTCCCCAGCGGTAAATGAAGCTCATGACGACCGCGAAGGTGGCCGCGCCAGCCATGCCGCCCTCGCTCAACGCCAGCGGGTCATCGAACTCGAACAGGCCGACTCCCAGCATTCCACCGATGACCGCACCGAAGGATCCGATCACCATGAGCACCGGTACGTGCCCCCGAGTCTCTTCCGGTCTCTTGATTACGGCCCTACTAACGAGGGCGATGAAGGCTCCCATCACGATCCAAACACCGATACCGATCCAGTTTTCCATTGGTCTAACCTCTGTCTTTCATGGCTTGCTTCAGGGCCTCGAGCCGGGCATCCACATCGATTTCGTCCGGATCGGGACGGCTGTCGAAACGATCGCGCCGGTCGTCCAACAGATCGTCCAGCTCGCTGTCGGCCTTGCGCCGAGCATCGACGGCTCCGATCTCGTCGGCGATCCGGTCCAGCTTGGAAAAGAGGCCGTCGGCCTCGTCGATGGAGTTACGTCCGTCCGTCCGCCCGCCGGTGGCGGCGAGTGCGTCCCGGTTCTTATCCGCTTCCTTGATCGCCTCGATCATGTCCCGGAACTCCTCCTCCCGCATGTCCAGCTCTTCCTTCAACGCGAGGGCCTTGTGCTCGAGGACGCTCCGGCGATACTCGTGTTTCTCCGCATACTCACGGGCCACACCGGCGGTCTCCTCATCCGAAATGTCGACGGCCATCTGTTCCCGGCGACGGCACGTCTTAGCATCGCTCTTTTCTTTTTCTGCCCTATCGATGGTGCCGCGGATGGCTTCTCGGAGTCGCCAGATCTCGGCCTTGGTATCCGCGGCCTCTCTCTTCATTTCGCGGAGAAGGCGGCTCACCGCATCGGGGATTTCGTCCCGACCGAGTTCATCCTTGAAGTTGTCGACGGCTTCGCGGAAGGCCTGACGTAGGTTGTCGAACATGGTCGACTCAGAAACCTAATTGAGGAACGGTTCGATCCTCTGGGCGAAGGAGTTTCGGGCGCGGTGCAGCCTGCTTTTGACCGTCCCGAGGTTGACGCCGGTGATTTCGGAGATCTCCTCGTAGCTCTTGCCCTCGAGCTCGCGCAGTTGAAACACCAACCGATGATGCTCGGGCAACTCCTGCACGGTGTCTTCAACGAGGCGTCTTAGAAAACGCTTTCGATAAAGATCGTCGGGCCTCATCCGGAAATCCTCGAACTGAATGGGGCGGTGGTCGTCCCACGTGTTCGTGAGCCGCTGGAAGAGAACGAGGGGACTCCGTGATCGGTTACGGAGCTCATTCTTGGAGAGGTTGCTCGCGATCGTGTACACCCAGCTCGAGAACTTTTTCGTCGTGTCGAACCGGTGGAGGTGCCGCGTAACTCGGATGAACGCCTCCTGAACCAGGTCCTGTGCCTGGTCTCCATCGCCGGTCTTGCGAGTAACGAAATGCACGAGCCGGTCGCGATACCGATGGTAGAGGTCTTCGAACGCACCGTTGCGGCCGTGGAGATGGGCGATCACGAGTTCCTCGTCGCTCAACGCGTCGAGGGCTTCTTCTTTCGAACCCCCCCGAACATCGTTGTCTATCAAAGACTTGCCCATATCCGTCCCGACGGGATCGTGTTGGTGGTAGAGACCGGGTCGAATCAGCCGATAATGATCCTCCCCTTCGGGAGGAATATGCTCCGTCCCGATCTCGCCTTCAAGGGTGGATGCGTCTGGACGTCCGAAGCCGGGCTCGAATTCATGCGCTCTCGGGAAGGCGCCACACCTGTGTTGCCGGGCGACCGACTGCCTGCGAGATTGCCGGGCTCTTCCGTCGGAGACGTAACCGTCCCGACACCAGACGAGTACCGGCATCGATGATCGACCACCGCAGGGAGCAAATGGAAAAGACGGAGTTCGGCGCCAGTGGACGCCAGCGGGTGTCGGCCCTGGTTGCTCTCACATTTCTGGAGGTCATCCGGGCGAGTGATCAGCCCTTCGAGGTATTCGAGGAGGAAGATACGTCGATCACGATGCCGCGGAGGTTGGGTCTGAGTGACGTGGTGGAGCGCCGGATACGGAAGTATCAGGAGGAGAACAAGAGGGGCCAGAAAATTTCGGACGAGGAGTTCGTCCAGCTAGTGAGGCTCGTGGTACGGCGGCCCGACGCGAGGGCGGTCTTTTTGGAGTGTGGCGCCAGGCTGGCCGGTAAGCCTTCGCGCCAGCCGAGGCTTGTACCCCGTAGGCTGGCATGGGCCCTCGCCAGGCGGAGAGTCGGGAAGCGGCTCAAGACGCTCTTCGGGCGCCGCGTCGGAGGCTTCGCGGACGGCGCGTTTCTTTTGGAGGGGCGTTCACTCCTGTTTATCCAGAGCGACTCCGGAGGGGATGCCTGTGCTCTTGTGTCGGGCCTCTGCTCCGTGACGCTGAGCGGGTCGATCAAAGACCCGCCGACAGTGGGGCACATCGCGTGTGAGGCCCGTGGCGACGCTTACTGTCGGTGGGGAATTCAGTAGGTCGGAGGACTCAGTAGGCCAGTAGGGGATTAGTAGGGTTTTGGGAGTTTCACCATCATTGAGGACAGTATGGATGCATTGACGGTTGTAGCTGTTGTAGGAGTGGTCGCTGCCGTTCTCGGGTTTTTCTTGGGAAGAAGAATGACTGGATCCTCGGCCGGATCGATCGGCGCGGCGCCGGCCCGATCCGCGTCGCCCGGTGAGGCCACCGACTCCGACGCTGCGTTCCGTCTAGCGCTCTCTCGGATCGGAGCATACCTCCGAGAGAACGTCGACGGTCCGCTTGCCGCGGCGTTCAAGGACCGTAGCCTTTCACTCCGGCGGGCGGCCGAGGAAGCCGTGGCCGCGATCGATGATCTCCACTTCTTCTTGGAGGATCCCGCCGGAGAGATCAGCGAGGACGATCTTACGCGGATCACCAAAGAGGCGGTCCAGGCCTATGAATCGGAGTGGGATATCTCCGTGCTCTTCTCGTCGAAAGGCTCGGTCCAGGTCCGCGTGAACGCGGAGGCCCTACTCGATGCGCTTTACCTCGTTCTTCATAACGCCGCCGTTTTCGGCAATGGCAAGGGCATCGTTTCGACCGTCTCGAGTGACGGTGAGTGGGGTCACGTGCTCATCCAGGATGCGGGTCCGGGGTTCTCTGCCGAGGCGTTGTCTAGGGCGTACGACCCCTTCTACACAACGTCCGAGGGAGGGTTAGGGCTGGGGCTCTCGCACGCCCGGAGGGCGGTAGAGCTTCAGGGCGGTCGGATTCATTTGCGGAACCATTCCGACGGTGGCGCGGAGGTGGAGATCTCGGTTCCCTTGGCGTAGAGGGGCGAGCCATCGCGTTGGATCAGGAAGGAGGGCAGCCCCATCGTCGAGCGAGGGTGATTTTGGTACTGGGAATGCTCGTCAGGGTCCTGGCGTTGGCGTATCTGGGTTACTTCGCACTCCTCTTCTTACTTCAGCGGTCACTTCTCTTCCCTGGAGCTCGGATGGCCTCGCCTCATGCCCTCGAGTCTCCTCCCTCGGGAGTCGAGCAGGTGTGGCTGGATACGTCCTTCGGGCGCGTGGAGGCCTGGTTCTTTGACGCGTCGAACAGCGTTCTCTCGGCCACCCTAATTTTCGCGCACGGAAACAGTGAATTGATCGATCACTGGCGATCCGAAATGGAGGATCTCAAAGACCTGGGCGTGAACGTCCTCCTAGTCGAGTTCCCCGGGTACGGACGCTCCGAAGGCAGACCGACAAGGGCCACGCTGCACGAGACGTTCACACGCGCCTATGATTGGTTGATCAAGCGGGCCCAAGTGGACCCGGAGCGGGTCGTTGCCTGGGGGAGGTCGATCGGTGGGGGCGTAGCCAGCGACCTTGCACTCTCTCGTCCGGTGAAGGCGCTGATACTTCAATCGACATTTGCCTCCATGGGCACATTGGCGAGGCGCGGCTTTGGAGTTCCCGGATTTCTGCTCCGGGACCGATATGATGTGGCCAGGGTTGTGGCCGAGTTCGAGGGACCCGTGCTTCTGATCCACGGCGCCACGGACGAGGTCATCCCCTATCTGCACGCCGAACGGATCGCCGGGGTTCGGGATGGACTGGAGGTCGTAGCCCTAGATTGTGGGCACAACGACTGCTCTCCCTATTGGCGAGAGATCGCAGGACGGGTCGCGCGATTCTTGGAGATCTCTGTTCCGTTGTCCTAGGAGCCGAGGGCACTCACCCTTGCAGGCGAATTCGCATGCCTGCCGACAGCCGTCTCGGGTGGCCGGGCGTCAGGAACGGTTCCACCCCCCCGGCCGGTCCGCGCACGTTTTCCGACAGGATGCCGAAGCTGCGATAGTCGGAGTCGAGGAGGTTGGAAACTCGTAGGTAGAGCAACACATCACCGAAACTCCTCTCTAGGCTGGCATCCACCAGTGCGTACCCAGCGAGTTTTCCGGCTGTCGCGTCGTTTCCTTCATCCCCGACCATGAACTGCCCACCGACCCAGCCGCCGCTCAGTTCGAGCGCGCCTTCGTTCAGGTCGTAGCGCAGATTGAGGCTCGCCGTCAGGCTTGGAACCATCGGGAATCGGTCTCCGGGCTCTACTTGGGGCGGGGTCGGGTCGTCTGGGTCATTCGGGTCCGCGGTCCCGCCCGATTCGTCGTCCCCATCTAGGAACGGCGCTGACAAAAGGGCCTCCGATTGGAAAGTCGCTCGGGTCCAACCCACTACGGTGCCGACGGAAAGGGACGGCAGGCTCACGAGGGGAACGAGCTCCAGCGAGGCTTCCAGGCCCACGCGGCGGGTTTTGTCGAGATTCGTGAAGAACCCGCGCGTAGGCGTAACGAGGTCGGTGACATTGAAGATGTCGTCGCGGACCTCGGACCAAAACACCGCGACCTCGGCCTGGCCGCGGAGCTTTGCCATGCGAAATCCCGCCTGCCATGTGTCAGAGGTGACCGGTTTCAGCGGGGGGTCGGGCCCGAGCTCGAAGGGAAGCTGGCACGGGTCGTCCGGATCTGCGCACATCACTTCTAGAATCACGGGCACACGAAAACCTCGACCATAGCTCGTGAAGGCGTTCCAGGCCTGGTCGAGGCGCTTGCTGACGCCAACCCCGCCAGACAACTGCCCGAACGTGTTGCGCCCACTCCCCGATGGATCGAGGAGGTCTCGCACCGGGAGGTTGACATAGTCGAATCGGGCGGAGCCGTACACCGCCACGGTTGGACGAGCCTTCCACCAGACCTCGCCGAATGCGCCCACGTTGTTCTCGTCGGTTTCGAGATGCTCCGTCGTTGCTGGTAGGATGAGGGGGAACGCCTGGTTGGGAAGCTCCCGGATCACGATCTCCACATCATTTCGCGTCCACTCGGTACCTACGGTGGCTGTCAAGCGTGCGTTGGGCTCGAAGCTGACCTGCGCGGCAGAACCCACTGTCCGGATGTCTGTGAGGCCCAGCGCGTCGGGTTCGGTGATGTTGTCGTTTGACTGGCGGAAGTCGGCCAGGCGCCCGAAAGAGCTTACCTGAAGAGTCCAGTCCTCCTGTAGACGTCGTTCTACCCGTCCACTCAGGAAGTGAAGGCGGGGGACGAAGCTATCTCCGGAGCCCCCGGTGTACTGGAGTTTCCGCCGATCCGCGGGGGGGCCGGTGATGTTGGGAGGTAGCGCACCGCCGTCCAGCCAGGACTCCGGCAGGGGCCCCGGACCCTCCAAAGAGTGGGATGCGAACGAATAGGAGAGCCACCCATCCGTTCGCTCTCCGCGCCCACCGACCTTGGCGAAAAGGGTTCGCTCCTCCGTGCTGCTGAGCTGTCTCCAGCCGCTGGACCGGTTGTAAGACCCCAGGACGAGTCCGTCGAAGCTACCCACGGATTCCGACGCTCGGACGCTTCCTCTCGAAGACCCGAAGGAACCGCCCTCGAGCTCTAGCTCGACCGATCTCTCCGTCCCCCGGAGTGTGACGATGTTGAGTGCTCCGGCCAGTGAGTTCCTTCCGAACGCGCCCACGGGGCCTCGGATCAACTCGATGCGTTCCACGGCGCCTGCGGGAATCAGGGAGAGGTGTACCTGCGACGCGTCGGCCTCATTCACTCGCACTCCGTCGACGAACACACTCACGCCTTGGGGGACGCCGACGACAGGAGAGAGCGCGAAGCCGCGGAGTCGAATATCGGCTTGTGAAGGGCTCCCGGTCTGGTTCGTGAGGTTGACTCCGGCAGAGCCAGAGAGCGCGTTGGCGAGCGAGGAGCCCGTCGCCCCTTGAACATCGGATCCCGCGATGATCTGAACAGGGAACGGCACGTCGGCGATGGGCACGGACCCCGTCCTCAGACGAACGACCTCGACCGTCAACTCCGGTACCGCCAGAACGGAGTCGGCGGATACTGGGGGCGGGCGGTCCTGCGCCGCGAGGGGGCTCGAGGCACCGAGGACGAGGGCACCCAGGCGGAGGGTTGTTGCTGCCGTGACGGTCCGCATCAAAATCACCCTGTAACCGGTCGAGACATATCCGTAAACGTGATAGAGCAGGACGTACACCACGAATCCAGTAACGGACACGCAGAGCCAGGCCGGAAAGACCCAGCGAGCCAGACGTCGGTGATCTTGAAAGCGTTCCTTCCGGACCAGGTACAAGAGTCGTAGGACGCCCGGAACGATCAGAACCGCCAGGATCATGTGGGGGAAAAGGATTCCCAGGTAGATCGCCTTAGCGGCACCCTCGCCCGCGAAGGTAATGCGTGCCCGTGATCAGAATGCGCGTGACGTAGAAGATCAGAAATAGGGTGGACGTGCCGACCGCCCCCAGCATGCTCAGACGATGGCGACGGATGTCCCGTCGGCGAATGAAGACCCACCCAACCATGAGGAGGACTCCACTGGAGAGATTCAGCCTCGCGTTGGTTCGCGCCAAAAGGGCCCCGAGCTTCAGCTTCCATGTCGGACCGCTCCATGTTCGACTGCCCCGGGTCCGGACACCGCGCTCGGTCCGCCCTGGCCTTCCCCGGGCGCCCACGTCATCACCGCGACCCCAACGGTAACCATGAGAATGGTCGCAGCCAGGAGCGTGTGAAAAGAGACGGGTAGGACTGCAAGGCGCGTATACACGGAGAGGAAGCCGAGAAGCACCTGCAGCGTTACGAGAACGCCTACCGAAATCGCCAAAGTACGTGCGGCGGAAGGACCCAGTCTCCTCACGGCCCGAATCGTGAGGGCCAGCAAGGTGATCAACAGGAGTACCCCTGTGACGCGATGGCCGAAGTGCACGGCCACGGTCCCGGTCTGAAGAGGCGGGATCCAACGCCCCAGGCAAAGAGGAATGTCCGGGCACACCAGGCCCGCGTCCATGTGGCGGACGGCCGCTCCCAAAACGGACTGCAGGAACGTGAGAACGGCCCCGAACACCGCCAGAGTACGGAGGCCCAGGAGGCTCCCGCCCGCGCCACTGCCCGCACTCCAACCTGGAGAGGTGACCACCGTCAGGCCGGTCACCAATGCGAGGAAGAGGAACGCCAGTGCCAGATGTGTGGTCGAGACCGCATCCGGGAGACCCATCAGCACGGTGAGTCCGCCGAAGAGACTTTGGACGAGCAGAAGGCCAATTCCGGCGACCGCCCATTTGCGAACCGCTGGGCGACGGGTCTCGGGTTTCCATGCCATGTAGGTTGCGGCCATGAAGATCAGGACGAGGCCCCCGGCGACAAGGCGGTGCAGGTGCTCCCAGAAAACGCCGCCGGTCATTTCGGGTAACATCGTCCCGTAACAAGTGGGCCAATCGGGGCAAGCGAGGCTCGACCCCGTGGCGTGAACGATGCTGCCGAGAAGCAACAACCCGAGGGTCCACACCGTCGTGATGTAAAATGCTCTATAATGTTGCTCTATCCTCATCCCAAATTCTCGCTAATGTCTCGGTTTGGAATCAACCCTTTCGACGAAATCACCTATCCAACCATGGATCGAGTACGTAAGAGGGCCTTTCGGTGTCGCAGCAAGAGCGCTTGACTGCTAAGGGGACCATGGGGTTCCTCCGGCGGTTGAGCCCCCGCGTGCGGCCCTACCGAGCGCCGCTTCTGCTGGCTGGAGTCCTGATGCTCTTCAGCGTCAGCATCGGCTTGGCGTTCCCGCTGATCGTTCGGGAACTCCTCGACGCCGCCTTCCTGGCTGAGGACTCCGCGCTTCTCAACCGCATCGCCATCGGGTTGCTGTTGTTGTTCGCCGTCCTGGCGGTGATCAACTTCGCACAAAGCTATCTGACCGCCTCGGTATCGGAAAAGGTCGTGGCTGATCTGCGACGAGACCTCTTCCGCGGATTGGTCGTTCAGTCACCCGGATTCTTCGCCAGCCGGAGAGTAGGCGAGCTCTCTTCCCGGCTCGCTTCGGACGCGGGCCTGATCCAAGGGGTCCTTCGTTTCGGTGTTCCCGAGATCATTCGGCAAGTCA
>Ga0310121_10003547_pt1 | contig 14204 bp, 14 predicted proteins | sample CB27_Tmax_986_MG_FD_203504 | JGI IMG/M metagenome (GOLD analysis project Ga0310121, IMG submission 203504) | Marine microbial communities from Western Arctic Ocean, Canada - CB27_Tmax_986 | ecosystem: Environmental > Aquatic > Marine > Oceanic | place: Canada: Western Arctic Ocean | collected... | reverse complement strand
CAACCATCGCGGTAACCTCCCATGGCTTCCTAATGAACGTCGTGTGGTGGCCTGCACGACTGGGTGGAACCCCTGATACGACATCGATCAGGTAACCTCGGACCATCAGAACATCCCGCCCTACGCCTTCATATATCTCGTAAGGCTTCAATCGGATAGGGTAATCCTTAAACCTTTCGCCGAACCCAATCCGAAACCGGTCCTTCTCTCGCTCGCTCACCGGATGGTCGGTGGCGCCGCGTGTGCCTCCTCGGGGATCGTATGTTGGGCGAACATCGCGAAAGGACACGGCGCTGGGCATGACCAGGATTTTCGTATAGTGCCAAAGATCCAGGTCAGGCTTAACGAAGGCACCCTCCATTATCCTCGGATCGACCCGGTGAAGACCGTCTCCCGTCACTTCAGCCTCCGGTCCGACGGCAAGTACGGGCTGTGAATCACCTGCCCCAGCGTAAGCGAACGCCATCACCGCCGCGCCAACTACGGTCGGCCACCGCCCCATCAACCGCATCCTCTCGTACCCCGCCTACCTAATATCCAATCTAATGAATAGCTATTCGCTGCTAAGCTCTCTCAACTCCTCCAGGCGCCTCATCAAAAGGTTCGACCATTCCGTGGTGATGCGTCCGGAGAGCGGGCCCACTTCAGCTACGTCAAACGGCCCTTCTATGCGTTCGCGATTCACCGTGCGCGCTAGGACTTCATTACTCATGGAATCCCGCAACTCCATAATGATGTTGGCCTCCCAGGCCCATCCGACGCTGCTCTGGCTGCTAGCGCCGCGAATCTCCGGTGGGACGCCGGAAGTAACGTCCGTCAGAAGCCCGCCAATCATGAGCACGTCTCGCCCGACATCCTCTGAGACCTCGAATGACTCGATCACCTCAGCAGCCTCGCGAAACCTCTCTCCGAAAGTGTTACGCAACCGTCTCTTCCTGGCATCGGTTACGAAGAACACGTCATTTGCATCCAGACTCCTGACTGAGACATTTCTCTCCGCCACGTCCCGAAACACGACGGCTGTCGGCATGAAAAAAACCCGGTTGTAGCGAGACAAATCAAGGTCCTCGCGTACCCATGCGGGATCCATTTGCGACGGGTCAACGCGATGCAGTCCGTCTGCTGTAACCTGAGCATCGGCCCCGGTCGCGAATGCAAGCTGTGCGCCGGACTCCACATGCCAAAGGAGCGCGAACCCAGTCGCAACGGATAAATTTATCAATAACCGTGTGTGTTTCACTTTCACCGCTCCCTATCTCGGTTGGCTTTCACCCTGCTTAGGGCTCCGTTAATCTTATCCGCATACGCCTACAGAGTCAGCAATTTAAAGAACGATTTTCGATCCTAAGACATTGATTCTTTAGTTTTCTTTCAGATCTGATCCGTGCTAAGCGGCGCTTATCGTCTCTGCTTTAAAGACCTGATCATCCGCTGCGTGAGGCTGCAACAGTAGCGTGGACACCTCATCCCACCGTTCGATGGTAGCGATCAACACGAGTTCGCCAGGCCCCGAGTATCTGTATCGAATAGGAGGGAAAAATCGCCGATCGCTCATGTATAGCGTGCCGCCTCAGTAGCATTCGGATCCTTGCGCAGGACTCAGTGAACCTGCCGATCTTTATTTCAGTAGCTTGGTAGGACCCCTGCGGTCATTCCGCGAATCGAATCCGAAACGGATCTAAGGATTCCCATCGATTTCGTTCAACCAGTTCTCCATATAGGCCATGAATCCAGGATCACCCGAATACAGCCCATCTCGCCACTCTGTTCTCGCTCGCTCCGATGCGAACACGCCTTCCGCCGGATCGAAGTAAGATTGCAGAGTTGCCTCCTCGAGAATACCCGCTTGGTACTGGGACCAAGCGAATTCCCTGAGTCTCAAGTACTGAACCAGAACGCTCCTGAATCGGGCCAACTCAGCCGCAGAGACATCCGGCTGATCGATGCGATCGATTAGCTCTGGATACTCAACTGAGGTCGTCAGGAAGGCAAGATCCGCCCTGGACTCCCCCGGCACCCATATTCCAAGTCTTTCGCCAGGGTCTCTTATACGATCCTCATTGCTCGTAGAAAATACTCCCACCGGTTCCCCTGTAACAGGGTCCTCTTCTCCAATGTACTCATAGAGGGTTTGGACACGAGAGGAGTTGCCCTCGGCGTCACTCTGGAAACGAACTCGTCTTCCCACCTCATCGAGCATTCCCAATGATTGCTGAAAGAGCCCGGGTGGTGGGGCATCGCCCGGCACCGTTCCTTCGAGGACATAAAGGCGGCGATCAAGCATATGGAGGGCAGCGAAGGTTCGAGACTCATCGGGATGGAGCATCTGTATCTGATGACCTGGGACCCCATCCACTTGCCCGAATGCGTCATAGGTAATCTCGCCGTTGGAGCGTCGGCGAATATTCCATGACTCAAATGCGATCGCGCCCCTTACGTCAGACAAGTGATCACGACCCCTGCACTCATTAGGGCTCACTATATCGAGCTCCGCCTCCATTCGGCGGCAGCGTGCCACATGTGCCTGCTCAGCCACAGTGTAGTCCACTACAGTTATCGCATAACGGCCATTGTCGTTCTCGACGCTGTAGAGGCGGGACGGAATGATGGCGCCCGATTCGGTGGTGTAATCGGCCTCAAGCAACTCTGGCTCGCCAGGAAAATTAACAATGAATCGGTCGCCTTCATTGACGTATTTGATCCAGCCTTGGGCATAAGTAGCGACCGGGAACACGAGCCCAAGCGCTAACGGCATCAGCTTACTGATCCTTATCAGACGCATGATTTTTCTCCCCGACTAGTCAGATTAAACGGTTAATCGAATTCTTTTTCTGAGTGGTCTTCCAGCGTGATATAACCAAGAAGACAACCCCTTGCCTCATCCTTTAACGGATAGCACCTCAGGGTGAGCTCGTCGCCGGCCTGAATACTGGTTTCGGTCCGGCCGTCTCGCCTGAGTTCGGTGAGGCTGGCACCCTCTATCGCCCAGGCTCTCGACTGTCCACTCGAATCCACGACGTCAAGATAGATCCAGCTATGTGGATTCATCCAGTAGATTTCCCTGACAGTGCCTTCCAGAGTTAACCACTCTCCCTCCGAGTAGTTGGCATGAGAGTGATGTCCCCATACCATGGGAGCAAGCATTGCGAGTGAGATAATCGTTGAGACAACGGTTATTGTTGATCTCATTACCCTCTCCCGAAGCAATATCTAGAAGGGCTGCTCGTCGGCGTTTCTATCCAGGTCGGTAACCAGCTCACGCCCAGAAGGCTGATTTTACCGAAATCGGGCCGAAGGGGTCGAAAAGAAGGCGGGGGCTGACCCGCTCATACCTAACCTAATGTCGACTATGGCTTTGGACGCTAAAGTTCTTCCAGACAACCAGTCACGTCCAACTAATCACCTACTGCTGGCTCTCCAGGAAGCTTGTACGTAGGTCGTTCCAGGTCTCGACCAGCGTCTCCTGATTTTCAACCACGGAGTTATAGGCACTGAGCGCGATTTCACGGTCCTCGGTCGAGAGATCGTCGTTCTCTCCAATTCCCTCCAGGCATTCGAGTAACGTGTTGGTCTCTGCCATGTAAACCTGCACTGCCCCCTGGGTCCCAACCATCTGCTCCATCGTGGCGGCTGCGGCATCGGGAATGTCCGGCATATCTGGAAATACGCACCCCTCGGCATCAGCAAGCTCCGCGAGCCGCGGGTCTTGCGGAGACTGCGCCTGGCCCTGGCTGACGTAGCCGAAAGCTAGGAGCGTGATTAAAGAAACGTATTTGGGAAGCCTAATCGAGTTCATTTGTTTTCCTTCTCACGTACGGGCACCGGTTCGAAACCAGCCGGGAGGCGCAATCTACCCTCGGAATCAGGGCTTGGTCAAGACGGCTCGTACAAACACTATCCAGCGTTACCTATCGTTCGCTAGGAGCGTTTGGAAAAAATCAAAGTGAAGCAAATATCTAATCTGCTTGGTCTCGATCAACGCCAAGCCAAAATTTTTCCTGGCCCTGGCTCGGGGACGCCATCTACGATAGGGGGAGTCAAGCCTATCCGCGCTAAGCGTCCTTATGCCTCCCCATCGATCAAGGCGATGGCATTAATCTGATGCTGCTTCTCTTATCGTGCGAGCGGATCCGGTCGGAGCTGGAACTTGACCGCCTTACTGGTCGCGCCTTTGCCACCCTCAGTATGCCAGGGGGCGTGAATGGCATAGTTCGCCCAGAGTCCACGGCCCTTCCAACCAGCTTCTGGATCGTCGATTCGTCCATCGACGCCACGGGTGGAAAACCCCATAGGATACGGGACGCGCAGGACCACGAACTCCCCGCCGGGCGGAAGCGCCAGTAACGAATCGGACCCGGTACCCGTTGCAATCGGCACATTCGTGCCGAGCCCGAAGGTATCGAACTGGTCCACCCAGTTGTAGTACAGCATATCCGCACTACCAGAGTACGAGACGCCCTTGAAGTGCGGACCGGGTGTTTCATAAAGCGTCCAGCCTTCCGGACAGTGCTGCCCGGTGGCCGTCGGCCCGTTGAGCGTCTCGCATTTCCGTCGGTCGAAGCTAGCAAGGTGCCCACTGCCCGCCAGAGCGGTCCAGATGACCCCATCGCGATCGACGTCGATTCCCCTCGGGGTGAAGCCGCTAGTGGGTGACGCCGGATTGTTGAACGGGGGTTCGTAGACTTCCGCTAGACAGGTCATCGGCGGGTTCGTCCCCGGACTGAGCCGGATGATCGCGCCGGGCACGTTGTACCCTTGCGCCACCCAGATCGAACCATCCACCGGGTTCGGGACAATTCCGTAGCTCCCGCCCGCAATTCTCTTATCCCTAGTGGGATCGATCGGCTGGTCCGGTTCAACGTACTCGTCTTGGCGACCGTTACCATTCGCATCGAGTATGTAAGGACACCAGCCTTGTGAGCGCTGCTCGTCGCCGGTCTCATCAAAACGCCTCATGTTGAGCCAGCCCACCACCGGGCTGCCCGGATTACTGGCCCATACTGTATTGTCGGTATCCTCGGCAATCTGCAGATGATGTGTTCCAAAGCAGGTGTCGATCAGCGTGAACTCCCCTGTTGTCGGGTCGAAAACGGAGAGGTGCCGCTGGCTGCTCTCCACAGGGAAAAGCTGGGCTGACGGATGGCTCGAGCCCTCACGACAAAAAGCCGGCGTCTGCGGGGCTCGGATGGTGTGCGTCATCCACACTCGCCCCTCATGATCCATCATCGGGTTATGCAAGCTGGCTTTTCCTGACCAAACGACTTCCTCCTCGTTGTAGGGCGAGGGTTGGAAAACAAATTGCGGATTCATAAAGGGTGTATCCGCGTCACGGACAGGCGCCGTGAGCCGGGTCAGGGTATTGCGGGCGGGATCTAGAATGTTCACATCGGGTGCGCTGAACTCCTGGAGACCATAGACCAACCCGTTCGCGTTTAGCGTTGGATTGCGTTTATCGGTCGAGACCGTGTCGTGAACAAACCCCTTCCAGTCCGCCCAGTCCCACTGGGTAATGACCAGGTTGCGCTCAATGCCCCGAGGCCGCGGCGGCGCAGCCGGTACCTCGCCCTCCGTAATCCGATCGGTCCAGTCCGCGTACATCTCCAGAGCCCGCTGACGACCGAACCGGGACATGGCGGCGGTCATGCTCGCACCCGATTGTCCGGACTGCACCCGCCGATCCCAAGCCGCCACCGTGGACTCGAAAGGGCCAAGGCTTGCAGGAATCTCACGCGTGGCCTTGTTGCCAAGCTGATGGCAGACCGTGCACCCTCCCCCGATAGCCCCTGACTTCATCTGGCCGATCCAGTGGAGTTGGCTTTCCAAACCGATCGCTATCCCGTTGCCGATGGGACCGGTGCCGGGGAAGTCGCTCTCGGGTGGTATCTGGAGGAGCGAGTACCAGTAATTGGATGGATAGTATTGCGCCGCCGCCTGCGGCGTCTGCGCCCTAACCGCCGTTAGGTTTAGGTTCCTACCGGGACCTGCCTGTACCTTGGGTGAATCCACCAATCCATAGCCACGGACCCACACGTCATATCTGGCCGAAGGAAGGTCCGGAACCAAGTAGCGACCCAATTCGTCTGTCACGACGATCTTCCTGAAACCTGTCGGGAGTTCATTGGTCTCCGCGATCACCCAGACACCCGCCTCAGGCCCGTTCTCACTGCGAACCACCCCGCCGATGTCGTCGGAATCAAACGGAACCGCCTCAGGGGCAGGCTGACCCACACCGGTGCCCGCCAATGAAGTGCCAACGAGCACGGCGACGCTGGTGACTAGAAATCTCCTCATAATGATGTCCTTCGGTTTCAAATAAATATTCTCATCTACCTGAGTCTACCGATTTCAGCGACGTTCGGGTTGGGCCGATCGACCGGTCTCGGGAAAGGCCGCCGCAGCAGTCAGTCCAATTAGACTCTATCTAAAACGAAGTAAACAGCCGTTCACGAGACTCCTTTCGGTAGAATCGAAGGTTGGGCCGAACCGCGACATCATTCCAACAAGAGCAAAGGCGCTGGGCGGATCCATAATGAGATCTTACCCACCTCTAGGATTTCAGACCCGAACTCGAACGCGGAAGTAGTGAATACGATGTTGTTACCGCAGGCCATTTTTGAAACAACTTCATGTTAGTTGGAGGACATATGAAACGTTACGTGAATCCGATCGCTGTTTGTCTTTGGTTAGTTCTAGTTGGAATTGCTAGCGCATTCCATAAGCCAACATACGCTCAAGATCCGGTACCACCCGCGGACACGGAGGAACTCCGCGCCCAGTACGAACAATGGAGGCAGGACTTCAAGACCTGGGGCCGATGGGGCACCGGTGACAGCAAGGGGGCCTCAAACCTCATCACCCCTGAGAAAGTCGCAAGCGCCGCCGCTCTAGTAGAACACGGAATCGTGGTTTCTCTGGCCCCCCCGGTGCCCCAGGTCGTCGCAGCCGACGTGAACGAAAACGGCCTGTTCCGGCGGACCACGAACCGCATTCACGATGGCGGTACGACCGACACGTACTCTGTCAGCTACCACGGGCTCACGGTCGCTCACATGGACGCCTTTTGCCATTTCTTCGAGAACGGCGAGATGTACAACGGTGTTCCTGTGGAAGGAAATCTGAACCCCGAGGAGGGTTGTAAGCAGGGCAGCATTATGAGCTTCCGAGACGGAATCGCCACGCGTGCCGTTCTCTACGACATTGCACAGCTCAAAGGTGTCGACTGGGTGGAACCGGGCACCCCGATCACACGTGCGGACCTCGAAGCGTGGGAAGAGATGTCGGGTGTGAGGGCCGGCCCGGGGGATGTGGTATTGCTCTACATAGGTCGCTGGAAACAGCGCGAGGCAGAGGGTGCTTGGCGGGACCAAGTGTCGGGCTTTTACGCCGACACGCTTCCCTGGGTACACGAACGGATGCCAGCGTTCCTCGGACACGATTTCAATATCGACTGGAATCCGCGACCGGGCTGGGAAGGTATGCGCAATCCCATTCACATCGCCCTGCTGAACTGGATGGGTGTTGGAATCGTGGAGTGCCTCGATCTGGAAGAGGCAGTTGCGACCGCGAGGGAACTCAACCGTTATGAGTTCATGATTACGTTTGCGCCTCTGCCAGTCGAAGGCGGCACCGGCTCGCCACTCAACCCCTTGGCGATCTTCTAAAGCGTTAGCGCACCGAGCCAGCCAATTCCAGACGTCTTCTGAAATCGGCCTCGGAATCGTCGAGCGTCCGCGCCCATTGCCCAGGCTCCAGGGTCAGCGGGCTCGGACGCTCATTTGCCCACAGCGCCTCCAACTTGCCCGCGAAAAGGGCCTGCGGATGGCCATTGATGCGGATGTCCGGGCTCATCTCGCGCAAGGCAGCGTAGGCCTCAAAGACGTCCTCCGGACGTGTGTCGTACGCCGGGTTGTCGGTGACCGGTCCGGGCGGGCCACCGTAGACGATCTGGTACGCCTCCCCGTTCTCCTCAGTGTCGATGAAATAGGTGGCGGTGCCGGGCGTGTGGCCGGGTGTCCAGATCACCTTCACGGCAGACCCTCCCAGTCTGATGTCATCCCCGCTCTGTAGGACGCGACCAACCTGGATCGGCTCATGACCCCAGGTCTCGTTGGACCCATGATCATGACCACTGACTAGGGAGGGGACTTCCGCCTCCAAAGCTGCCACTGTGGCTCCTGTGAGGCGCCGAATGGTTTCCATCGTTTCCATATGGTCATAGTGGGCGTGGGAGATCAACATCACCTTAATGTCGGCGGGTAGGAAGCCGAGCGTCACGATGTTCGGAAACACGACCGATGCCATCTTCTGTGTGCCGGTGTCGATCAAGATATGACCCATCGGCGTGGCGACCAGGATAGAGGAGATGTTGTTGGAGCCAACGTAGTAGACGTTGCCCATTATCTTGAACGGCGCTTGTGGCTCGCTATCAGTATCGGGTCGTCCCACCCTACTCATAAACCACGCGGTGTCCTTACCGCCGATTGCCAGAGGGTCGGTCGCCGCCGACTCTTGAGCCGAACTAGTGACGGCGACCGAAGCGAGAACGACAGCAACCAGGAACAGCTGAATCTTAAGCATAGCCCCCCCTACCCTCATCTGGCTTTTATCTGTTGAGACTGTACAGGCCTATCTCTGTAGTCCCACCGCCTGAGCAACCCGCTTCGCCGTAACGGACAAACTTCTGAATACGCTGCCCGGTATCGACTTCTCCGGTATATACATTGCCCTGTGAGTCGACCGTTAAGGCGTGTATCCAGTGAAACTCACCAATCTGCCGACCGGATCTGCCTATCCGATCCAACTCCTCAAAGTTTTCTCGATTAATTATGTAAAAGATACCGTTGGCTAGGTCCCCTACATAAAGGCAACTCTGATCCGAGTCGGTGGAAAGTGTCGCGGAGACAGCGGTGCCGCTTGCGGACTGTGGGGCGACGTAGATGTCTTTAACAAATCCGCAAACACCCTCTTCTGCATCCGGATTGGAGCATGGTCCGCCGATTTCACTAACATTGAAGACCTGAATGCGATTGTTACCACGATCGCAGGCATAAAGCATTCCGTCGGTACTGACGATCGCGCAGTGCAGAGGGCTACGGAAAAACATCGGCTTCAGATTCCCGGCCTGGAAGTCACCTGCCCACGGTCCAGCGTCGTAAGGATCAATCTCAGTACCATCTGGATCGTCCACTGGGTTCTGCCCATAGGCTCCAAAATGCCCTATATATAGGCCGGTTTCGGCGTCCGCGATTAATATCCGTCGATTGCCATACCCATCTGCAACGTACAGCCTGTTATTGCTTGGATCGACACTAAAATCAGCGACCAGGTAAGGCTGTGGCGTGCCGTTGGGACCGCGGTCGATGTTCTCGCTATCGGGACCTTCCATGCCCGCGTAGCCCATCTGATAGATAAACTCACCTTCAGCTGTGAATTTTAGGATGTGCGAATCGTCCCCGTATGTGGCTGCCCACGGGAACTGGCCGGTGAAGTTCGTGCCGTTGCCGGAGATATACACGAAATCATTATGGTCCACGAAAAGGCCATGCTCACGGCCAGGCCAGTCACAACCATCTTCCGCCCGACAGTTATTTTCCAGGAAGCCTGGATCTTGAGGGCCACCCCAAGCGTCGAGCAATGTCCCTTCCTGGTCGAATTTGAGCACTGATGGCGCGGGCACACAGCAGCCGGCAGTCTGGTCAGCGAAGACTCGCGGATTACCAAGACCGTCAACAGGGACACCATCAGCGTTCGTGCCGGCCACCCCAAGCCCGGCTGACGCGCTACGACTCAATGATCGGGGTCGGTGATATACCCAAATGTTGTCGTGCGAATCGACAGCGATACCACCAACCTGGCCAATGCGCCAGTTGTTCGGCAGTGGCTTCGGCCAACTGGGATCAACGATTAGACTTGGCGCAGACGTACCGTCCGCAAACCTCGGCGCCGACCGCTCCGCAAGGCGGTCGATAGTGCCGCTCGGGAGTAGGGATGGCACCTCTTCCGACACCGCCTCTTCCGACACAGCCGCATCCGGCTCGGGCATGTTCGAATCAGAACAAGCGGAGATTCCCAGCACCCAAGGTACTAAGGTAATAAAGATGACACGGTGTAACTTAGTCATTTTTTTCCTCCAACAGGACAGGCATGATTGTACTCCCCATTTCGGTAGCCCACATGGCGACGGACCTGCTCCTCGAGGAGCTGCGGCCGCTCGTTTGCAGCCTCTTTTTTCTTCTTTCCGCAGTAAACCCAGCCGCGACTCTTAGCTATTGCTGGGAACCGAAATAATTAAGCTCTATCGTGATCCCGTTGGGATCATCGACGAAGATTTGATGGAGGTCCATATTCGGTACCCGACGCTCACTGAAGGAGACGTTATTCTTCTTCAAGCGCCCTAACATTGCCGGCGCGTCCGTTGCACAGAATGCGATGTGGTCGAACGCTCCGCTACCGGTCAGCGCATCCGCATCAATCTCTCCACCTAGATACCCCATCAGACCACTGGGATCGTCGGGGTCTACGCCGACGAGGTGAATAACCGTGCAGTCGTCTACACAGAGCCAGTGACCAGGAAAGGGAAAATCCGGTCGATCACCTTCGTGCAATCCAAGCACATCGATATAAAAATCTCGGGTGGCCCTGAGATCCAAAGTTCGGATAGAGCAATGATCCAAAGTTCGTAGGGGCATGATGTGCCGTCTCCACACGGTTATCTCCAGCACGATGGATGATAGCAGTCACCGTTCGTGCTGTCCGAGGCTGAGTCCTCACCTCATTAGTTGAACCTTCGTCAGCCGCGTACTAGGCTCAAGACAGACAACCAAGCCGAATGACGCGGCAATATGGGGAGTAAACTCGATGTTAAGACACATGTTGGCCCGGATGATCTTCGCACTCACCTTAGCAGCGGCTTGGCATACCGGAGTCCAGGCTCAGGGACCGCGCATTCCTACCGCCGAGGAGCTGGCTAACTCCGAGGAAGCTCAGCGATACATTGCAGCGGCGATGGAGCTGGCAGGGACCGATCTCATCGATGAGGCCGAATCGTACTGCTCGCCCACCGGTCCTCGGCGGACGGCGCTGATAAGACAGGCTGCGGGACTGCCGCCAATCGAAGACCACCTCATCGAGCCAGTCCGCGTGTTCGAAAACCTGTACTACATCGGGTTCAACGACGTGGGCGCCTGGGCCGTCGAAACCAGCGAAGGTATTATCCTCATAGATACCCTCAACTCTCCCGCCGAGGCGCGGGACGTCCTGGTACCGGGACTCGAGAAAATAGGTCTCGACCCCGAGCAGATCGAGTACATCCTCATCGGACATGGTCACAACGATCACGTCGGTGGCGCGTCCTATCTCCAAGAAACGTACGGGGCACGTATAGTGCTCAGCGGCCCGGATTGGGATCTAGCCCTGTCCGGCGAGCGCCCGGACAGGCCAAGGCCTACGCGGGACATAGTCGCCACAGATGGACAGGAGGTGACGTTGGGAGACACGACCGTCACGCTCGCGCTCACCCCGGGTCATACGGAAGGCACGTTGGCCATGTTCGTGCCGGTCAAACACCTCGGGCAAACACACACGGCCGTCTTCCTCAGTGGCACTACGATGCGGAATCGAGAATCGCTGGAAACCTTTCGGCATGTGTTTGACAACTTTGGCCGACCGCTGCGAGCGGAGACCGCGCTCGGCGGTCATCCCGGAATCTCGATGAACACGCTCGAGCTACAGGATCAACTGCGTCAGCAGTATCCGCAAGGACCACACCCCTTACTTATTGGCGTAGAGCCATTCGACCGCTACATGTCAATCATGCTGGAATGCGGCAACGCGAAGCTCGCGGTAGTGGGAGCAGATGGCTACGGAGGCGGTTAGAACAGATTTCGGTTACAGGAACGCTAAGGAGTCTCGACTTCGGTGATCTCCACGGTCGAGTCATGCATCCACCCACTATCCTCGTCCCCGATGGTAATGAGTTGGCCGTCGTTCATAAACTGGTGCCTTCCCACGTACCACCTCATGACAATACCGGCCCGCCTTAACTCCGACGATAGCTGGACCTGAACCCACTCCCCCCGTCGTCCGACGATGGGCAAGACGGTTCCCTGCGGGACCAACACTAAAGGCGCACCGTTAGAGCTCGGCCCCGCATGCACGTTCGCATAACTCGTCGGTACGACTGCCTGTTGTGCGGGTCCTGACTGCTGCCCCAAACTTACAGAGGCCAAAAGCATGAGGAAAACTATCGCACCGAGTGTGCTCGATTGCGCTAACAAGCAGTTGTGATAAATCGTTCGCATAACAAACGCAGTGAATAACGGATTTAGCGGTCTGTCAAGACGTTCCATCGTGTCGCCCAAGTGCGCCCCAAGCTCTCATTGACAGCCGAACATGGAAGTAGCAATCTGCTTTTAGACTAGTGACCGGATCTAGTCGGATTGTGGCTGGTTGCCCATATCACAGAGTATGAAAATGCACGTGAGAAACTCGCAGGAGATGGTCGTCGCTCTGAGCCTTCCGGTCCTCGCAGTGCTGAGTGGGTGCACCGGCGCTCCCGATGCCGACTCGACTCCGACGGTGCAAAGCGTCGACATGGGAGACTACACGGTCGTACTGAACTGGCCGAAACCGTTGCCCGACGACGACCTCTCGCACGAAGGCTGGACCTGGGGGTCCGGGTCGGGCGTATGGGCCGAGAGTCCCGACAAAGTCTGGGTAGCACAGCGTGGGGAAATCCAGCTGCCGCCTGACGCCGAGCCCTGGGCCTGTGCGTGTCTCGTCGAGCCGCGACGCACCAATACGGGAAGGCGCCCCTACTCCGGCAACGAGTATGGATACGAGATGCGACGTCATCATCTCGTTTTCGCGGTCGATCGCGAAGGTTACGCCATCGACGAGTGGCTGCAGCATGATGATTATCTCGCCCCCCCGCGGGGTTCAGGACTTGGAGAGGTGGGTCGTGGCCCGCACAAGCTGTTGATCAACCCCTACGACTCAGAGAAGCACGTCTGGATCGTGGACGACGATATGCATGAGATCAACATCTTCACGAACGACGGCCAATTAGTGAAGACCATGGGCGAAAGAGGCGTTCCGGGGCGAGGCCCGAACAACTTCAACCGCCCAACCGACATCGCCTGGCTACCGGACGGTACGTTTTTCGTTGCCGACGGCTACGCCGGAACACGCGTGGCCAAGTTCGATCCAGACGGAAACTTCGTCTTAGACTGGGGCCGACCTCCGATCGACCCGGCAAACCCCGGCCCTTATGAGTTCTGGTCCGTCCACAGCGTCGGACTTAGCCGGGACCGGCGTGTCTTCGTCGTGGATCGCGAGCACAGCCGCATGCAGGTCTTTGACGAAGATGGCAATTTTCTGGATATGTGGCCAACAGGACATAATTCCCAGGTCCTGGCCCATATCGTCACCGTTGATGACTTCGTATGGGTTGCGGACTGGACGACAGGACGACTGGTCAAGTATGACCTTGACGGCCGATATATCCTCGATATCGGAGAGCCCGGAGCACTGCCCGGCCAATTCGACGGCGTGCATCAAATGGACGTCGATCAAGAAGGGAATCTCTATGTCACCGAGGTCGCCAACGACCGGTCGCAAATGTTCCGCCCCAAACCGGACGCCGACCCAGCGAAGCTGATACGTCCGATCGTTGGGAGACCGACGGAGTAGGGTCACCGGCGAGCGTCCGCTTCAGATCGGAAACAGACCCTCGCCAGCAACTCCCTTAACTTAGATAGATTTCCCTATTCCTTCCGGGCGGGGTCAATCGCCGGCGAAACAATAGAGACGGCCCGCGCCGCCGGTCGAATTAAGTGACGCCAAAGAGCACCCTGCCGTTGCGTGGGATGAGTTCCACGATGTATTGCTAGCGCTCAGGCGATCGTGATGACCGATTATGGCGTGGCCGTCATCGCCGTCATAGGTCCAGTTGTTACAGGTATAGTTCTGACGATCAGAGTCTCCTGCAACCGCCCGACCGTGGGAATCTGAACCCGTGAGTATGTCGTGCTCATTATTCGTCCCCTCGGGGCGAACCCGACCATTGACTAGGTCCCCTCTCTCGTCCAACGCCGTCTCTCGATAAATGAGGTTCCTGTCACGCTGGATATCGCCATGGAGATCGGCGACATTCGGGGCAATCCTGACACCTCTAGAGTTGTACCAGGGCCCATTGCCAATTCGGT
>Ga0310121_10003546_pt1 | contig 14204 bp, 8 predicted proteins | sample CB27_Tmax_986_MG_FD_203504 | JGI IMG/M metagenome (GOLD analysis project Ga0310121, IMG submission 203504) | Marine microbial communities from Western Arctic Ocean, Canada - CB27_Tmax_986 | ecosystem: Environmental > Aquatic > Marine > Oceanic | place: Canada: Western Arctic Ocean | collected... | reverse complement strand
AGTCCTCCGACGCGACAGGCGTTGTCGATTCGAGCGAGTCTCTCGAGTGCGATTCGGGGGCCCTTTTTTTGCGCGTTGCCGGTGTGCTGCGGTGTGCTGCGGTGTGCTGCGGTGTGCTGCGGTGTGCTGCGGTGTGCTGCGGTGTGTGGGTTTCAGCGGGTTCGTTTGCGGTCGATTCGTCTGGTGGCGGGCGAGTTGGGCAGCAGCGAGCGTTTTCTTTGTCCGAAGGGTGCATTGAGCGGAGGAGGCAGTCGCCGTCCGGCCGGGGGTTCCAGTGCGGCGAGGAAGCTCCGGAGTGCGTCGTCGAGCACGGGTGCGGGCCGGATTGTCGCTCGGGGCTGGTTGGCGATTCCGTCGACGCGTACGGCGACCCACCCGGTGGTGAGTGGTGCGAGCAGGGGTTGCAGGAAGGGAATGGGGAGTCGAGAGCTGGGGAGCATCGAGTAGAAGTCGAGTCCGACCTGTCCATCGAAGGTTGCATGTCCGCGTCCGCGGAGTTGCAGCGAGTTGCCGACGAGGTCGATGCTGTTGAACGAGATTTTCGATCGGGCCAGTCCGAAGTCACACTGTGCGTAGCGGAAGGCGGTTGGCTGTGGTGGTCCGAGGCTGAGGGTATCAAAGAGTTGAACGATGATGGGCAGTTCGTAGAGTTCTGCCGGGCTGACCTGCAGTTGTCCCTGTCCGGTGACATCGTCGGTCGAGTTGCCCTGGCCTCGCAGGTCGACCCAGCCTCTCATCACGCCCTTGAGTTTCCTGGGATCGCGGAGATAGAGCTTGGCAAACTGTTCGAGTTTGGCCTCGGACATGTTCATCTTGACGTGATAGCTGGACGGTTGATCGATACGAGCCTGGGCATCGAGTGTAAACAGCCCTCCGACTGCTCGAGCGGTGACACGTTCCTGGAGTGGAATGGAGAGGCTTTCGATTCGGGTACGGCTGGGTGCGAAGGCCTGGCTGGATCCGATCACCAGGTCCTGGTTGCGGTATTGAAACGGCCCGCGGACGTCTTTGAAGCGGTAGCCCCAGAGGCTGGCGGAGTCGAGCGCGAAGTGCCCGGTCATTTCGGCGTGTTGTCCGTACCACTTGCCACGGCTGGTGATGCGTCCCACGACCTCTTCGAGTTGGACTCCGGCGGAGAGTCGATTATCGGGGAGTCGCGTTTCGAGGTTCCAGGCAGCCGTGATGGGAAAGCCGGGTTCTCCGGCTCCACGGAGCTCGATCAGGCCTGAGAGGTGGAAGGGGCGTTGCGGGTTGAGGTGTAAGACGGTTTGGCGGAGTCGTCCGGGCAGAGCCTCGAGCAGGTCTTTGTCGGCGACGAGTTCGTCGCAGGCGAGCGGATCGAGTCGGAGCATCCAGTCCTTGCGGTCGTCGATTTCGAGGAGACCTCGGGTGGTGATTCGAGTCTTTGCGTGTTGTGCGGCGAAGGAGTTGAGTGTCAGTCGCCGTTGGTGATCGTCGGTGAGTCCATAGTTGCCCGCCGCGCGGACGTTGGTGAGCCTGTAGGGAAACCCCTTCAGTTGCAGGGTCCCGGCGTTGATGGCAAAGCGGGGGATGGTGACCTGGACCTTCCCGGTCTCGTCGCGTCTCAGCTCGATCCGCCCGTCGAAGCGTCCCGAGGGCTGCACTCGATCCCACAGTCTTCCGAGTTCAAGCGAGCAGGCGTTGCGGAGTTCCTCGTCGAGGGCGACGTGTTGTGCGTCGAGATGGAGTTCAAGGCGACCGGGAACTCGGGGTTGTCCATCGAGTTGTCCGGATCCGGAGATGGTGGCATCGGCGTGGCGTCCGTTGAGTTTTTCGAATCGCCAGGCGTATCCCGTCGGCGCGATTGTCGCGGTGAATTCGCCATCGATCTTATCGATCGGCCAGGGAAAGCTCTCGAAGCGGACCGAAGCGTTTCTGAGTCTTCCGCTCAGTTGGGTGGTCACGTGACGTCCGGGCCCCTTGGGCCGGCTGAGCCGTGCTCGGACGTCCGCGGCTCCACCCAGTTGCAGTGCCAGCAGGGACTTCCGGGCTGCCGGCGAGACGGCTTGCAGGAGCTGGTGATCGAAGGGCAGTCGATTGACCGAGATATCAATCTGCGAGGACGCTTCGGGGCCGGCATCCTGGACCCGTCCTCGGAACTGGATGGGTCGATCGCCCGCGAACGCATCGATCTCGACCACCAGGTCCCTGGACGCACCCTGTTGGGTCAGCGTGCCGGTGACCTGTTCGAGAGGATAGGGGAACCGGGTGTGTGAGACACGACAGCCCCTGGCGGTGAGGACCGAGTCGGCAGGCTGCCACGCTCCGTCTGCCGTCGGTCTCAGTGACGTCGTCACATCGACCGGTCCTGACACGCCGTAGACATCAAAGATCCTCTGCCATTCCGGCGGCAGGATCTTGCGGAGTTGCTTGTCGAGAGCCAGGTCTTTCAACGAGACATCGAGGTGTCCTGCCGGGGGATCATTCGATCGCGGGACCAGTCCATCGAGCGTCACGGTGGTGCCGCCGTGGTGTGCTTTGAGGTTCTTGATCTGGAGTTGTCGGGGATCGAGGTAGATTTGTCCGGCGAGTTGCTGGAGGGTGCTTGTCGTGCCGGGGGGCAGTGGCAGCTTCAGTTGCCCGTCCTGGACTCTCAGCAGCAGCCGGTAGTCCCAATCGTCATCGGGTTGCCAGCGGGTCACTCGAAAGGCGAGATGGGCGTGGGCGTGGGCGGTGAGGTCCTGGGGGACCCATGTTCCGAGGCGTCCTGATTCGGCCGAGTCGGTGGCCGAGTCGGTGGCCGGATCGGCATGGCCCCCGGGCGCCAGCCTGGTGACGAATTCCAGCAGTTGCGGGTCGAGGCTCAGGTCTTTGAGTTGTCCTCGGATCGAGAGACCATGATCGGCGACTCGCCAGTGCCCGTTGAGAGTCAGTGCTGAGGCGGGTTGGGACGATCCGGCTGCTGCCAGTTGGGCCTGTGCATCGAGCACGTAGCGATCGGATCCGGCGGGGACGAGTTTGAGTTCGAGGTGTTCCAACGATCGGTTGGGTTGTGGATCGCCGGCGAGCGTGAGTTCGATTCGGCCCTGCTTGACGGTCCATTCCGGCAGTAGCGGCGATTCGACCGAATGCAGGGAGCCGTAGTCGAGATCCTGCCAGTTCCAGTGTCCCTGGGCGTCGCGGGCGAGGTGCAGTTGTGGCTGGTGCAGCGTGACCTGTTGGATCACCAGTTGCTGGTGTTGTGCGAGTGCCTGGCGGTCGATGGCGACGGTGATACGAGGGATGGTGGCCAGCGGTTTTCCGTCGGGGGTGCTCAATTCGACGTCGTCGACTCGGACTCGTCGCAGCAGATCGAAGCGGCAGGAGCTGAATCGCACGTTGATGCCGGGTGCGAGCCGGTCGAGGTTGTCGCGGACGACCTGGGACAGCACCTGGTCACTGTGGGACCAGACGTGGTGGACCCAGATGGCTGCAGCGGTGCCGGAGACGACCAGCAGTCCGAGCAGTGCCCAGAGAGTTCTTTTCCATTCGCTGCTTGTCCTCGTCACGTCGTGCTCCTGCGGCGGAAGCCGGCGGCGGCGAGGATCCAGAGTGGGTATTCGGCGGGGACCCGGTACCTCAGCGATCCGACGAACACGGTGTGCAAGGCGGCGAAGTACAACAGCGGGAAGGCAACGAGCATCCAGGCCCAGGGTTCATACCGGTAGCCCCAGGCTCCCTTGATCGCCAGCAGGTACAGCAGCAGAGTCGGCACGGCCACCACGGCGATTTGCCAGGTGCCCTGGAACTCGGGGGCACTGGGCCAGGGCTTGAGATATCTCCAGCACTTGACCAGTGCCAGTCGTCCGGCCTCCAGGGGTTGAGTCCGGACGAAGTTCCAGGCCTCGAGTCGATAGTGGCGATCGATCTGAAATTCGGTCTGTCGGGGATCGGCGAAGAGTCCATCGTCGATGATGAACTGCATGTCGCTTTCTCCGGTCGCTCCTTCGCGGAGTCCGTCGTAGAGTGTGGGTCCGACCCAGAGCGTGGTCAGGACCGGGTGTGAGGTCACTTGCAGGTTGCGCCAGGCCCAGGGCAGCAGCCCGAGTGCGACGACCAGCAGCAGCACTCCCGCTTCGATCGCCGAGCGTCTGCGGTGTTCCGAGAGCGTGATCGTCATCAGTCCCAGCAGCGGCAGCGCCGCCAGCCAGCCGGGGCGGACATAAACCGCCGCACAAGCGGCCAGGCCGGTCCAGGCAGCGAGGCCCGGCCGGGGACGTTGATCGAGATTCGAATCGGGCCGCACCAGCGAGGCGGTTCCGAGCAGACAGGCCAGCATCAAGACCGCGAACAGGGTCTCACTGAGAACCAGCACGCTGAAGCCGACCAGGCTTGGAGAAATGGCACAGGCGGCCGCGGCGGCGAGTCCGACCTGGGGAGTAAAGATGCGGCAGCCGAGCAGGTAGACCAGGTAGCAGCCCAGGGTGCCGATCATCGCCAGCACCATTCGAGTCACCAGCAGGCTGTCTCCACCCAGTCGGATCACCAGTCCCAGCAGTGCCGGAAACCCGGGCATCCGTGTCACTTGTCGAGGAATCGAGGCTGCTGCCAGCGGGTCACCGGGCCGCCCGTGCAGCTCATACGCTTCACCTGCGGCGATATGTTCTCCGAGTTCCCAGTAGCCGGCAGCATCGCCTTCGATCAGGAAGGACCTGTCCTGGTCCTCGAGCCTGGCGGTGAGACCGACGGCGGCGATGGTACGGAGTGCCAGCGCGACGAGTATCACCAGTAGGAGTATTTTGCGGGCCGACATCGGATTCCCCCCGTTCGCGGCCGAACAGTGGCGGGGGATGGTATGACCGGTGGCCGCGGGGGGTCAAGATCGGTCGGGGGTCTTCGGCGAAGCGCCGCATCCCGGCAATCGGCGTGCTAGAATCGGGTTCCGCAGCGAACGCCACTGTTCGGGTCGCACTTTGCCCGCCAGGCCTCCTCGATGACCTCTGCACTGCACGAATCTCGCTTCCTGAAAGCGGTCCGCCGCGAGCCGGTCGACACGACTCCGGTCTGGTTGATGCGGCAGGCGGGTCGGTACCTGCCCGAGTACATGCAGGTTCGCAGCAAGGTCACGTTTCTCGAACTGTGCACTCGACCCGATCTCGCCGCGGAGGTGACTCTTAGTGCCCAGGCGGCATTGGGCGTCGACGCGGCGATCCTGTTCGCCGATCTGCTGCCGATCCTCCGTCCGATGGGCCTGGAACTTGAGTACCTCGCTGGCGAGGGCCCGTCGATCGGCAACCCGCTGAGGACATCACAGGACATCGATCGCTTCAGCGAGTTGGAGGACATGTCGGAGATGGCCTTTGTGATGGAGACGGTCCGCCGTGTGCGTGCCGATCTGCCGGCTGACTGTCCGCTGATCGGATTCGCCGGGGCTCCGTTTACGCTGGCGAGTTACGCGATCGAGGGTGGGGGATCGCGGAGCTACGAGCACACCAAGTCGATCATGTACAACGATCCCGCCGCCTGGCAGGCGGTGATGGACCGCCTGGTGCCGACTCTCTCGAGGTACCTCGCGGCACAGGCCGAGGCGGGTTGCCAGGTGGTGCAGATCTTCGACAGCTGGGCCGGATGCCTCTCGCCCGAGGACTACCGAGTGCATGTCCTGCCTCATTCGAAGCGATTGATCGAGAGCCTGCCCGAGGGGTTGCCGGTGATCCATTTCCTGACGGGCAATCCCCAGTTGTATCCGTTGCAGCGTGAAGCCGGCGGCCAGGTCCAGGGCCTGGACTGGCGGATTGGACTTTCCGAGGGCTGGGACCTGGTCGGCCATGACGTGGCGGTCCAGGGGAACCTCGACCCGGTCAGTCTTTATGCCGACCTGGGCGTGCTGCGTGAGCGGACGCAGTCGGTACTGGATGCGGCCGCGGGTCGACCGGGGCACATTTTCAACCTGGGTCACGGTTTGTTGCCGACGATGGATCCCGAGAAGGTCAAGGCGTTGGTTGAAATGGTGCACGAGTTGGGGACGGTGGGAGTGCGGGAGTGACGTCCCACGATCCGGGAGGGCGTCCGCGACGCTGCCTGGTGGTCGGTGGGGGAGCCAGCGGTCTGGCCGCGGCCCTGTCCCTGTGCGATGCGGCCGAGGGCCTGCGCGAATCGGGGCGGCCGATCGAGGTCGAATTGCTCGAGGCTTCGCAGCGGCTGGGGGGTGCGATCGAGACGGTTCGGGTGGGGGACTACCTGGTCGAGCGTGGCCCCGACATGTTCATCACCGACAAGGCGGCGGCCACGGATCTGTGCTGCAGCCTGGGACTCGAGAGCCAGCTCATCGCCACGGATCCTCAATTCCGCGGCTCGCTGGTTCTTCGCAACGGGCGTCCGCTGCCGGTTCCCGAGGGTTTCGGCTTGCTGGGGACTCCGAGGATCCGGGCGGTGATGGGCTCTTCGATCTTCAGCTGGTCGGGAAAGCTGAGGATGGCGATGGAGCCATGTGTGGGTCGCCGGTCGGAGCAGGAAGAGGAAAGTGTGGCGGCGTTCGTACGGCGGCGGATGGGCCGCGAGGCGTTGGAGCGGCTGGTGCAGCCACTGGTCGGGGGGATCTACACCGGTGATCCCGAGCGTCTGAGTCTCGAGGCGACTCTGCCGCGATTCGTCGAGATGGAGCGTGAACACGGCAGCCTGTGGCGGGGTTTGCGGTCGAGCGGAGGTGCGGGCCACGAGTCGACTCGGGGAGCACGGTATGGGCTGTTCGCTTCACTTGAGGGCGGGTTGGGTGAACTGGTCTGCCGGGCGGCCGATTCTCTGGAATCGAGGTGTCGCATCCGGCTGAACACTCGAGTGAAGTCGATCGAGCGGATCTCAGCGGGTGAGGAGTTTGGTGTCGAATTGGAATCGGGCGAGTCGACTCGTGCCGACGCGGTGGTCTTGGCGGTCCCCTGCCAGGTGGCGGCCGGGCTGAGTGCTGGTCTGTCGAGTGGACTCGCGACTCAACTGGGAGGCATCGAAACGGCTTCGAGCGTGGTGGTGATCAGCGGCCATCGTCTCGACCAGGTCGATCATGCTCTGGACGCCTACGGCCTGGTGGTGCCTCGCATCGAGGACCGTCGCGTTTTGGCGGTTTCGTTTGCCAGCCGCAAGCTGGCTGGCCGTGCGGCTGAGGGTCGCGTGCTGCTGCGGACGTTTCTCGGCGGTGTGTTGCAGCCGGAGTTATTGGATTGTGATGACCAGGAGTTGGGTGCGTTGGTCGGTGAGGAGTTGGAGTCGTTGTTGGGGGTTCGGGGCGAGCCCGAGATGCTCGAGGTGGTTCGTCACCAGGAGCTGATGCCTCAATACACGCTGGGTCACCTGCAGCGGATCGCCGAGATCGAGCGTCTGTCGCGGGAGGTTTCGGGGCTGGCCCTGGCGGGCAATTTCTTCCGGGGGGTGGGGTTGCCCGACTGCATTTCCAGTGGCCAGGCGGCGGCCGAGCGGGTGCTGGAGGTCGGTTAGTCGGATCCCGATTTCTTGGCGGCGTGGATCAGTCGTCTGCAGTGGCTGGCCGAGGCGGCGGCGAGGCCCTCGATGTTGTAGCCTCCTTCGAGCACGCTGACGAGTCGGCCTTCGGCGTGGCGGTTGGCGACATCGACCAGCACGTCGGTGAGTTCGGCGAAGTCGTTGTCGGTGAGCCGGAAGTGACCGAGCGGGTCTCCGAGTCTCGAGTCGAAGCCGGCGGAGACGAGGACCAGTTCGGGTCGGAACGTATCGGCCGCGGCCCTGAGTTCCTGGGCATAGGCCGGCAGGATCCTGGCGCGTCCGGTGCCTGCGGGGAACGGTCGGTTCAGCGTGGTGCCCAGTCCCTTGCCGGTCCCGGTCTCCTGTTTGGCTCCGGTTCCGGGGTACCAGGGCGACTGGTGGGTGCTGAAGAAGAAGACGCTGGGGTCGTCGTAGAAGATGTCCTGCGTGCCGTTGCCGTGGTGGACGTCGAAGTCGGCGATCAGCACCTTGGCGATCTTGTGGCGGGTCTGAGCATAGCGTGCGGCGACGGCGATATTGTTGAAGATGCAGAACCCCATGCCGCGGTCGGGTGTGGCGTGGTGACCTGGTGGTCTCACGGTGCAGAAGGCATTGGCCGAGCGCCGTGCCACCACCTCATCGACGGCCAGGCAGGCGGCTCCGCAGGCCCGTCGAGCGGCCTCGAGCGACTCCTTGCAGACGATGGTGTCCCCGGTGCTGAGCATGCCGAGTCCGGCCTGAATTTCGCGCTGGACCAGTGCCACGTAGCGGGGCTTGTGGACCTTGCTGATGGTCTGATCGTCGGACGCCGGCGGCTTCATCGTCCACAGGCCTCCCTGGAACTCCTTGGCCGCCAGTGCCCGGGTGACCGCCACGTGCCGTCGGATCGATTCGGGGTGCCCCTGACCGGTGTCATGCGTCGCGAAGACCGGGTCGTTGACCCACAGCGTCTGGCTGGCCTTGCGAGTCGGCTGGGTCATCGGTGATTTCCCCCCTGCGTCCGATTCGCCGCGGTGCTCATCAGGCGCCGCGGCGCGGTGTGGCAGCGGCGGCGTGTCGGCACCGAGCATACCTCTCCAGTGCCATCAGGGGAAAGGAGATGGGGCGGAGGTGATGGCGGAGGTAGCAGGCGTGTGGCCTTCACCGGCGGGGACCAGTCCGAGCACGGCCCAGGCGGTCTGCGAGGCCCAATCCACGGGAATTCTCTGGAGGATTCTCGAGCATTGGGCCGAAGAACTCCAATAGCCGGAAATGCAGGTGTCGTCCAGGATCCCGGCAAGTTCAAACATGATCGTGGTCTGGGCGTGGCCTGGAGGCGATCGAGGCCGGCAGGGATGGAGGCCTGAGGATGTCAGAGGCAACGCAGTGGGGATCGGGGCCGCAGTTCGATTCGTGCCTGGTCACGGGATCGAGTTGGCCCAAGGCCGAGGTGGCGGGGCTGTCGATCGAGCAACTCGACGCGATGAGCGATGGTGAGCTGGTCGAGGTGATCCGCTCGGTGCATCAGCCTCACCGCAGAACCGACCTCCGCGGACCACTCGGAGGACTCTCTCGAGATCCTCTCGTCCGCCTGGCCCAGCAGGCCCGCCACTACTGTCGGGCTCAGGGTTACTGAGAGCAGACGCGAGCGGACGCGGGTGACGGGCTTCAGACCCCCGCCGCGGTTGTCGCCGGTTGGACGACTCGGAACCCGAGATCCTCGATCATGCGGTGGTCCTCACCCGGGGCTTGTCCCTTGGTGGTCAGGTAGTCGCTGACGAACAGCGAATTGGCGGCGTAGAGTCCCAGCGGCTGCAGGCTCCGCAGGTTGACCTCGCGGCCTCCCGCGATGCGGATTTCGGTACTGGGGTGAGCCAGGCGGAAGAGTGCGAGCACCTTGAGGCAGAAGCGTGGGTCGAGGCGGTCGGAGCCTTCCAGCGGCGTGCCGTCGATCGGGTTGAGGAAGTTGACGGGGATCGATTCGACTTCCAGTTCCTGCAGCTGCGTGCAGACATCGATCACGTCGTCGTGTGTTTCCCCCATGCCGACGATCAGTCCGCAGCACAGTTCCAGTCCCTGTTCGCGGCAGGCGGCGAGGGTGTCGAGCCGTTCCTGGAAGGTGTGAGTCGAGCAGACCTGGTCGTAGAATTGGCGGCTGGTATTGAGATTGTGATTGATACGGTCGACGCCGGCCTTCTTGAGTCGTCGGGCCTGTTCGGTGTTGAGCAATCCGAGGCAGCAGCAGATGTGCAGCCCGGTGTCCTGCTTGATTTGCCGGACAGCCTCAGCCACCTGGTCGACATCGTCATCGCTGGGGCCTCGTCCACTGGCGACGATGCAGTAGGTCCGTGCCTGGTTGTTGGCCGCCTCGCGGGCACCGGCCACCAGTTGCTCGGGGCTCTTCAACCGGTATCGTTCGATCGGAGTGTCGGCGACTGCAGATTGTGAGCAGTAGCTGCAATCTTCCGGGCAGAGTCCACTCCTGGCGTTTTCGAGGAAATAGAGTTGGACATCCAGGCCGAAGTGATGTTGGCGGACTCGGAATGCGGCGGCGAGCAGGTCGGGCAGTTGCTCGTCTGGGGCAGCCAGGACGGCCAGGCCCTCGGCGCGAGTCAGCCGGTGCGAATCGAGCACACGATCGGCCAGCTGATGCCATGGGGACGAAGAGAGTGTCACGAGTGGGTAGCCTTTCAGGCGTGTCCGTTGCCGCCGCGTCGACGATGGGCCGAGTGAAACTCGAAGTCGTCCTCCGCGAGCACTCTGCTGAGCTCGGTCTGCAACTGCTGCGAACAGGACACTCGCAGGTCGTTGGGTGTCGACATGATATAGCGGACCGGTGTCGACGAGTCATCCTCGCGGGTCGATTCGATAATCACCACGACCTCGACCCGTCCGGGATGCCGTCCCAGGACTTCACGGGTCCGGTTCATATCGGCCTTGGAGTGCACGCCTCGGCGGAACTTGATGGCCAGTTGTCGAGTGAATTCCCGTTCGGCCTCTTCCTGGGACAGCACGTTGTGCACGACGATCGAGGGTTCTCGGCCGCGTCGGTCGACCTTGCCCTGCACGAAGAGGCATTCTTCGGGCACCATTTTTTCACCGAGCCGGTTGAAGTCTTCGGGCCAGATGATGCAGCGGATGTTTCCGCGCAGGTCTTCGAAGTTGAAGTTGGCGAATCGGCTGTGTCCGTTGCGGCTGGGACGTTTGGTCTGCGAGGTCTTGATCGAGGTGATCATACCTCCGAGCAGCACCTCGGTGCCCTCGTCGAGTCCGACGGTGGCTGCGACATCGTGAGTGGCGTGGCGTGAGATGACGGTGCTGAATTCGGCGAGCGGGTGCGAGGAGAGGTAGAAGCCGAGGACTTCTTTTTCCATCGCCAGCAGCACGCTCTGGGGCCACTCGGCAGCATCGGGCAACCCGGCGGGTTCCGCCTGGTCGCTTTCGGAGTCGGAGTCGGAGTCTCCGAAGAGGTTTTTTTGTCCCCGGGCCCGGTCTCGGTGCCGTGACACGGCGGCCTGCACGGCCCGTTCGACGACTTCGATGTGCTGGTTGCGGTGAGGTCCCAGTTCGTCGAGCGCACCGCTCTTGACGAGAATTTCGAGCACATTTTTGGAGAGCGCCTTGGGATCGACTCGTTCGGTGAGGTCAAAGATATCTCGGAACGGCCCGTCGATCTCGCGGGCGGCCACGACCGCCGAGAGGGCCGAAGCGCCGACTCCCTTGATCGCGGCCAATCCGAATCTCAACCCGTCTCCTTCGACCCGGAAGTCGACATGGGAGTGGTTGACGCAGGGGGGCAGGACCTGCAGTCCCATGCGGTGGCAGTCGTCGACGTGTTCGCTGATGCGGTCGGTGTCTTCCATTTCGCACGAGAGCAGCGCGGCCATGAACTCGAGCGGGTAGTGAGCCTTGAGGTAGGCGGTCTGGTAGGCCACGGCGCCGTAGGCGGTCGAGTGGGACTTGTTGAACCCGTAGCCGGCGAACTTCTCGATCATGTCGTACAGTTCGACCGCCTGCTTCTCGGCCATGTCACGGCTGCGGGCTCCCGCGACGAACTCCTCGCGGTAGCGTTGCATCACGTCGAGCTGTTTCTTGCTGATGGCCTTGATGCAGCGGAAGGCACTGGAGAGTTCGATGCCACCGACCTGGTTGAGGATCCTCGAGACCTGTTCCTGGTAGACCATCACTCCGTAGGTGTCCTGGAGCAGTTCGTCGACGATCGGGTGCACCTTGGGGACCGGTTGACGTCCGTTCTTGACGTCGACGTAGGTCATGACCATGCCGCCCTCGAGCGGACCGGGGCGATACAGTGCGCTGGTGGCGATGATGTCGTCGAAGCTGTCGGGTTTCATCTTCGTGAGCAGGTCGCGCATGCCGGCGCTTTCGAGCTGGAAGATGCCCTTGGTTTCGCCTCGCTGCAGCAGCGCAAAGGTGTCGGCATCGTCGAGCGGCAATTCGATCGGGTTGATCGTGATCCCGTGGGTGGCCTGGACGTTCTTGACGGCTTTATCGAGGATCGAGAGGTTTCGGAGTCCGAGAAAGTCCATTTTCAGCAGTCCGGCCTGCTCGACATCCTTGTCGCGCCACTGGGTGATCACGTCGTCCTTGCCGGTGATTTTCTGCAGCGGGACGTATTTTTCCAGAGACTCCTTACCGATCACCACTCCGGCGGCGTGGGTGCCGGCGCTGCGTGCGAGGCCTTCGAGTCGCTTGGCGATATCGAGCAGTCTCTTGATCTGGTTGTCGTTGTTGTACTGCTCGTTCAGGTCGGGACTTTCCTTGAGGGCTTCTTCGATGGTGATGCCGAGCGTATCGGGGATCATCTTGGCGATCTCGTCGACTCGCGAGAGCGGCACATCGAGGGCCCGGCCGACGTCCCGGATGGCGGCCTTGGCCTTGAGCGTGCCGAAGGTCCCGATCTGGGCCACGTTGTCCTCACCGTACTTCTGCTTGGTGTAGTCGATCACCCGTTGTCGCCGGTCGCGGCAGAAGTCGATGTCGATATCAGGCGGCTCGTTCCGGCTCGGATCCAGGAACCTCTCGAACAGCAGGTCGTACTTCAGCGGGCAGACATTACTGAGTCCCAGCAGGTAGGCGACCAGGGACCCGCAGGCGGACCCGCGAGCCTGGCAGGGGATGTCCTCTTCCATCGCGAAGCGGACGAAGTCCCACACGATCAGGAAGTAGCTCGAGTAGCCCATCTGCTCGATGATCTTCAGCTCGACGTCGAGCCGATCGGTGATCTCCTTGGTCACCTCGTTGGCGTACCTCCACTTCAGCTTCTCGACGCACAAATCATGCAGGTAGTCGGTGTCGGTTTGTCCTCCCGGGGGGGTGAAGACGGGGAAGTGTCGAGTGGTCAAGTCGAGGTCGATGTCGACTCCGTCGGCGATCTGCTGGGTGAGTGCAACCGCGTCGTGGTGATCGGGAAACGTGTCGTACATCTCCTCGGACGTCTTGACGAAGAACTCGTTCCCTTCCATCTTCATCCGTCGTTCGTCGGAGATGACGGTGCGGGTGTTGACGCACAAGAGCACGTCGTGTGCTTCGGAGTCGTCGCGATCGAGGTAGTGCGAGTCGTTGGTGGCGACCAGGGGGATGCCGGCGGTCCGTGAGATTTCGACGGTCCCCACCAGGCACTCCTGCTGGATTCTCAGGCCGGCATTCTGGATTTCCAGGTAGAGATGTTCGCCGAAGACTCGCTGATACCAATCGACCAGTTCGGCGGCCTGGTCGTGTTGACCGGCGAGGATGTGGTGTGAGAGTTCACTGGAGGCGCAACCCGAGAGGCAGATCAGCCCATCGCTGTGTGCTTCGAGGATTTCCTTGTCGATCCGCGGCTTGTAGTAGAAGCCTTCGAGGTAGGCTTTGGAGGCCAATGTCATCAGGTTCTGGAACCCGGTGCGGTTTCGGGCCAGCAGCGTGAGGTGGTAGGAGGATTCCTTGTTCCGCGAGGGGGTACGGTCGGAGCGATGTCCGGGTGCGACGTAGGCCTCGTAGCCCAGCACCGGGTTGATATCCTGCTTGCGGCACTCGTTGTAGAACTGGACGGCTCCGTAGAGGTTGCCGTGGTCGGTCAGGGCCAGGGCATTCATCCCGTCGTCCTTGACCTTGGCGACCAGCTGGGGGATGCGGTTGGCGCCGTCGAGCAGGCTGTAGTGCGAGTGGCAGTGCAGGTGCACAAAGGGAGAAGCCTGGGTCATCGTTACTCCTTTAACGGCAACGGTCCCCGCCACCGGTTGAGAGCTGGGGGCGGTGATTGTAGCACGCGAGGTGTCGGCCCGTCAGCGAATGGTCGCTGGAGGCGATTTCGGAAGGAGATCCCTCGGTGACCAGCCGGCCGCCGGCCGGACCACCGCCGGGACCCAGCTCGATCACGTGATCGGATCGAGCGATCAGCCCGAGATGGTGCTCGACGACGACGACCGAGTGACCAACGTCGAGCAGTGTCCTCAGGCACTCCAGCAGTCTCTCGACGTCGGCAGGATGCAGCCCCGTCGTGGGTTCCTCGAGCAGGAACAGCGTGCGGCGGTTGGCTCTGGCCGAGAGGAATGAGGCGAGCTTCAGCCTCTGGGACTCGCCTCCGGAAAGCGTCGTGGTGGGCTGGCCCAAGGGGAGGTATTCCAGCCCGACATCGCAAAGCGGTTGCAGTCGCCGCCTGATCGCGTGCTCGCCGCGAAAGTAGCCGAACGCCTCTTCGACGGTCATCTCGAGCACGTCGGCGATCGAGCGGCCCCGGTGAGTCACCTCGAGGACCTCGCGGCCAAACCGGCGACCCTCGCACTCGGGACACG
>Ga0310121_10003545_pt1 | contig 14204 bp, 8 predicted proteins | sample CB27_Tmax_986_MG_FD_203504 | JGI IMG/M metagenome (GOLD analysis project Ga0310121, IMG submission 203504) | Marine microbial communities from Western Arctic Ocean, Canada - CB27_Tmax_986 | ecosystem: Environmental > Aquatic > Marine > Oceanic | place: Canada: Western Arctic Ocean | collected... | reverse complement strand
ACCTTCTTTCCCTTACCGAGTTCGACATCGGCTCGACGCAACATCGGGATAATCTGGTCAACTCCATGACGTTTCTGTGCCAGCTGAAAAAATCCTTTCCGGGCTAAAGCCCGGGCTGGATTCTCTCACACGCACTGGTACTTTTCACGGGGGGAAGGTCAGTGTAGTCGGCGCCATGGCAAAGGGGATTGAACATGACCAAAAATCCACACACAAGCAACGTCTTCGCCACAATATTTTTGGTAGCACCGTATCGCATCTCTAATTCCTTGGCCTTGAAACCTCTGTTGTATTTTGACGCGGTTCTTGTACTTCAAGTACATCCGATAGCCGTCGCTCTATCGGTACTGACAGGAATGATAACGGATACTGACTCAAAAAGCTCTGGCCAGCGAATTTTGATCCTTGTCATCGCGATGGCGGACGCCAACGTACCACTTGCATGCGAGGTGGTGTATGGCCTGCCGGTTTTTCACCCGCCCAATTGCCCTCGCTGCGGTCGCCAACAACGGTCAAGAGCATGCCCGGCTTGCCATCGGCTAACTCAGGTGGCAACACACAACTGGCTGAATACCCAGGGTAGGCGCCGGTTGTGTGTAAATAGTATCGCTCTGGTTGCCAGGTGTTGCCGCCGTCGCGGCTGATTCGTGCGCGCTCTCCACCAAACGTTGGCGGAGCCCTTTCGCAGTGGATCAGAGTGATCCTGCCGTCAGGCAGTTCGACCGTCATGCCGTGCATCGTACCGAGCCGTTGCGTAACTTCCCGCGGATTTTTCCAGTTGATGCCCCCGTTGTCCGAATCGAGTAAGACCAGGTTCTTGCTGTACGATGAGATGTGACTTCCCGAATTCGCGCGCTGCCAATAGAGCCAATTCCATTTATTGGCCAGATACAGATCGAATCGTTCGCGCGGCGGCGCGACGTTAAACCTGACGGTGCACAGCAGCCGACCGGTACTGAGTTGATGAACGAACGGTTCACCGCCTGGGGCGACCAGGTAGCGCATCCATGTTTTCCCTTCGTCGGTCGAACGGAAGGCGAAGACCGAGTGCACGAATCCGCGTGCGGGCATCCCCACGACCCACACATACGTACCGTCTGCCAACTCGGCAATCGGCCCGGCCCCGTATTTGTGCAAATCTGGAATTTCGCATATGGTTTCCCACGTCCGGCCTCGATCACGGGACCGGTTGACCATTCCCACGTGACGCTCGTTGTCGAGTGCCACGCACAAAAACGAACCGTCTCTCATGACGCTCATATTTGCGCAAGGTCCGCGGATCGTATTCACGTCGCCGCCGGCCTCATTGACTTCACTCGCCGTGCCGGGCTTGGCCGCAAATCCGCTGCCGGCTTCGTAGACCTGGTCCCAGCTCAGCCCGCCGTCGCTGGTTCGCAGAATGACGCCGTCGCAAGCGAACAAAAAGATCGTATGGTCGTCGTTCACGACAAGCTGCTGCGCAGGTTCCGCATACCATTCTCGTGCATTTTCCCACGGCACATCAACGCGCCCCGCTGGCAATTTGCGGAACCGGCCATCGATCGAATAACCGATTGACTGCTCGTCACGTGCCAGGACCGGCCGCACGAGAAACAGGTGATCGGCAACATCCACACCGGCACCGCCACGCACACGGCAATTCGCGAGGTATTGTCCGACGAGGCCGAGGTCCGTTTCGATCCGACGGTCGCTCAAACCTGGTGGTATGGGATTCAGGACTGGCTCAGTCTTGATGACATTTCCGTCTTCGTCGCTGAAGGCCAATTCCAAGTCGCTCGGAATCATTTCGTTCGTGTTGTTGTAAAGTTTGACGTCGCTCGTGACCGGTTCGTCGAAACGGTGCACCATTCCGCGGTGCGGTTTCCCACGTGACGAAAGGATCGCCTCCACCTGATGGCGTGGTTGGAATTCGCTGATCAGGGATCCGGCTTCCAACTGGACCGCGTCAATCCAGACATGGCCCGGCTGCTCGGCCTCGGCCACGAGGTCGACAACACCAATTTCCGCGCCAGGCCCGGCCCGATAGCCAACGATGAAATGAAACTCGTGTCGTTTCCACTGGTCGGTCAACGCGATAGCAGGACCCTGCGCGTCGGGCTTGGATTGCCAGTCCAGAGGGCGTGTCTACAAAGACAACCTCAGACGGGCTCGGGGGACTGTGCTGCGGGCGTATGCCGGCACGTATGCCCGCGCGCCCTCGATCGGCATGACCGCCGAAGTAAGATGGTGTGGCTGGTCTTTTGCCACTTCCAGTCGAGCAGTGTACCTGCCATGGGGTGCCGACTCATCCTCGACGATCGTCGGCGGCGGAAGCGGTTGCCCGTGGGCCGACAGCCTGATCGTCAAATCATTCAGGATATCGGCCCAGTGCGAAGGCAGCCCCTGGCCCAGGCCCAACTCAAAAGAGGAATTCGCAACGAGATTCGTGGGCTGATCGCTTGCGCGCACGGTGCTGTCGAACAGCCAGATGTAAACCAGAGTGAAGGCCAGAGAAATTTGCGACTTTGCGGGCACGGAATTTCCTCTGACGTAAAGGCACGGGTCCAAAAATGTAGCGTAACAGCAAAGTAAGCCGTGGCAAAATCGTCACGGTGAAACCTGGCGGTTTTGGCGAAACGCGATGCAATTCGGGTTTTGAACGTAGCGCACAGGAATATGGTAAGGCGTTGTCGCGATCGCAGAAGGCCGTTTGTGGATGTGTCTACCACGACCCACTCTCAGCGCGAATGACCCACCATCGATTGCTTGCTGGAATATCACGCGAGGATTTCTTTGACCACGTTGCCATAGACGTCGGTCAGGCGGAAATCGCGGCCCGCGTGGCGGTGCGTGAGCCGCTCGTGGTCCAACCCCAACAGGTGCAGCATCGTGGCGTGCAAGTCGTGCAGATGCACCTTGCCCTCGACACCGTGAAATCCAAAGTCGTCCGTCGTGCCGTACGTAGTTCCGGGTTTGACACCCCCGCCAGCCATCCAGGCACAGAAGCTCTCGTGCTGGTGGTCGCGTCCGTGCTTGTTAAACGGCGAGGTCCCGGATAGGTCCTGGCTCCAGGGTGAACGGCCGAATTCGCCGGACCAGAGGACCAGCGTTTCGTCCAACAGCCCGCGGCGCTTCAAATCCTTGATCAGACCTGCGACCGGTGTGTCCGTAGCAGCACAGCTGTTTGGTAGCTCGGCCTGAATATTGTTGTGATGATCCCAAAAGTTAATGGATACCTGGACGAAACGCACCCCCGCCTCACTGAGTCGCCGGGCCAAGAGGCACGCGCGGCCAGCGAGATCCGACCTCCTCTGGTCCATGCCGTACAACTTGACCGTCTCCTGCGACTCGCCGGACAGATCGAGCAACCGCGACGCCTGGGTTTGCATGCGGAAAGCAAGCTCGAACGACTCAATAATCCCTTCCATCTGCATATCGGTCTCGTAGCGATTTAGCAAACGATCGTTCATACGCTGCAAAAAATCGATGCGGCGCCTTTGCTGGGTCGCGTCGGCCTTGACATCGGAATCGTGCAGGTTCTTGATTGAAAGTTCTCCATAGGAGGCGATCCCGTCACTTCCCACGCTGCGCGGTGCATGGAGTGTCATGCCTTGATGGGCAGCGGGCAGGAACGAGGAACTGTACATGCGGGTATCGGCAGGGGGCTGGATGGAAATGAAGCTGGGCAAGTTCTCATTCTCGGTACCCAGCCCGTAACTGACCCATGAGCCCATCGAGGGGAGACTCTCAGTCAACGAGCCAGTGTGAAACTGGAGCGTGGCGGGAATGTGTGCTTGGTTGTCCGTATGCATGGCCCGCAACAGACAGAGTTCGTCTGCCACACTCGCCAGCTGAGGCATCAAGTCGGAGATCTTCGTTCCCGATTGACCGCGCTGCCGCACGGGAGCCACCGGCCCCATTGCCAGGTATTTTTCCACGCCGAGACGAATTTGGTGGTCGCCCACCGGCGGGGCGATGCTATTCCCATGGTTCTTGGTAATCAGTGGCTTGGGGTCGAACAAATCCATCTGCGAAGGACCGCCGCCCATGCACAGAAAGATCACGCGTTTCGCACGAGCTACAGCATGTGGTACACGGATCGCCAACGGTCCGCTCGATGCCTGAGCCAGGCGCGCGGCCATATCATGTAACACCAGCCCCCCGAAACCGCAGCCAGCGGTTTGCAACATTTGGCGACGAGAAAGGGAGAGCGGGAGCAAATGATTCATTCTAGATGCCACTACGGTAGCCGGTTGTTGCGAATGTCATCCTGAGGGGGACGGTAGCGACTCGAAGGATCTCTGTCGGGTGGCAAAAATTAGCGACTACCTCAATCCGTAAAGCAGCTACCATTCTATAACAATTCACGAACAATCAACACAGCTGTTCACAAACGCATCAAAAACTCATTTGAGGCAAGTACCGCGTGACACAACTCGACCCATCCCGCATCGGATGCTGCGCCCAGAAATATCGCCGCATCGCCAGCCTCATCTAGAGTAATCGGTCGATTTAGTGCATACAACCACAACAATTCCAGTCGCTTCGACTCATCCGCCTCGCGTTCGGTTACCATTTCGGCCAAGGCGTTGGCATGGGCCTTCACTTCCGGACTATTTATCAGGTACAGCGCCTGAGTGGGCACGGTGGTCACCTCGCGCCGTCCAGCCGATCTGGTGGGTTGAGTAAAATCGAAGACATTGCGTATCTCGGCAAGTTCGGGCTGCGCCGCGGAACGTATCACGGGAAGATAAATCGTTCGCTGAAACGGTTGCTCCGGTCGCCACTTGGTGAGCGAATAAGTGACCGGGTTCACATTCGTGGGGTCAAAGCCGTGCACGTTTTCCGAATACTCGAGCGGAATAGAAGAATCACACGCAGAGAGCACCAACCGGTCACTGACATCGAGCATGGCATCGCGCAACGCTTCGGCAGACAGACGCCTCCGATGCATTCGCCACATCAGGCGGTTATCGGGGTCCAAGGCATGGGCGGGCTCGCTGTGCGAGCTGCTCATGCGATACGTGCGGCTGAGCACGAGCGTGCGAATCAGCTCTTTCCGAGACCAGCCCTGCTGCATGAAACTCGCGGCCAGGTAGTCCAGCAGCTCGGGATGTGACGGCCGCTGGCCGCGCAACCCGAAATAGTCGACCGAACGCACCAACCCCTCGCCGAACAGTTTCTGCCAGATGCGATTGGCCGCGACCCGTGCTGTCAGCGGATTATCGTTACTGGCAATCCAATCGGCCAACTGGCGCCGGCCGCTTTCCGATTGGGGGATGGGTGGCGCGGAGTCCGAAACGACCTGTAAAAAGCCGCGCGGAACTTCGTCGCCAAGGGCGTGGGGATTTCCGCGAATCGTGATTTTCATATCGTTTGGATGCTCTACATCCCGCACACCGTAGGCGCGCGGTACCGACGGCGGCATGAACTTCGCATGGGCAAGTGCGTGAACCAGCCATGCGATTCTGCTGGCCAGCTCGTCGCGCTCTTTCACCAGCTGGTCGCGCGACGTGTCACCCTCAGCCGACGCATCCTCTGGCTGAGTTTCGATCAGCTTGTCCAATTCACCCGTGCGCTTTTTTGCCTGAGCAAGTTCTGTTGTCAGCCCGGCAGTTTTTTCCATATGCCGTATCGTCCGCTCAGCCCGTTCGGCCTGCTGCGCCTCGGTTTCCGGCAACTCGTTGTCATTCAAGTCGCTCCATACGCCCCGGTCCAACTTGTGAATCGACGACGTGCTGTGAAAGATACCAGCCACGGCGTAATAATCGCGCTGCGGAATTGGGTCAAACTTGTGGTCGTGACACCGCGCGCAGGCGAGGGTCATCCCCAGGAACACCTTGCCGGTCTTGGCCACCTGCTGGTCGATCTGGTCGACGTGCAGCTTGGCCTTGTCGGCCTCCACAATGTCTACATCGTGGAGCACAAGAAACCCGGTGGCGATCAGATTCACTGCCCGCTCTTGGAACGTTGCATAGGGCAGCAGGTCACCGGCGATCTGCTCGCGGACAAAGCAATCGAAGGATTTGTCGTCGTTCAGCGAGTCGATGACGTAATTGCGATATCTCCATGAGTACTCCGCGAGGACAGTGTTCGACGTTCCGATCTCGTCGGCGTAACCGGTCAGATCCAGCCAATGACGGGCCCAGTGTTCACCGAAGGCGCGGGATGCGATCAACCGCTCGACGACGGTCTCGTAGGCACTGGGCGAATCGTCGTTGACGAACTGGTGAATCTCCTCGACCGAGGGCGGCAGGCCGGTCAGATCGAAGCTCGCGCGGCGCAGCCAAGTAAAGCGATCTGCGTCCTGCACCGGACTCAAACCCTCGCGCTCGAGTCGGCTGAGAATAAAGAAGTCCGTGTCCGACAGCGGCCACGCCCGATCGTTCACAGCGGGCCGCGGGTGCGATCGCACGGGTTGAAACGACCAGTGGTCCCGGCCGTCGACCGGCTGGGGTGCGTGGGCAGGTGCGACCGTGCCGTCCCGCGGATCGGGCGCTCCCATCTCGACCCACCGGACCAGATCTGCAATTACGCGGTCGGGCAATTTCCCTGTGGGCGGCATTTCTAACGATTCGTACCGGACAGCTTCAATGAGCAGGCTTTCGTCCGGCTTGCCCGGCACGATTGCCGGCCCGCTCTCGCCTCCGCGGAGCACCGTCTGGCGCAGGTCCAGGCGCAACCCGCTCTTGGGTGTCTCCGAGTGCTCGGAGTGGCATTCGTAGCAATGCTCGACCAGCAGCGGCCGGATGCGATTCTCGAAAAACGCTGTCTGCTCGTCGGTCAGCCGATTATCTGCTGAAGAGATTGAACCCAGAAGGAACGGGCAGGCGAATAACAGCCATCGGGACATGTTCGTTGGTCCCCATTATGTTGAGTTACCTCGATGGAGCGGGTCGATCGATACACCGGTAGATTATATATGACTGACAGCCGTGTTGCAATTGCTGGCTAAATTGTCATCCTGAGGGGAACGGTATCAATAACATGGATCTGGATGTTGCGCGGGAAAAGGGATTACCTGTCTGCAACGTACTGGATTATTGTGTGGTCGGCATAGGCCAGTGCGGCCTTCGGTTTCCAGGCACCGGCCCCATGCCGATGTGCGTCGGTGATGATTAGCAGGTGGCGGGCTTGAAGTGTTGTCTTGATTCGATGGCATTGCAGCTTCTTCGCCTGCCTTGGTCCTTGTAGACGATCTGCCCGGTTTCCGTTACCTTGACCAGTTGAGAGAGGCTCAAGGAGCAAGAAGGGGCAACGGGTCATGGACTGGACCAGACGCTCGATACCCTGCTGGTCGTTGGCAGGCAGCAACACCGACTGATCCACGCCGCATGCGAAATCTCCTCTGTTACCAAACAAGAACCTGATGCCATCTGTACGCGCCGGGGGCCATTAGGTAACCTCGCACGGGCAACGACATACAAACCTGGTCGTAGAGGATTCTGCGGATGTCTGATGACAAACTCCGCCTGCTCGTTCTGGGAGCCCATCCTGATGATGCGGAAGTCCACGCCGGCGGACTGATGGCAATGTATCGTCAACTTGGCCATTCGGTAAAAATCGTGTCGGTAACGAACGGCGCAGCTGGACACCACCAGCGGACTCCGGACGAATTAACCGAAATTCGTCGCGGCGAAGCGGCTGCGGTCGCTCGACTAATTGGCGCTGAATACGAAATCTGGGAGTATCCAGATGGTGAACTCCAGTCGACTTTGGAACTCCGCCGCCGAATTATCCGCGAGATCCGCGGCGTCGCACCCGATCTGGTGCTGACTCACCGTACGAACGACTATCACCCGGATCACCGTGCGGTCGGCCAGGCGGTGCAGGATGCGTCGTTTACGGTCACTGTCCCTCTGATTGTGCCGGACACGACCGCGTTGCGCAAGGATCCTCTGATCGCCTACATGACCGATTCTTTCACGAAACCTAATCCGCTGACTGCCGATGTCGTGATCGACATTGAAGACCAGTTCGAGACAATCGTCGACATGGTGCACTGCCACCGTTCGCAAGTTTATGAGTGGTTGCCGTACCTTGACGGAACGAGTGACCAGGTGCCCCAGTCGGAGGCGGGTCAGAGGGAGTTCCTGGCTCAATGGCTTGCCACGCGGTTTACGTCCACCGCTGACCGGTTTCACCAGGAGTTGATCGGGACTTACGGCCAGCAGCACGGAAGCCAGGTCCGTTTTGCAGAGGCCTACGAGATCAGCGAGTACGCCACCAAGCTTGACGAATCGAATCGCGACCGGCTGTTTCCCGGCGCGCCGTGAACTTGCTTGCCCCCTTTTCTTACCCTGTTGGTTTGCAACGAACGTCGGGCAATCCAGCTACGGGTCATACATCATCACACCCGCTGGAATTTCTTCGAGTTCGATGGGCCAGGTGGTGATGGCGCAACCGACGGCGCGTTCCAAGGTAGCGAGGGTTTGTTCGAGATGGGAGAGGCGTCGGTAGTAGTCAAGGCGGTGGCGGAGGAGCGTCTTGTAGTTGTCGATAAGCTGCTGGAAGGTGATGCGATCGACTCGGTAGGCTTCGATCGACAGGTCGAGAGTCTGCCTGGATTTCGGCAGAATGTCGTCGTTGAGAATCTTGACGATGCGGTCGTGTTCGACAGCCTGAGCGTGCAGCGTTTGGACTTCGGCACGCACGTCGTTCCAGGCCGCAGCGTACATCTGCGACGTGTGGGCGGCTTTGAATTCGGCTTCGCGCAGGCCGGCGTTGAGTTTGTAGCGGTAGATGGGCAGGTTGACGCCGACTATCAGCGCGTAGACATCGTCGCCCGTGGCTATGGGGCTGAGTCCCGTGGGACCGATGGCGTGCCAGTTGAAGCCGACCGTGACGTCGGGATAGTAGTTCTTGTTCGCCAGTGCGATCGCCGCCTGATCGTGGTTCATTTCGCGCCGCAAGGCGTCGAGCTTTGGTTGGCATTGGTCGATCAGCGCAAGCAGCACGTCAGCCGAACTTGGCACATGGCCGTCGCGGATTGACGGCGCAAGTTCGAGCGATACGCCCGGCGGTGCGTGTAGCGCCTTTGCGAGCTGCGTGTTGGCGTTCGCCTTCGCTTGTTCGAGTTGTACGAAGATCGTCTGAAGTTGCGCGAGTTCCACTTGGGCCTGCAAGACGGTTTCCAGACCGGTCTTCTCACCCGCTGTTTCATATTTCAGTTTTGCAATCTCAATCACGTCCCTGAGTCGCAATTCCAGTTCCTTATTCACGTCGATTGCGCGATCGAGAAAGTAGAGTTCGTAGTAGGCGATTTTCACCTGTTCAACAGCAGCGAGTTCCGCGGCGGCTATGAGCGCGAACATAGCTTGGGCCTTGTGATAAGCCACGTTGCCGCGCAACGCTCGCTTGCCGAACCAAGGGAGCTTTTGCGAGATGCTCAGTATCACCTCCTGTGGACCGGCCGCCGTTTGGATCGGTTCCAGAAACGTGGTCGTCATCAGCTTTGGGTCGTCCAGCGCGCGAACTTGCGGCACACGGGCTGCCAGCGCGTGGGCCTGCATGTGGACGGCTTGGATTTCTGGATTGTTGGCCAGCGCGAACGCGATCAGCTCGTCGAGCGCGGCGTCCGGGCCGAACATCGCGCCTGGTGGATTGTTGGCTGCTTCCGAAACGTGGCTTGCAGGACGAATTGTGTTGAATGGAGAACCGCCTGCAGGTGGTAGTGCCAACCGAATGGGTTCGACTCTCTGATGCGCGGGACCTGCTGCCTCGATTCCATTCCTCGGAGTGTATGCCGCCGCAGCCCGCTCGGCCGGTTTGGGAGTTGATGCGCAGCCCAATGTCGCCACGGTGCCAACCGACGCTGCGAGAAGAAACCAGCGATCCATGCAACAACCTCCCTGTCTGCGGCCGGCTGCTTCATGCAGCCGTTCGTATTCTGTGTTATCGACGCTGGGAAATCGTTCCGTTTGGCAGATTCGCTACAATCGTTGTTTGCGGTTCCGAATTTCCGTCATATTCGGCACGACCGGTGCACCTTCACACGACATCGGTGAAATAACCCGCCCTGCGAGCTATTCGCTCTCCGCCACTTCTGCGTCGGCATCCTGTTTTTCCGTGGATTCCGTGCCGCCACTGGTCCACGATTCCTTCCACTGCTCCCAGCGTTTGTAGAGTATGTAGTACACCGGAACCAACAATAGCGTGTGGATACCCGATGTGATCACGCCGCCGATGACCGGGATGGCGATACGTTTCATCGGGCCGGCCCCGGGTGTGGTGGCCCAGAGGATTGGCATCAAGGCGATGAAGCCGGTGAGCACCGTCATCAACTTGGGGCGGACACGCAGCACCGCGCCGTCGATCACCGCGTCGTACAGTTCTTTTGGCGTCAGCGGGCGGCCTTTTTCGCGGCGGTGTTTTTTGTAAGCCAGGTCGAGGTAGACATGCATGATGATGCCCGTCTCGGCGGCCAGTCCCATCAGCGTGATAAAGCCGATGCGCGCTGCGACACTGTCGTTGTAGCCCATCCAGTACATGCCCCACACGCAGCCGATGGCTGCGAACGGTAACGTAAATATCGTAATCAGCGTTTCGCTTATGTTCTTCATGTTGAAGTAGATCAGCAGAAAGATGACCGCTACCACGAGAGGAATGATAATGAGCATGCGCCGATTGGTCTCTTCCTGTAACTCAAACTGGCCGCTCCATTTCAGGTGATAGCCGGGCGGAATCTCCAGACGACCGTCGGCACGAGCACGGTTGATCTCGGCCTGGGCGTTTTTGACGTAGGTGCCAATGTCCTGGCCTGCTGCGATGTCCACCGGAATGTTGACCAGCAGCATGCCAGATTCGCTTTTGATCAGCGGCGGGCCGTCGGCAATTTCGATGCGGGCGACGTGACCAAGTGGAATGAGACGGTTCTGCGACATGCCGCTCGCCATCGTCACGGAATCCGAAGTCGATCCCATCGGACCAGCCGGCGCGGCGATGAGAATTCGCTTAAGCTTTTCGGGATCGTCGCGGAGCTCACGCGGGTAGCGGACGCTGATCGGGAAGCGGTAGCGGCCTTCAACCGTCATGTCGATGTTCATGCCGCCGACAGCCGATTCGATCATCCGCTGTACGTCGCCGACCTTGAGGCCGTAACGAGCGCACGCGTTGCGATCGACTTCGATGTCGAGGTAGTGTCCACCTGTCGGCCGCTCGGCAACGACACTGGTCGTGCCAGGGACTTCCTTCAGAACGGTTTCCAACTGCAAACCGACCTTTGAGAGCTTCTTCAAGTCGGTGCCGTAGACCTTCACGCCAAGCAATCCTCGCATGCCAGTCGTCAACATTCCGATCCGCGTTTCGATGGGCATCAACCACCAGTTGGGCATGCCGGGGATCGTAATCGCCTTGTGCATTTCGTCTTTGGTGAGTTCGGCGAATGTGGTGCGCACAAGTGGAATGTCGTCTGCCGCGATGCGACGATTCCATTGTTTGCGCAAGTGGGCGACGGCGGCTTCCTTACGATCCGCGCTGAGACCACCCTGCGATTCGAGAATGTCCACGAGGTTTTCTGACAAGTGCTTAACAATGCGGTCAGGCAGTCGCGGACGAACTCGCTCCAGCTCATGCCGCAGCAGGTCGCCGGCCCACTGTTCTTCGAGTTGTTCTTCAGAGAAACGGGACGGTAGGGGGTCAGCACGTTTCGTGGCCACGTCGCGATGTGTTTCCAGACCCGCGCGCAGCTTTTCCATGCCGGCGCGTACCGCCACGACAAGTTCCATGCGAGTTTTCCGATTAACCTCGGCGCGGGTCATGTCCTCGGCCTGATCAGCCGTCGTGGCAGAATCCAATGCACTGCCAGTCTTGGTAAGAAAGTCATCGGAGCGTAGTTCAGCCAGCATGTCCGCGGCCAGTCGGTGCAAGTAGCCTTTTTTGACGAGTCGCTTCGGCCAATCTTTCTCCGGCCACAGCGAGGCGTGCGTTTCGACCATCGCCAGCGGGGCGGGATCGGTGGGCGTGGTCGAGCGACCAATCTTGCCGAGCACGACTTTGACTTCGGGAAACTGAAACAGTAGTTGATTTTGGATCTGAAGCGTGCGGCGGGCCTCGGTCACGGAAATTCCAGGCAGGGTCGTCGGCATGAACAGAATGTCGCCTTCGTGCAACGGCGGCATGAACTCGCTGCCGATCTTGGTCCACGGCACGATGGTGATTGCCAGCAGCAGAAACGCGATGCTCATACTGATGAACTTGTGCCGCAGTGCAAAGCGAATGAACGGCATGTAGAGCCAGATGCAGAAACGGTTGACCGGATTGCGGTCTTCGGCTGGCGTCTTGCCGCGAACAAAGAAACCCATCAACGACGGGATGACGGCAACAGCAATCAACGCTGCGGCAGCCATCGCGAATGTCTTGGTGAACGCCAGCGGCTTGAACAAGCGGCCGGCCTGGCCTTCGAGGGCGAACACCGGCAGGAACGACACGGTGATCACGAGGAGCGCAACGAACAGACCAGGCCCGACTTCCTGCGAGGCCAGCTTCACCTGTTCCCAGTGGCTTTCATCGGGATTGCGCTCCTTGTGCTTGTGCAGGTTTTCCACCATCACGATCGAGGAATCGACCATCGTGCCGATGGCGACCGCGATGCCGGCGATCGACATGATGTTTGCGTTGATACCGCATAGCTTCATGGCGATAAACGCCAGCAGGATGCCGAGCGGCAAGACCGCTGCCGCGACCAGTCCGCTGCGCACGTGAAGCAGAAAGATCAGACAGATGACGGCGGTGATCGCGAGTTCTTCGGCCAGGGTTTTAATGAGCGTGTTGATCGAGCGATGAATCAATCCGCTGCGGTCATAAGCGGTACGGATGCGGACACCGTCGGGAAGGCCGGGCTCGATTTCTTCGATCTTGGCCTTTACGCCTTCGATCACCGTCAGCGCGTTTTCGCCGAATCGCATCACGACGATTCCCGCCACCACCTCGCCCTGGCCGTTCTTCTCGGCCACGCCACGTTTCATGTCGGGGCCAATTTGCACTTCGGCTACGTCGCTGAGCAGGACCGGCGTGCCGTCGGCGGTCGCGGACAGTACGATCTTTTCCAGGTCCTGTTTGCTACGGATGTAGCCCCGGCCGCGGATCATGTGCTCGGTTTCGCCCATTTCAACAACGCGCCCGCCTACGTCGTTGTTCGAGTCTTTGATCGTGGCCATCACCTTTTGCAACGAAATCTGGTAGAAAAGCAGCTTGCGCGGATCGACTTCGACCTGGTACTGCCGCACCGCGCCGCCGACAGTCGCCACTTCCGAGACACCTGGCACCGAAGCGAGTTGATACCGGACGTACCAATCCTGAATCGCCCGCAGCTCGCCCAGGTCATGTTTGTTTTCGGTGTCTTCCAGCGTGTAGAGGTAGACCCAGCCCAGACCGCTTGCGTCCGGTCCGAGTCGCGGGGTGGCTCCTGGTGGCAGCTCACCTTGGGCCTCGTTCATGTATTCCAGCACGCGGCTCCGCGCCCAGTACATGTCCGTGCCGTCCTCGAAAATGACATACACGAACGAGAAGCCGAAGAAGCTGTACCCGCGCACGTCCGACACGCCGGACACGGAAAGCATTTTTCTGGTGAGTGGGTACGTCACCTGGTCTTCAATTGTCTGCGGATCGCGGCCTTGCCACGGCGTATAAATGATGACTTGCACGTCCGAGAGGTCGGGGATCGCGTCCATCGGAATCGTGTACAAGGACCACATCCCAATCACCACGGTCATCGTGGTGAGGATCATCACGAGAAAACGATTGTCGATGCACCAGGCAATTAGCTTTGCGGTCATGCGTTACGACTCCCCGCCGAGTGGCCTTTAGCCGTTAGTTTGCTGTTAGTGTCGCGAGATATGTCAGAGGGTCTTTGCGCAGTTCTTGTTCAACAGCACAGCACTTATCAAACAAAGCGTTTCGCATATTCAACACGGATTTCTCCTTCTGCGTGAACGTGAGGGGACAATTTCCTACGGTTCCAAAACATCGAGTTTCTTCCCGCACTTGAGCATCTGTTGGCCCATGTACGGGTTGTGGACTTCGGGACTCCACCAGAGCCAGCGTTCGTAGCCAACCTTGGCCATGCCGCACTCGAATTGGTAGAGGTCACGGCCGAACAGCGTTTTGCCACCGTGTGCTTCAAGCAGCTTCGTCAGTTCATGACTGATGCGGCCGAAGCGAGTACGGGCATCGACGGCGTCTTTCGGCGGTTCAGCCGACAGGCTGGCGACCAACTCGTGAAACTT
>Ga0310121_10003544_pt1 | contig 14205 bp, 19 predicted proteins | sample CB27_Tmax_986_MG_FD_203504 | JGI IMG/M metagenome (GOLD analysis project Ga0310121, IMG submission 203504) | Marine microbial communities from Western Arctic Ocean, Canada - CB27_Tmax_986 | ecosystem: Environmental > Aquatic > Marine > Oceanic | place: Canada: Western Arctic Ocean | collected... | reverse complement strand
ACTCAGGCTGACATTTATCGCACCAATGAATGATAGTATCCACAAATGGAATTTCTTCAGCCTTCATTTGGGCATTACAACACCAACATAATTCGTGTGACATATAATAGGGGATGGATATATCCTTTATAAAGATTGTGGTTCATTGTATGCTAAATCATTAAATAGTCGTATTTCTAATTATGTAGTATCTGTGAGGAAGGAGAATGGGTCCAGAGATACAGAATCCAAATGTTATCCCTCAAAGGCTACGGGACTCTTATCAAAAAGCCTATAACCTTTTAATAGATAGTGGGTGGGGAGTTTCCAAAGATGAATATACCGATATGGCAGCATATGCAGGATTAACTGAAAGTCATGTATGGGCACTTTGGTTAGAGGATGAGGCTATTGAACAGATGGAAAAATTATGGTTAATTGGGGAATTAGATTTGGAGTCTTATCCTCCCCATGTGGCAAGAAGGGAAGCATATGAGATATTAGAAAAAGGCGGTTGGAAACTTCATTGGGATGATACACCTTTAGGACAAGGGCATATTAATTGGTTTATTGAAGTCGATGGGGGTGATTTAGGTTCGAGCATAAGAGCCGATTGGATGGGTGAAGATGTTATGGCATCTCCTAAGAGGCCATTGGGAATTTTATTATCAATTGGAGTGGTAGGGTGGGTTATAAAGTCATTGAAATCTTAATTTGATAAAAACATTTAAATAGTTATCATACATAATCATACATTATGGCAGAGAAGGCAATTATAGGTATTTTTATTATGGCGATATTGTTATTATCGATGGGGGCACCCCCGACTGACGATTTAGATAGACAAGATAGCGTAGGAGGGGGCATAAGTGATGAAGATTTTAATAGGGGGGACTCACCCGCCGATGAAGGAGAGGCACAAGGAAATTTTAATGAAGAACAGTATGATTGTAGGACTGAGGAAGTGTGGTCTGAAGAAAAGCAAGAGTGGTGTGATTCCCATATAGGCAGAGGGGGTTCCTGTTATTCTGAGGATTGGTTATTTGGTGATGAAATATCCTTCCGAGAAGATACTTATTGTGAACCAGATTATTATGGGAGAGAGCCTATTTATGCCGACCCCCAAATAATTATTATTTTTATTATAGTAGATGGGGATAACTTTAGTGTGTTTAATATTGAAGAAATTTTAGATTTATGGAGACATAATGGTGATTTTATTAATTTACCAACACCCCATCCTTGCAATTGTATGGTAGGGTCTTGTGGATGCACTACAAGCAATTACACCACTGAATATACTTGTGATGATGACCCATTAACTGATGATTGTTATGAAGAAGAAACGGAAATTCACCCTTGTAACCTACCTAATGCTGCTAATTGTGAGGATTAGTTAGAATAGCAAAGTTTAAATAGTTTTACGCACACATTATGTATAATGAGAAGAATATTAGAGAACAAATGGAATAAAAGACTAACGATAGTGTTATCACTTATGTTATTATTAAGTGGTGTTGTTGCCGCAGATGGCCATAATACAGGTGGTTCTGACCCTCTCGACCCTTCAGATGGAGGGGCCGACTGGGATGGCGATGGTTTAACTAATGCTGAAGAACAAGACGCTGGAACTGACATGAATAATGCAGATACCGACAACGATGGATTGCCCGATGGATGGGAAGTCACTTACGGATTGAACCCGAATAGTGCATCCGACGCTAACGCAGACCCTGATGGGGATGGGTTAACCAATGCTCAAGAATATGCGGCAGGGACAAATCCTAATGCGGCAGATACGGATGGCGATGGAATCAATGATGGGCAAGATGCCTTCCCCAATGACCCCAATGACGGGTCATCCTCGGATTCTGACGGAGATGGCATCCCTGATGCCTATGACCCTGATTTTGAAGGGAATGAAGACGGAAGCGGAGATGGCGGCACCGATGGGGGTGGAGAAGGCCAAGACGGAGAAGGTCAGGGTCAAGGCCAAGGTCAAGGCCAAGGTCAAGGCCAAGGTCAAGGCCAAGGTCAAGGACAAGGTCAAGGACAAGGTCAAGGCCAAGGTCAAGGTCAAGGCCAAGGTCAAGGACAAGGTCAAGGCCAGGGTCAAGGCCAGGGTCAAGGCCAAGGTCAAGGCCAAGGTCAAGGCCAAGGACAAGGACAAGGTGAAGGTCAAGGCCAAGGTCAAGGTCAAGAGGGGCAGCAAGGCCAGGGCCAAGACCAAGGCTCACAATCCGGTGAAGGTCAAGAAGGTGAACAGGGTCAGAATGATGGCCAAAGTCAGCAACAGGATAACGGACAAGGCCAGCAACAGAACGGTGATGAGCAAGGAGGCCAACAGGGTGAACAAGAAGGTCAAGATTTAAATGGTAACAACCAGAATGGACAGAACCAGCAACAGCAAGGCCAGACCCAAGACAATAACCAAGGGCAACAATCTTCCCCCAACGACCAGCAGCAAAGCCAACAATTAGATAATCAAAATCAAAATGGTGAAAATGACAACGATGGGGATGGAATCCCTGATGACTTAGATAATGATGATGATAACGATTGTATCCCTGATGCCTTAGATGAATCTCCACAAGACCATGATAATGATGGTATTGATGACGCTGAAGATGATGACGATGACGGCGATGGAATAGATGATTATATAGAAGTCAATGACGGCAATCCCATAACTGATATTTATGACCATGATAATGATAACTTACAAGATTGTTATGATATGGATATTGACAACGATGGTATTGCTAATTGGGCTGATGAATTTCCAAGAGACCACGACAACGATGGAATAAATGATGGTGTAGATGATGATGACGATAATGATAATATCTTAGATGTAGATGAATCAGACGGAATGTTTGGCTACTACCGATATGACCACGATAACGATGGAATATGGGATATGTCTGATTTAGATGATGACAATGATGGGCTATCTGATTGGTTTGAAATCAATGATGGTTGGGATTTGACTGGTCAGTTTGACCACGACAACGATGGCATCCCCGATTATATAGACGATGACGACGATGGCGATGGCATCCCAGACGACTTAGAGAACTGAATATGGTTGTGTCGTAGGGGATGAAAAGATGACTCATGTTGTAACAAGTGCCTGTGTCAAATGTAAATACCAAGACTGCGTCGCAGTCTGCCCCGTAGAGTGCTTTAAAGAGGCAGAAGAATACTTAGTTATAGACCCTGATGATTGCATAGATTGTGGGGCCTGTATTCCTGAATGTCCGGTGGGTGCGATTTACACTGAAGAAGATATTCCGGCTGATGAGCAAGAGTGGATTGAGAAAAATGAGATAGAATCCCTAACCCTTCCTACTGCATATGGGGATTCCCCTGTTTTGGCTTCAGATTGAGGACTCTAATACACCGTATCGGGTGTGTTTTCAGGATGATACCCAAACCAACCCGTATATGCTAATCTTTTATGAGGGACTCCTTGATGCACATGAGAAACATAGTGCATTTTTCCTTTCCCATCAGGCAGATAAAACAGAGTTAATTTGTTAAATTTAGGGATTACTATTTTCTCTATTTCACTTGCATTATCATCCACAAAGTGTAATAAGCCCCCATAGTGAGGTTGCCAATCTTTGGTTAATTGAAGAGTGAAACCTAATTTCCCTAAACCTAAATCGTGGTGGGGGGATAAAAAATCCCCTTGGATGTATTTTGCAGCAAAAAAAGTTTGAGCCCCATTAATTTCTAAACCAGTTAATTTAGTTAATAGTTCAGTAAATTCACTACTATTTACTTTTTCAAAAAAGTCACAATTTAAACAAGTGCAGGTTTCATAATGGTCATTAAATGTTCGGTGAAAAAGATAAGAAAAATGCCCCTCTAACATTTTCATAGTAGCATAATGTCGGTCACTCAAAATATTTAATTTATTTTCAGGAGTTGCTCGATAACTACTTATTTCATCAATTCCAGTTTTATTTGGGAGTGCTGATGAAGACCACCACTCTTCGGGCATCTCCTTATTTAACCAATTATAGAGTTTTTCGGCATATTCAACACTTAAGAAATTTTCAATAACTATATATTTTTCTTCTTTGAGGGTTTCTTGGATTTTTTCATAATCCAAATTAGGATTAATATAATCTACTACCATAATTCTAATAATCCACATAAGTATATAAAACTTCTGTATTCTATTGATTAAGAAATATATTGGGGCAATCTTTTAAATAGTCGTTTGATTACATATTATTTATGACACTAACTATGCAGCCTTGTCAAAGTGTTTCGGGTGGAGGAACAGCCTACACACAAAAGAACTGTATATATGATAGTGCAACTGGTCAAGAACAAGAAATTATTACAATGCAATCAGGGTCAGGACCAATGGGAAATGACATTTTTTGCACCAAAGCACCCACTACGGCTCCAGGCCTTGCTTTCGTTCAAAAGTGTTATACTCGAAATATGCAAGGAGATTTTTACTCTATTTCAGGAAGTGGGGGGATGCCTCACCAAATTAACAATCCTGATGGTGGTGTAATAGGCAAACCTGTAACATCAGCAGACCCTCAAGATATCAAATATTTAAAAGATATTCAACCAGGTGCTGCCGCCCGAAAGAAATATGATACATTTGTAGCCCCTTGGTGGTATCCTATCTTTGGTTTAAGACAAGAATCAGCCCCTACTTGGCTATCTCTCTCTGCTGAAGGCGGAGAAGCCGTTAGGGCAGTAATAGGTTATGGGATAGTAATAGGCGTGGGTGTATTAGTTATTAAAACCATAGGAGGGATTCAAAATAACATTCCTTCTTTTGATAACTTGTCTTGGGATGATTAAGAACCTTTAAATAAGTGATATCCCTACCTACCATTATGGCAAAATTAATGTTATTTACGGGGAAGGGCGGCGTAGGAAAGTCTACAGTATCTGCTGCGGCTGCATATTATTGGGCAAATGAAGGATATAAAACTCTTTTAATTTCTTCTGACCCTGCTCATTCTACACAAGATATTTTAGGAACCGCAGTTGGATTTGAAAAAACCCTTATCAAAGAAAACCTATGGGCTAAAAATATTAATTCACAAATAAAAGCGCAGGAATTTTTTACTGAATTAGAAGGGGCACTTTCAACGACATTTTCTAAAATGTTGCCTGGATTCGATATGGGATTATTAACAGACTGGGCAAAATTTCCTGGGATGGATGAAATTTTCGCTCTTGAAGAATTACTTTATCTCGTGCAAGGTATAGAATATGATATTATTATTTTTGATACAGCGCCGACCGGACATACATTGAAGGCACTTAATGCTCCGGATACTTTTAATTCTTTTTTATTACGAATTTTACGAATGAAATCAAGGATAGAAAAAATGAAATCTATTTTTCTTAAACCCAATGATACTTCACAATTAATAGGTGTGATAGAAAAGATGAATAAAGTTTTATCTAGTTTGAAGGAATTATTGAGAAATGAGAAATTTGTAAATATAAATTTAGTAACAATACCTACTGATGCAGCCTATCAAGAATGTTATCGAACAATTCAATATTTAGATAATCAAGGTTTTACTGTTAAAAATTTAATAGTTAATAATATAATTCCTTCTTTTGATGAAGAAACTTGGAAGGAGGCTTCAAATAATAAAGCAGTAGCCCTTTTAAAAACCGAAAAGGACATACAACAAAATTATATTTCACAATATAGCACCGTAACTAGAGAGAGGGATATTAATTTGGTGGGGGTATCTAAATTACCTTTCCAACCTATTGGAGATAAATTAATCGAATTTAGTAAGTTTTTAACTGGTCTTGATTTTGTTCCTCAAAAATCCATAGAAATTGAAGAAGATGTAGATACTATTAAAGTAAAACTTTATTACCCCAATAGTAAGCGGGTTAAATTAAAAGAGAAATCTTATTTTATAGACTATAGGGAATACCCCATTGATTTACCGCCCAATGTCAATAATTTAAAAGTTCGAAAGGTTAAAACCGAGGGGGGGGCTACATATACTTATAGGCGGTGAGGTAGGGGAATTATTCTTAATTAGTTATTTGATAGGGAATGGACTATTACAATTTTATTTCGTCCTTTGGATATTACAACGAAATAAAAAATTAACAATGTTATTAGCAGAATATTATCAAAATCATTAAATAGTAGGACAGAGCATCCACATATATGTATATGGTGAATGTATTAGGTGCTGTAGTAAGTGTAATTTCAGTTGTAGGGGGTTTTTTAACTCTAAAATTAAAAACTACAGGACCACTATTGCCTATATTGGGGATTGGATTGATTATCACAGGCATTATTTGTTATGTTCAATTTACTTCTAAATTAGATTATGGGATAAATTTTTAAAAAGGACTACATATATTTAAATAGGTAATTTTAAATATTAATTTAAGAAGATTCACAAGGGGTAGTATATGGGAATAGCAGATGAACCTCAGTTAGTAGGTGTTATTGGAGTCGGGCATTTTGGAAAGGCATTGGTCGAGGGACTTATATCTTCCAAACAGTATAATGTAAAATGTTCTAATTTAACCCCATATAAATTTATAGAGCCCACATTGAAGGAAATAAAGGTTATTACAGATAATATACAATTATCTCAAGATGTGGAGACCCTGGTAATAGCAGTAAGACCCCAAGATGTTGAAGTGGTTTTAGAAGATATTAAGGATTTTAAAGGTCTAATAATTACTTTTGCCGCTGGATTGCCCCTTTCTTATTATGAGGGAAGATTACCGAATGCTTGCGTAGTGCGGGGAATGAGTAATTTAGGAGTAGCATACCAAAGGGGGATGTCAGCATGGGTGGTATCTGAGGCAGTAACCCATAAACAATTAATTTATATAAAGTCCTTTTTTTCTCAGTTAGGAAATCATATCCACTACCCTTTATCTCAAGAATCTAATCTGAATATCGTTACTGCTCTCTCTGGTTCGGGGATTGGGTATCTTGCGAAAATATTCGATATTATGCGAATTTGGGGGGCTTCTCAAGGTTTATCAGATGAAGATTCAGAACAAATTGTGGTTGAAACAGTAAGAAGTTTAATCGAATTGTATGGGCAAAGTGATTTAAATTTAGGTGAAATTGGTTCTCATGTGGCGTCAGAAGGGGGCACAACACAAGCAGGGTTAAAGATTATGCATAATAAAGGTTTGTCATTAGTCATTTCAGAAGGATTACAAGAAACAATATCTAAATGTCTTGACCTTTCGGATATTTAATCTTTGAAGGCTAAGTAGTTATCTTTAAATAGGTAATTTGAAATTATCACAGATGGTGGCCAAATGAGTAATAAAGAAGAAATTTGTGGGCTCACCTTTGATTGGGATAATATTTCTTTTGAAGATGATAGGGTTCAGAAAGAATTGTCCCAATTGAGTAAAGAATTTGGAAATGAATTTATTTGGTATAGGGAATCTTCTTCTAATTGTGGCCTCCATGTGATGGTGGCAGAGTTATATTTCGATAAGACACGAGGGGATTTTGTATTAGTTCCTTTACCTTTATCCTTTGAGGCACAAATGGAATATCGGGAAAAAACTGAATTAGAATGTAGGGGGAGGAATTTTTCTGATTTAATTAGAAAAGATTTTGGCTTAAGAACTTCTAGGATATTTGCGATTAAAAATGGATTATCAGTAAGTGAGTGGAAAAGATTTAAATAGGTTACTAATGGGTGGTCTTATTATGGATAGGGAATCGACAAGATATTGGCCTAGAGTCGCCATGTATGTCACTCAAGAATTTGCTGATGAATGGATTGAAAGATTATCTGGGGGTGAAGGTGGATATACTGGAAAATATCTTGAAGAAGAATTGGATGAATATGTTCAGCCCTCAATTCCTAGAGCAGCCCAATTAAGGGAGGAAATTAAAGAATTATTTGATAATCCCTTTGAACAAGGAGATTTAGGCGATGATGTTGTGGCGATTATTGCTTTAGATAAATTAGAGAAGAGTAAACTTAGTAGGGTTAAGCAATTAAAATCTGAAGGGCATACTTTAGAAGATGCTAAAGAGATATTCCAACAAGAAATGGAAAGAGCAACCGCCACCATTATGGGATTAGAGGACTTAAATCAAGGAGCCGAGGTCAATGGGGGGGCCTCTTCGAGTGACGAATCCAAGTAGAAAAAAGAAATCGTTACCTTTAACAGAGGCATTGGTTTTTGATATTGTGGAGTTTCTTTTAAAAAATGAGGGATATGGATATTCTAATGAAATTTCATATTATATAGTAGATAACAAACCTCGAAGATACACCTCAAGAGAAGTGGTTGGAATTTTAAGGAACCGACCGATGTTTAGACACGCACAGTCTTCAGAAAGAAAGGGTGGGATAAAGTGGAGATTAGATTTGCTTGCATTAGAAAAGTATATTGTTCAAAAAGGCTATCAAGATAGGTGTGCAGATATGAAATTATATGATAATATGCGAAATTTAAAATGGGTGCAATTAAAAGAGACTTTAGAAGTGATGGAGGATATGAATCCAGATAGTTTGGATGAATCATATGAAGCAATTGCTACAATATGGTCATAATGATTAATTATTCAGATAAAATCGGTTAATATCCGAATCTTTTAAATAGTTAAAAGGAAAGATAGTATTGATGAAATTCTTTATTAGACAATATTTGAGGGGGCAAAAGGGCTCAGGAACAAAAGATGTCCATACTTCTGATTCGCCTATTTCTTATGATGAATTTAAAGAAATTTCTGAATCTCATGGCTTGGGAAAATATCTTTTGTGTGCCCGAGGAAAAGGTATTCGAGGATTTAAAAAATTAGACGAATATATGTGTGAGAACTCCCCATTAATTTTTGATGCAGAAACTGTTTCAGTTAAACAAAATATAACCTTAGAAGAATTATCAAGTGAGGAAATTTTATCCTTGTTTGGCAATATGGTTAAAAATGCACCTAATGATACGGAAGGTCAACAAAAATTCTTAAGTGATTTAGAAAGTTTTCATGCAGAATTAGAATCCCGAAATCTTGAGCAACCATTAGTTAAAGATGCGGAACAACCATTAGTTAGTGCAGGATTCCCCATTGGTGCATCTCTAACCTCTTTTATAGTAGGTGCCTTAGCCGGTGGAATAATTGTATGGTTAGTGCAAAAGAATACTATTGATGACCTTAAATTTCAAATTTCACAATTGGAAGGTTCTATCAAAGAAGCAGAAGAATCTATAAATAAGGTGAAAAAACAAGCAGATTCTTTAGAAAAGAGAAATGCTAAGACTCTTGATGGTCATTTTTTAGATTCTTATAATCTATTAAATGGGTGGACGCATCGAGGTTAAAAAAATGTATAATATAGAATCAATTGTAAAGAAATACAACAATCTGTTATATATGGAAGAAAATAACACCATTAAATATCAATTTAATAATTTTACTAATGAATATTTATCCACCCCCCAACATGATGAATTATATGGTGACTTTATGAAATTTATTGATACATTAGATGATAATAATTTAGAAATTAATCAAAAAGTTTTATCTATTGTTAAGTCTCCTTTTTTTGAAAAGGTTTTAACTTTTAAGAATAATGCCCGAGAGAAGGAATTAAGAAGATTGACTATTAATTTATCAGATTTTATTAAAGATTTGGGGCACAATAGGGGCAATCTTTCTACACACCCTCAAAATATAGTTTCTAAGATTATTAAGGATATTGCAAATGAAATTGAACCTCGAAAATTAAAAGGACCTAAGATTTCTATGAATGATGCGTGGAGAGATACATTAATTTCAGAAACGGAGAAAAGGTTTAAATAGGTTATAAAGGGGTGAGGATGTATGGGTGAATTCGATGATATCATGGAAAAAGGGAAGCAGAATACAACCCCTAATGAAAATAGACCTCCTATATCAACTTCAAATAATAATAAAAAAGAAAGCCCCTTAAGTATTTTAGATTTATTAGGTGAAAGTGGAGCATTGAGTTCTTTCGATGATAAGATTAATCCCGAAATGAAAAGTCAGGTATTAATACCTTTGGCCAATTTATTAGATAAATACGGGTATAGTGAAACTATCACCACCTCATCTACTACTAGTAATGCAATTAATCTGGTTGTTCTTTTAAATGATGTGATTCCAGTAATACAAGGTTTATCAGAATATGTAGCAGGGCAACGGAATTCATTAGATAAAGAAGACCAACAATTCTTACAAGAAATTATGGATGCTCAAGAATCAGGAGATTTTTCTGATTTATTTATTGATGAAACTAATTTAGAAGATGTAAGTGAAGAATCCACTCCTAAAAATATACACCCCATATTGGGAGAAATGCCTACAATAGATTTGGGGGATGGTAAAATTAATTGGATGCAAGTTTTGGACCCTGATGGAACAGTTGCTGAGGAAAATAGAAAAAAGGCAATGGGGATTACTGATTTAGAAGAATTAGAATTATTAAGTTTAGGTGAAAAACGGTATTTAGATACACCTAATATTTCTTTAACTAGTTTAGAAGATTTGGCCATCTCTGCTGGGATTCCATTAGAAGATGTAACCAGTTCTGATTCTCATATTATACAAAAAGAAAATATAAATCCCCCTGCCACGATAGGGGGTATAGATATTATTAATGAGGATTTAGTGACTGATATGATGGAGAGTGTAGTTTTTGAATCTGAGCCTATTGAGGCGTCAATAGAAGTTTTTGATGATGAAGAGATGGAATTTGTTGAAGAATTGGATGTATACAGAAACAAAAAGACTGGAGAAATATATGAAGTTATTGATGACAGCCTCCTAACTGATGGTGTATTAGGAGAGAGCGCTAAGGGTGATGAAGGGGGAGAGTCCTTTGAAGAAGAATGAAAAGGAGAAAGTTACTAATGGCGAATCCTATATGGAAAAAATATGTTTCTCTTCAAATGCCTATTTGGTTAGAATGGATTTCTAATAATCCTTTAGTGGCTCATATTGAAATGTTACAAAGGTTTATTTTAACCCACCCATATTATATCCCAAATTTTAAAGAAGATAATCAATCTACCGAAATATTAGCACAAATATTTAATAATCAAGATTTTATTAATTCCCTATCTCCTAAAGGAATCGATATTTGGTATCACTCTAATATTAATGAATTGATAGATAGTTTAAAAATATATAAAGAAAAATATCCAGATATTAATTTAATTATAGAATTGCTTATCGAATATGAATGGTGGTTTGAAAGGACTTATTCAGAATTTAAAAAAAATATGTTAATAAAACATCAATCAATAGTGGGAAATGTTAAATAGGTAGATTATAATGTTAAATATGGTAATAAAATGATAAATGAGGGCAGTTATATTGATAAATCACCACTTGAAAATCTTCAAGGTCCCGTAGACCAAAACTATGCGCCCCTGAATCCTTTAAAGGTTTCAGCAGATACTAACATTCCAATTGCAATTATTGTTGAAAATTTTTATGAGGATGTAGATGAGGTAAGAAAATTCGTATTGTCTAAAGAATTTGGGTCAAAAGGTAATTATCCTGGCCAACGGACACGATGTTTCGCTACTGAAGAGATGAAAAATTTCTTTCAAAAATGTGTATATCCCTATGGTGGGAAAATTATCCAGTTCGATATGGATGGTGATGACCCTAACAATGTTAATGGTTCCTTTCAATATACCACCGCTTATGATAGGTCTTGGATGCATACAGATGGTTACACTAATTGGGCTGGAGTCCTTTATCTAACTCCTAATGCACCATTAAGTGCGGGGACTGGGTTATTTAAATATGAATCAGGTGAGAGGTGGGAGGCAGACAATTTAGAAGATAGGATAGATTTTGGAACAATTTCGCAAGATTCCACTAAATGGGAACAAATTGATAATTTCGGAAATGTATATAATAGATTAATAATTTTTAATTCAAGACATTATCACATGAGTTTGGATTATTTTGGAAGTGATGTGGAAACAGGCAGATTGTTTCAAGTATTCTTCTTTAGAACTGAAAGATAATCAATAGAGTGAACCTTTAAATAGTGGAACCACCAATATTAATAATATGGACGAAAGTGAGTGGGGTCTCCAATTAGGTAATTTACCTTTAGAAGATTCATTTAATTCCAATTTTGAAACGGATGAACCTATTGATGAATACGAAAATATTGTTTTTGGTAAAAAAATAAACTTTCCTTTGAAATTTTTATACCAAGTAATATTCATTGGAGGGAAAAGGGGCTCTGGAAAGTCATGGACTGCTGGAGTAATGATGGAGGAATTGAATAGATTGGGGTTACAATTTGTTTGTTTTGATGCACTAAATTCTCACGAACATCTTTCCGAATTAAATGGGATAGAATCTATTCAACCTTCTAAAAATGAAAGCATCAATATGCAAAAATTTATTAGTAAATTAAAAAAGGGAAATTCTTCATTGGTGATAAACTTATCTGAAATACCTCTGGATACTCAACATAAATTAGTAGCAGAATATTGTGAAAGTATGTTAGAAACAGATTTCAAAGGAAATGGTGTGATGACTATTCTGGAGGAATGTCAAGATTTTGTGCCTCAATTGGGGCGGCCTCCTTCGTTTAATTCTATAGTTAGGCTATGTAAATTGGGGAGGGCAAAAGGATATGGTGTAACACTTATCTCTCAAAGACCTGCTGCGGTTTCTAAAGAAGCCCTATCACAAGCATCAATTTATATGATACACAATGTTATCAATACTAAAGATTTAGAAGCCGTCCGAGAACAATTATCTTTTGGAACTGATAAAAACGAGATAAGAAAAATAACTGATGGAGTTAATTATGCTGCTCCTGGTGAATTGGTATGTTATGCCCCTGAATTTTTTAAAGATAGAGGATTTATTGTAGTGGGTAATGTAGATAGGCCTCGACAGGTAGAACATGGTGGGGGTAACATTGAAGTAGTTTCCCAAAAGGGAGGGTTTTTAACTCATTTAGATAACGAAAATACTTATCAAAGTGAATTGGATAATCATGATTATGAAGCAAATTATGAAATAGAAAATGAATCCCCCATGAATTATGAATTAGATGACTCTTTAGAATCAGAAGAGAGAATCACTATGGATAAATATGAATGGGCTCCATATGATTGGGAGGGTGGGGAATATCTTAGTGAGAATATTAACCCCCCCAATAAAACATTTAATGCAATGGTCGCCATTAGTTTATTAAGCACTGGGGTTTATTTGATTACAAGAGGAATCTCCAAAACTTCTAAACAATTTTAATTAAGTATGGGGAAATATTAACACTCAATTGTATTATAGTGAAATTAATGACTAAGTTAAAACTTAAAAATAATCATAATGGATTAGTCCCCCCTACTGAAATGAGTTATCTTCCTTCTTATTTTATGATACTGATTTTCTTAGGAGGAGCCTCAAGTATTTTTTTACCGGCTATTACTGTGTGGGATTATGATGGGTGTGAGTGGTATAATGGAGTCATTTACGAAAAGGATAAAAATGATGTATTTTGTGTAGAAAATGGTGTATGTTATTCTGAATATTATATCATAATTATTCCAGATGACTCAAATATTAATAATAAAACAATTTATGTATCGCCGTTCATTTATGAATCATTAGATATAGGAGGGAGGTATGATTTTATCGCTTGTTAATGAGGGTAATCTTTAAATAGCAAAACACTCAATTACTAAATATGAATTCCCCCACACAGATTGGTAATATTGTTTTACCGGCACTTCCACATAGACCCAACCTCCATAAATTCCCATCTCTTAACTTAGCAGAGGATACCCTCCCTGGACATAATGCCTCACTCCAATCCTTCATGGTGGGTGCAGGACCAAGACCAAGTGCGGCATTCCTTCCTAAGTTACCAGTAATTAATGTTCCTAATTCCACAATTGGTGCAGAAAACTTCCAAGTGGCACTCCCTACAAATCATAGTGTTCATGAAACTTTTGGGGGGAGTCCTCGGTGGGAAGCAGAACAAATGAAGTATATGCCCACTAACCCTCGAATATTTTCATCCCCAACTAAAGTTAAAGTAAGTGCAGAATCTCGACAGATTCCCATTATGGATATTCCTGTTCTCCCAAAGGCTAATTTACCTAACCTCCCCGATATGCGAAAAATGGTAGGGAAGGCAGAACCTAAATTTGTAGAAGCCCGACCTGTAACCCCTCCCGTAATGAATGCAGACTTAGGGGGGCTCCTTTCTT
>Ga0310121_10003542_pt1 | contig 14212 bp, 14 predicted proteins | sample CB27_Tmax_986_MG_FD_203504 | JGI IMG/M metagenome (GOLD analysis project Ga0310121, IMG submission 203504) | Marine microbial communities from Western Arctic Ocean, Canada - CB27_Tmax_986 | ecosystem: Environmental > Aquatic > Marine > Oceanic | place: Canada: Western Arctic Ocean | collected... | reverse complement strand
CGGGCTACCGCGAGGTGCTCGCCTATATAGAAGGGATCATCGAACCGGCCGAGCTGGCCCCTGCTATCGCCCAAAGCCACCGCCGCTTTGCGAAACGCCAGCGGACCTTTCTGCGTTCCGTGGGTGAGCTCTCTCCCATCACTACATCATCCGAACTCGAGGAGCAGCTCCATGATAAGGGCTAGACTCATTCTGCTTCTCGCCCTGCTGCTGCCACAGGCCGTCCTGGCCGATGAGCCCGTCCCAGCGACGGCTTCCGATCATGTCTACAATCAACTGGCCGAAAAGACAGTACGGGTCGTATGTGGCGACCGGAGCGGGACCGGTTTCTTCTTCGGAGATGGCCAACATCTGATCACAGCCCTTCACGTTGTAGCAAATGGGCGCCCCATCGAGGTGGTCTACCGGGATAAAAGCCGGAAAAGCGCCCGCGTTGTACGGATCAATGCGTCCCTTGATCTGGCCCAGTTGAAACTCTCTGCCGATTCGGGAGTCGACCCCATCAAGGCGACGACGGCGCGCCCGCCCCTGGGTACGCCGGTTTGTCTAGTGGGTCATCCCTATCCCGACTACAGTGAAAAGGACGGTACGCCTCTACTCCAATACACCTTATCTTGTGGCCAGGTCACCAACTACGTCGGGCCCTATCTGGTCACCGATGCAGCCATTAATCCCGGCCAGAGTGGCGCGGCCCTGGCCACCAGAGACGGCCACCTTGTGGGTGTGGTCGTACGGCGGTTCCGGCGCGGCGAAAACCTGGGACAGGCAGTGGTAAGCTCGGAAGTTGTAGACCTGGCAAAAACACCGGCGCTGAAGTCCTTTAGCGGCATCCACGCCACCTATGTGCGTGTCGATTACACCTGGAAAGGAGGCCTCAACGGTTCCTTTCGACACGGGCCCCAACTTATCATAGGTGGGCGCTTTTTTGACCGGTTGGATGTGGGACTGGTTGGAGGGGTCTCCTTCAACAACCACGACGGGGATTCGGACACCGACGCGTCCAAAGCATTGGATCTGCGCATGGGTGGCGAGGTCGCGATTCGGTTTCTGGCTCCAGCCGGCTCCGGCCGAATGGTTGCCTTCAGTCTCGGGACGGGAGCAACCCTCGCTCTTCGAACGAGCACGACCCCAACGGTTCGCCTTACGGGGCCGGTTGCTTGTGCTGACAAGAGTCTGGATTGTTACGAAGTATCTCATGTGGCGGGTCATACAGACGCCAACGAGATATTTCTGCTAAATCCATTCATTCGAGCCGACCTGGGATTGTTTCAGGTCTTTCTGGATGGTGAAATTAATCCGTCTAACGCAGAGGCCTATGTGGGTGGGGGCTTCTCGGTCGAGTTCTGACTCCGTAATAGCCACAGTCCTCCGACTATACCGGCGATCCCGGTGGTCGCGATAAGCCCCAGATGGATCCCCATTCCGTAGGCCACCGCCTCCTTCGTTTCGAACCCGACCATGCTCAAGGTCAACACAAATCCGGCCTCGATGGTGCCCAGATTCATCACCGTTCCAACCGGTACAAAACTCAAGATCACACTGCCAAGAAAGCCAATGGACATCGCGGCCCAGCCAATTTCCATGCCGACACCACGCGCAAGACAGAGGTTGAGACATAAAAGTGCAAACCACAGCACAATCGATTCCACTGCAATCAAAACGACGCTGCGTCGCTCTCGACGCCAAACCCCGAGCGCCTCGCTCAGATCGTGTAAAAACCGATCGAAGCGGGAGCCAAAACACCATTGGATCGGCCGCACCAATAGCGCCACAAAGCGATCGCCAAACCACAGGCCGGCGATGCCCAGAAAAAGAGCACCCAGGCCCGCCAGGAAAAGCGTGACCTGGAAGCGCGGATCCGTGAAAGGTGCCAGCGCAACACCCCAGATCACCATCACACCCAGGCCCAGGAAATCCGCAAAACGCATCAAGGCTGTCGCGCCCAGGCTACGCGAAAAACCTTCATTCGCCACAGCTCGCATAAGTGTCGCATAGGTGAACTCTCCGAGGCGCATCGGCAAAACATGATTTGCCGCCTGATGAACGGCCAACATCGCACTGATGGGCACGGCGCCCACCCGTTCAACCCGCGCCCGTTCCTCCAGGTGGAGCATCCGCACGCTGCGGATCAGATGGGAACCGAGATAGGCTAGAAAAGCCGCTGCCCACCAGAGGGGATGGAATTCGAGGATCGCAAAGTCTTTCGCCTCCACACCCGAAACCAGAAACAGACCCCCAAGCACTGGCACAATCAGGAGTATACCCAGGACCCAACGTGCGCGAGTATTCATCGGTGACCTCCCATACTAGAGATGGTCCCGCCTACCTCTTCAACCAAAGGGGGCACTAATCGATTTGTAGCCGGTTGACTCATAGCCTCGTTGACCATTGGAATCGGACGTAACAAAGAAGGTCTCCAGGGTATACGAGAAGTGCCCCCGGCGAAAAATTCTATAGCCAAAGCCAAGGGCCGGCGCGTGGGAACATTTTGCTGTTCTCATACCATACAAAGGCCCTGCATAAGCAGCGAGAATTTGAAGCTTGTGCAACAAGGGATCAGATGTTAGGTCGATGACTCCGTTTTCCGCGAGTTGGGATGCAATGCTCAAATTGGTACTGCACCCCATATAGGAGAGATGTACCATGATCATCGACCTTTTCGTCCCCTACCAGGAGAATGACGAACAGCCATTGGATGTTGGTCTCTTATGTGAAACCATACGCAACGCTGGCATAGACGCCGTCTGCCTTGTGTCCGAAAACGAGCCCCCTGCGGAAGATTCGAAAGCCGTGCAAGAGCTTAACCAGAACGGTACCAGAACCTACCGGGCCGCGACCCTGTCGGCTGGAAACGCGCGGCTGTGGGTACTCCCACCTGATAATAGCGACTGGAACGAAATTCGGCCCAACCCGACCAACGATATGGACCCGGCTGATGTGGTACAGGATCTGGCGGGAAAAGGCTGCGCTGTTCTACTGTGTAATCCCTACGCACGGGAACTCCCCGGCGGGGAACTTCGAGACTATGCCGTGTACATCCCCGGCATTCACGGAGTTCTGGCCATGGTAGGAGCCGCGGTGGGAAACGAAAACAAACTGGCACAGGAATTCGCCATGGTTCGACAACTGGCCGCCGGTGGTGCATCGGCAACTGGACCCGACCATAAAGACTTCGGTCGGTATCTGACCCTGGGTCTCTTTGCGAACGAAGATGGGGGCGAGTTGGTTGACGGCATTCGTAGCGGCCAGTTTCTGACGATGGAATCAACGGCCGATACCTTTGAGCCCATCGAGGCCGCATTCAAGCCACGTAGCAACGATCGGGGCTCACGCGATGGTAGAAACCGTTCACGTGATGGTCGAGACCGCGGTCGAAATCGTTCCTCTCGAGACCACGGACGCCGTTCCTGAGCGCAACCGCCATGACCTCCCGCTCCACACGGCTCGGACTGCCTCTCCCTGAGAACTTCGAGATGGATCTCTATCTCGTCGAGTGTAAAATTCGCGAGATCGGCAAAATGGAGCAGGTGCCCGATACAAAACTCGATGCCGAATGTGCGCGTTTTGAGCGATCCGGTCTACATACCCGAGCAATTACCGGACCGGACCCCGGTCTTTCGGTCATCTATTACTCTCGTGACCACCGATTGCTTGAACAGGCCACCAAGCTTGAACGGGTCCAGCGTCTGAAACGCCAGGCTGGTCGCCGAACCGTGGCAGCACGAAAACTGGGTACGTTATTGGGCTATCCACCCTGTTGTGTGGAGTCATTTGTTAGCGCGCCACGCCAAAATGATGTGGATATTCTGGGTGCCTTTGGCGCCAGCCTCAGCCGTCCCATGCCCCCATTGATGAATTTCTTTCCGCGTGGTGTGGCACCCGTGGGCTGGGTCCCCTGTTCTCCCACCTGTGCTCAATCTATTAAATATGCGGAAAGAGCCCTGGAATCGATGAAGCAGGACTACAGTCTAAGCCAGGAGGATTTTGAAAATGCATTGGCCGGTGTCGTGCTCTGGTTTTCCTCCCCGTTATTCCTGCAATTCCGTGGTGTAAGCAACAATTCCGAGACCGGATTCGCCTACGAAGAAGTACTGTCCTCCGCGCAGATTGCACCTTCCAGCGGACATCCCAAAGATCGGAGCGGGGGCGAAAAACTCGCTCGACTCGCGGCGGAGTTTTCGGCCGGAGACCGCTTGGAACTTACTCCAGAGGGTGTGGTCGTGTATGCTGGTCAGGATCCGGTGTTCAACTGGGACGCACCGCAACTCCAGAACCGCTTTATGGTCTTCCTGCCCTGATCCCAATCGACGATGTACCGATTGCGAGTAGCCATTCTACAGATTCGGCGTATGCCAGCCACCTACTTCTTTGACACGCTCAATGTCTTATATGCTGGCGATCTTCGTCGAGCGGGTCACGAAGTTCAGGTCTTTGACCATAACCTGGCAGAGGTAGACAGCCTGACTTCAGGTCTAAGAGATCTCAAGGCAGCCCTCGACCTGTTCAAGCCCGAGGTTTTCTTATTCGAACGGGTGTTCGGCCCCGAGCTGGTCGCAGAACTCCGTACCGATACCGTTGTCGCCGTCGGCGCCCTGCACCAGGAAAGCGCGGAAGCCATTGATGGGGTGGACTTCAGCCTGCCCAGCCTGGCCCGTACCCCGGTGGTAGAGGCCATCAACGCCCTGGCCAACCGGGGCCGGGACGGCCTCGCAGACGTAGCCGGCCTCAAATATAACGGCACGACCACGGCCCTGGGTTACCGACCATCGGTGGAACGCCTCTTCGTAGACTTTGACCTGGCCTACGATCTCATGGTTCAGACACGGCCTTCACCGGACCCATCGCCTCTTCGTAAACATGTTTTTGGCAATCTTGGTTGCCCGTATCGAAACGCTCCCAATCGAACGGGATTTCTCGATAATATAGAACTTCCACAAAATATCACGGCGAGAGGTTGCACATTCTGTGACCGGCCCGATTACGATCGGATCCGGCCCGACTTTGCGCTGTCGCTGGTGCGCGAACAGCTCCAACAGGTCCGTACGGCACATCCCAATCTCGAACAACTGATCCTGGTGGACGAATACGCCCTTCGCTATGTGGACCGATTCGTAGCGCTCTTATTGGAAGAAGGGCTCCGCGACGTGGAGATCTTTTTCTCGGCACGCATCGATTATATCCATAAATTCCGAGACCGTTTCGAGGCGGCTATTGAGCAAGCCGGCGGTCAACTTCGATTGGTAATGTACCTGGTGGGCATTGAAAATTTCTCTCCGATGGAGCTCTGGCGGTTCAATAAGGGAGTCTCGGTACGGAGTGCCATCGAGGGCTTGAATGTACTCAAAGGAATCGGCGACCGCCAAGAGCACTTTCGATGTGAGCCCAGCTTCGGTTTTATCATGTTTACCCCCTGGACCACGCCCCTCGATCTGTATTTAAACCTGGCCTACATCCAACGACTCGATTTCGACCAATGGCGTGAGTCGGCCATTCTGACCCGTCTGCGGCTGTACCGGGAGAACGCACTCTACTTCAAGGCTCTCCAGGAGGGGATGATCGTCGAAGGATCGAGCGAAGGAGCCGATGCCAGTGCTCGATACGGCTACGAAGCCGAGGCCACCTGGCGTTTTGTGGACCCTCGCACCCGCAGCATCTACGAAAAGGTCTATAACGCCCCGTCCGGTGAAGCCGGCCTGCAGGCATTGCAACAGGCACTCCTTCCCTACAAGGCGGATATTGAGAGCACACTCCAGATGGTGGACCTGGAAGATCCCGACACAGTGATACGCCTGGCCACAACGGATTGGGCCGGGGCCGCCTGAAGGTTTACCGTCTACGCCACAGCCTGTATAAGCGCGACAGACCCAACCGGTTTTATCGATGCTCGCCTATCGCATCCAACGTCTGCTGGTTTGCCTCTTGCTCGTTCTCGGCCTGTGCTTTTGCACGAAAAGACCGAGCCCAGAAGCCACCCGCCGCGACGCCCCCGTTGCAGCACGTGATCTGGAACGAGTGCGGCTTATAGTCATGGGAGATACAGGGCTTCCCGGCCCCGAAATCGACACTCTGGTCCAGACACTTCGGAGCGAAGCCGCCGACTACGTACTGGTGCTCGGAGATCTGGTATACGAAGTCGGCCCCACCTGCCCCAGTGGGCGCGCCAAAGGCGAAGCCCTGCGAATCCTGAACGAACGACTCTACGGTACCATTGGTAGGCTGGAACGCCCTACTCTACTGGCACTCGGCAATCATGACCTGGCGCATCGCCCGCACGACTCCGCGCGCGAAGCCTGCTATCTCGATTACGCGGCCGGCCATAAGAACCTCATCTTTCCCGATCTGTTCTACACGGTCGATCTTGGAGTCGTCGTGCTGGTCGTTCTAAATACCAATCAACTGACGCCTGACCAGGCGAAACTGGCAAAGACTGCTTTCGAGAATACAAGCGGCTGGAAGATCCTGGCGGGGCATCATGTTCTGAAAACCTATCACGACAAAGCAACGGAAGATGTAATTTACCCCTGGATTCGAATGCATGCGCTGGATCCAGACTTCTACTTTGGCGGCCATGCACATTTTCTACAGTTCGGGCGATACGCTGGAATTTTCGCCCTTACCAGTGGGGCCACGGCGAAAATCCGAGAACGCCCCTCCTGTCCTCCAGAATGTGGAGCCGGACAAATGTGGGGGCAGTCGACACGTGGCTACGCCCTGGTGGACGCCAGTCGTGAAAATGTATCCATAACTTTCAAAGGCATCGACGGCAGGAAACTCTGGTATTGGAGTAGCCGTAGTGGTGCCGAACCATCCGGGGAGACTACGCAATGAATGCCTATTTTGGTTCCATGGCCGCCATTTCCGGCGCGCTCGGTGTCGCGGCGGGTGCCTTTGGTGCGCACGGCCTCAAAGACCGGGTCGAAGAACGCATGCTGGACATCTGGAGTACTGCAGCGCAATACCAGTTGTTCCATGCCCTGGCCCTTCTGGCCGTAGCCATCTTGTTGGACCGGTCCGAGACCACAAGCCTGAAAGTTGCAGGGCAGGCCTTTTTCTGGGGAACCCTGATCTTTTCCGGGAGTCTCTACGCCCTGGTGTTATCGGGCCAGTCCTGGCTGGGAGCGATCACTCCGATTGGAGGAACAGCCTTTATTGTAGGATGGGTTGCGCTGGCTGTAGCTCTCTGGCCATGACCGGAAACATGGTGTCGGATCGAGTCCGTGATCGTCTTGACGATCCGACCGGGGAACCCGTACTCTGCTAGTTGGACTCCAGAGCCCTGAGGGCAGAAAATTTGAGGTATCATATGCGTTTCGGGCGATATTTTCTCACCCTATGCCTACTGTTTGGTTCTGGAAACCTCTATGCCGAGGACGCCAGCTCAGACACGAGCGACACATCCGATGCCTCCGGAGACATACCCTGCGGAAGCGTGTCCTTCCAGGGTTGCTGTTCGCAGAATGCGGTCTTTTTCTGTTTTGAAGACAGTCTACAAGTGCTCAATTGCCCGAACAACCAACCTTGTGGCTGGGATGAACCGGAAGGGTATTACGACTGCAATACCGACGGTGAATCGGAACCCACGGGTGGCCACCCTTACCTATGCCCGGGAGAAGAGTGTGAACCCTATTGCCAGGGTCGCGAATGCGGCCCCAACCTCTGTGGTGGAACCTGTGGAAGCTGTCCAGAGGGAACGGCCTGCGATTTTTCCTCGTATTCTTGCGTCGAGGTCCAGACCTGTGGGGAGGTTCCGGTTCTAGGCTGCTGTACCGGCGATACCGTTCAATACTGCAACGCGGACGGCATTCTTAACATCGTGGATTGTTCGCAAAACGCCGACCAGGACAAAACCAAATGTGGTTGGGTCGACTTTACCGAGGTGAGCGGCTTCTACGATTGCACATCCGAAGCAAACCCTGAGCCAAGCGATCAGATCCCCATGGACTGCCCAGATAGCGCATGTCTGCCCGACTGTTCTGGAAAGGAATGCGGCGATGACGGCTGTGATGGAATTTGTGGAGGCTGTGTAGCCCCGGCCATCTGCAACGCCAGCCAACAATGTGAAGGGCCCGAACCCAATCCGGACACAACATCCAGTGATCCCGGCACTACGAACGTAGACCAGGGGACAGGGCAAGATGCGGGACCATCGGATGGAAACTCCTCTTCAGAAGGCGGCCCAGTCAACCTGCCACCGAGCGGAGGTAGTGGTGGTTGTAACCGTTCCGGGGAACCCGTCCCGGTCTCGGCGCTATTCCTGCTATGCGCTGGCTTAACCTGGATACTGACGAGACGGCGTCTTATACAACCTTAAGATGCGGCTTCGCTGTGGCGTTCTGCTTTCGAGCGTCCGCCTCAAGGGCCTCGTAGACCTGTTTTTCCTCTTCTGCGGCCGCGATCCGATCGAAGGTTGATTGCAGGGCGGAGAGATCCGCGTTGAAACCGTGCGCCTCCAGGATCCGCTTAAGCGAAGGATACTGCGACTCGATGCTCTCCTTCACCGAGCGGAAGCCATGGGCTGCAGCAATATGCCGGGTCCAGAAGTTCAAAGGATTCATCTGGAAGAAATCTTCATCACTGGCGGAGGGCTCGATCAGGATAATGTCGCCCTTGAATTCCGGATCGAGACGTAATTTCTCCATTCCCAGATGTAGTCGTGTGTGAAGAAGGGTCCGGAACGCTTGATTCAAGACCGTCAGAGCGCTGGAGTCACCAATGTTCTTGGGTTCCTGGCCCGGTTTACGGGCGCGACTGACGTAGGGACGAAATGGATTGTAGGCGATAATGAGATCGGCCCCCTTCGCGGCCGCTACACTCATACTCGCGGTCTTACTGATCGCACCATCTATATAGCGGCGGCCATGCAACCGCGCCGGACGGAAAAACACCGGTATGGCCGTTGACGCCTGCACCGCCTGGCTGATGGTGATGGAATGATCCTCGTCCGGACCGAAAACATCGAACGTCGCATTCTCCAGGTTGGTGGCGCCGATATACAGGCTTGCGCCGTGCTCAAGCCGAAGCAGTCGGAAATGGTTGGGTAATCCATTCCGTTCCAGATTGGTGCGGATGTAGGACTCAATTCGTTTGTTGTCGAACAGGCCACTGGGCAGATAATCCAGGCTGAGCGGAAATTGCGGATCGGAGAACGGCTTGGCAAAGATGGGCTCCAGGACTTCTTCGTTCCAACGGGCCTCTTTCGGGCGCATCAGGGTCCGCCGTATATTTCGTAGGACGCTGCGACGGTTGTAGAAAGCTCCCCGCATGACCCCTTTCATCACAGCCGGGCCGAACGCAATACTATCGCGTAGGAACTGAAGCGGCCGTCCGATGAATTCTTCGACATTCGGCCAGTAGAAATGGCTTGGCCGAAACGGGGAGATCACTTTGCTTCGACCATTTACAGCGCGCAACAACTCAATAGGTGGAACTCCCGCGGCCAGCGGAGCGGCCAGAAAGGCGCCGGCAGAAATGCCCACATAGATGTCGAAGTTGGTAACCGAACGTTGGCCGAGAAAACGGTCTAATGCCATCAAGCCGCCAACCTTGAACGCGCCGCCGCTGATGGCCCCCCCTGCCAATACCAACGCAACTTTGGTCCGTCGCCCGGTCTGTTCAAGGTCCGATTTTTGTACAATTGTGATGCCCATCGGAACTCCCTTTCCTGGTCCTTCAAGTGTAGTTCCGGACGCCTCGAAGAGCAAGTAGTCATCGTGCTTTTAGAAGTCCGCCCGGTCCATTATGCGACACTGTTTTCGGTTTCAGTCCGCGGTTCATGTATAATGCCCCTATGAGCCGCACCTTCCCATTCCCACTCTCTCTTAAATTTCCCGGGTTTCGTCTAAGACGACGCCGCGCGAAATCGGGGCTCGCTCCGATGGAAAAAGAGAAACGCCCAACCCCACCCGAGGTCCGTGTGCATGTCTGTACCGATCCGGTGGAGGTGTCCTACATAACGATGGTCTTTAAAGACGCAGACATCCCCTTTCGAATGGAAGGCTACGGTCTGGACCCCTACGGCGTTCTATACATTCAACAACGTGGGTTATGTACCCTCATTGTTTCCGAGGCCGACGCGGCACGCGCCACAAAGCTCATAGAGCAACTCTGGACCCGGCCCGATTCGACAAGCGCATAGCCGACTCGACGCAACCCCGGTTCATACGGTATTGGCGTAGAAGATGACTTTGGGTTACGACCCTCCGTGCTGTTCACCCTAATCTCGACGGACCATCGCATGAAGCGCCTGTACTTTTTCTTCTTCTTGCTCATCTTCGCCCTCGGTTGCGCCACAACCCAGACGACACAAACGTCCAGTTTCCCAAATGATCCGGCCACCGAGCTAATTTCTGCCGACCAGGTGAAGGATGCTGTAGCCAGATACCGTGAAAAGACGAAGAAGGATCCGACAGACTTCCGGGCCTGGCACGGGCTCGGTGCAAGCTGCACTCGAATACGAGACCTTCCATGCGCCGAAGAAGCGCTTCAGCGGGCCCACGAATTGAAAAACGATGACCCCGGCATTCTATCCAGCCTTGGTCTTCTTCGCTTTCATCAGGAGAAGTTGGAAGAGGCGGAAGACTTCATCCTGAAAGCATTGGCCAAGAATAAGGACTATGGTCCGGCCTGGAATAACCTGGGCTTGATCCGCCATGCCCAGAAAAACCTCAACGGGGCCTATGAGGCCTTCCAGGAGGCGTTGACCTATAACCCCGACGACCTGATCGCCCTGGAAAATATCGGGACCCTATTACTTCACTTCCAGGGAACACCACGCAAGGCGCGACCATATATAGTTCGCCGGCTTCGCGTCATGCAGATGCGAAATATGAAGCCACGCTGGGATGATTTCCGAGACGCGGGGCTGGCTGCCCTTTTCTCCGATGACGGTGATATGGCCATTGCCTATTTCGAGCAGGCTCGGCAACGCGCTCCGAAGAATATCGAACTCTATTTCCACCTCGGACTGGCTTATGTGCAAGTCGGTGAGTTGGCTCGGGCGGAGGAGCTTCTACACACCGCTCATGAGGGCAAACCAAAGGTCGGCCTCTTCGCCAGTTACTACGGACGTGTCCTGGTCAAACGGAAGAAGTACGAGGCGGCACTCGTGCCCCTCGAGATCGCAATCAAAGCCAACCCCAACGACCCCGACACGGTCATGGGGCTCGGAGTCGCACTGGAAGTTCTGGCTGAAAAGGATAGTCGCTCGCCCGCCTACTCCCAGAGCGGATGCAAGACCGAAAAGAAGTCGAAAAAGCCTATCTGCAAAAAGGTCGCCGACAGGAAGGCGCGAAGTCAGCAGATCTTTGCACGAGCGTGTACCCTGGGTGTGATGGACGCCTGTGAACCCGGCAAGCGCCGAAGACGGTAGTTCCCTTGGTGGCAATCGGCGAATACGAACTGGCCGTACTCAAAGCGGTCTTCCACGCAGATGGCGAGATCCCCGATCCCGTTGAGGATCTACAATTGGGCACCGAAGTCCGGGGCGATCTGAACGACGCCCTGGCAAAACTCACCCAGGCCGAATATCTCACCGGAACGACCCCTGGACATCGGCTCACGGATCAGGCCGAAGAATATCTGGAGCTGCTCGGTCTAGTGGACTGATCAGCCGACCAATTCCAGAGCCGCTTGCACCATTTCTTCCCATTTCGCACCGATGGGAAGCCGCCCCTGGGCCAGCTCGGGTCGACCGCCTCCGCGGCCATTATTTTGTTCACCGAGAATCTTCATAACTCGACCGCAATCGAAATCACTGTCCTCACCACGAGCTATCAGCACACTGAGGTTTTCGTCGCCAATACCCGCCAACAGAACCACGGCATTGGAGCGCCGAGATAACACCTGCTGCGAGAGCTGTTTCAACAGGGCGGCGTCGGCTCCTGGTATGGAACCAATCATTCGATTGGACTGGTCCGCGTTCTGAACCAGACGGTCGGCATAGCTCTCCGCGTAGAGTTTCTGGAGACTATGCAAACGACTATTGGCTTGTTTAAGGGCTGCCTGGACGTTTTCGACGGCATCTCTCACGCCATCGGGACCGCAACTGAACCGATCCGATAATTCCTTCAGTCGATGTGCATCGATCGCGGTTTCCGCTCGTGCTCGCTGGCCGGCAGAGAAATTTACACGAGCCCCACCCTTATGGCGCTCGACGCTTCGAATATAGACCAGACCCACCTGGGCCGTAGACTGACAGTGGGTTCCCCCACAGGGGCTCATATCAAAGCGGTCTACGTCCACGACCCGGATTTCATTTTCGACCTTGGGATCTCGACGCAGGGGAAGACCCGCAAGCGTAGCGGGATCCGGCACAAACGCGCGGATCGCCCGGTCTTCGGAGATGACCTGATTTACCAGGGCACAGGCCTCCCAAGCTCTCTCTTCCGTCAATTCGTCTACGGACACATCGACGGTACAGTTATGTTCTCCCAGGCGTGACGACACGGTCGGAGCTCCAGCTACGTCAAGCAGGCCCCGTGATAACATATGTTGGCCCGTATGCTGGGCCATATGTTGGCGGCGGCGGGGCTCATCGATCTGGCCGGTCAACAAAGCGCCGACCTCCGGTAATTCGCCCTCGACAAGATGGTGAACCTGGCCCGAATCGTCCACCTGAACGTCCAGGATCCCCAGCTCGCCAAGACAACCTCGATCTCCAAGCTGTCCCCCAGACTCCGGGTAGAAGGCGGTTCGATCCAGCAGAACGGAATTTTTACCATCCCACTGTCCGTGGCCCACTACCCGGGCTTCAAAATCGAGTAGTAGGGAATCCGCATAATATAGGCGTTCCGTCATGGCTCACTTCGTAAAGGAATCCAAAAACTCCAACCGCTGTCTTATCAGGATTCAGCTATGTCTGTGAACTCTTAGAACACCGGGACTTGCGTTTCCCGACCGGCTGCGGTCAATTGCCCTTCTTCAGGAGTATATCCGACTGACATGAAGCCAAGGAGCCCTCATAATGCCTGAACTGAATGCCCCAGCCCCTGATTTCAATCTACTCGACACCACCCGCCAGAACGTCTCCCTGTCGGGGCTCAGCGGACAGAAGGTTGTCATCGCTTTTTTCCCAGCCGCCTTTACCGGTGTATGCGAAAAAGAACTGTGCACCTTCCGAAACTCTCTCTCGGACTTTAATGATCTGAACGCGACCGTCATCGCCATCAGCGTGGACGCACCATTCTCCAATGCGGCCTTTGCGAAACAAAATGAGATCAACTTCCCGATCCTGTCGGATTATAGCCGTGAGACGGTCAAAGCCTATGGCGTAGCCCTGCCGGACTTCGCTGGCATGGGGGGATATACCGCTGCCCAACGGTCCGTATTCGTGGTGGATGAGGAAGGAATTCTGCTCTACCAATGGGTCGCCCCCAATCCGGGCGTCGAACCCGATTATGCAGAGATCGCGGCCCAGCTGGCCTGAGGACGATTTTTCGTCCACTTCGTGAACCGGCCCTCATTGGTATTCGTCGTGGCGAATAGGGGCTCGTATTCAAATTTTGTCTCTTAGAGATGAAGTTTCTACAATACGGTGTACTGACTATCCGGAGCACTCCTTGGATCCAAAAACCCATCGAAAGGCTTTACGAGCGGCGCGCTCCGTCGTCGTAGGAGCTCGCCGGCAGATCCTCCCCTCTCTGGCGGGTCTGGCCCTGGTGGCCTATCTGCCCGCCTGCGGCGGTGGCGCCCAGACCGGTCCACCCCATATATACGAGGACCTGTCGAATCAGGCCGACACCGCCACCGAGGTCAACCAGGCAACCAACGGCTGCCTACAGATGACCGAGGCGTCGTGCTCCGAAGAAAACCCGTGTGACGATCTGGAGATGGTATGCCTTGAGGGGACCTGTTACGCCCAGGACTTCAGTATGGCCGCCACCTCAGAGCCCGGCGCCTGCCCAGAGATGGATCATGCCTTGTGCCCGGAAGACTCGATCTGTGTCGAGGATCGATGCTACGAGATCGGCGAAGCCACCCTCGCCGCCCAGGCCTGTTGCAACGACATCGCGATGACAGGTGAAGGAAATGGAATTGAAGCCCTTGGGGTTCCGGGCTGTAATCCCTGCTATATGCAAACCGAATTCGCCTGCAATGAAGACGATAGCTGTACCGGTCTGGGGCTGCATTGCATCGATGATCAATGCTGGGCAGGTCAGTTTTCGTCCGTCCCCGTGGGTGTAAGCTGTAGCGAGGAAGAGCCCTGCGAAGTAGG
>Ga0310121_10003541_pt1 | contig 14212 bp, 9 predicted proteins | sample CB27_Tmax_986_MG_FD_203504 | JGI IMG/M metagenome (GOLD analysis project Ga0310121, IMG submission 203504) | Marine microbial communities from Western Arctic Ocean, Canada - CB27_Tmax_986 | ecosystem: Environmental > Aquatic > Marine > Oceanic | place: Canada: Western Arctic Ocean | collected... | reverse complement strand
AAAGTGAAACTGACCACGAGAAGATCGTACGGTTTCCGCACTTACGATGCTGTTGAAACCGCTTTGTATCACAACCTCGGAGCCCTACCCGAACCGGATTTTACCCACAGATTCTGGTGAGGAGGCAGAAACTTGGACGGTATCGTATTTCAAGGGCGACAAGAAACCAAATGTGCTTCGGATCTAGTGCTCATACTCCAGCTCGTAATCGTGAGCCGCGTCGACTCGATAGCCGGGCAAGTCAAAATCGTACTGTTGGAATTGATCGGCAGGGTTCTCGGGTTTCCACGGCGAATACGTCTTGACGACAATCTTGTCCTCAGCGGGCACGAAGTGCAAGAGCCGCAACCAACCATCGTAGTCTTCGCCGCTAAGCAGTTGGTAGACCCTATTTCCGTGGTCACCGCGACTGGCCAGCAACCCGCGGTGCCCATCCTTGTTAGCCAAATGGCCGTTTAAAACGAAGAAGATCGATCTGTGTTTGCGGATCAGTTTCTGCCAAATCTCCTCGCCCGTGTTGACCGCCCCCGGCGGCAAGTAGCCATATCCGCCCGGTCCGTCGCGCACGTCGTGGCCATCCATATAGCTGTGCGTCATGACGATCACCCGATGATTGGGGTGCCTGGCGATAACGCCGTCCGCCCAATCCAACATCCTGTCGGTGGGACCGACCTCCAAGCTGACGATCAAGTATTTCTGTCCGGCGGCGGTGAAAAAGTGGTAACTATTGTCGTAATTATCACGCGGAAGAAAATCATCATTCTCCAATCGTCCGCCATACCACGGTTGATCTTGGTAACGTGTGTACGGAAAAGTCTGGTTGAAGAAGTTCGAGTCGCGAACATCGGCACCGTCCATCGCGAGATCGTGGTTACCGACGGTGAAGCAATAAGGCACGATACCATCTAGCAAGCTCATTGCCTTGTCGGCCCGCGACCATTCTTCTGGGCGGTCATAGGTCGTTACGATATCACCCATGTGTAGCGCAAAGCGGATATTGTGTCGATGAACGTTGTCGGCAATCCACTTTGTCATCTGCATGAACACTTCTTCGCGACTCGACTTACGCCACGACGGGTCGTTATACGAGTAGATTTGCGTGTCGGGGATCACGACCAGTGTAAAACCGCCTATTTTATCTGGTCCGACGTCGGCAGCGGGCTCTTGACCAGCCGCTGGGATCTGTAGAAAGAATGGAATGATGCATGGGCCTGCCGCGAAGGCAAGTGAGAGGACAAAAGCGGGAAGTCGAAGTCGTTTCATGGTCGACCCATTTGCAAGTTGACGGGCGTTGTTGTTAATGCGACGGTAGCATTCTAGCATACGCGTCCTCCGAAAGGGCCGTCCGTTAAAGCAAATCAGATCGCCTACTCTGCATTGGAACATCCACGCACGAAACGTTTCCTGTTTCGGATGGCAGTCGTCCCTAGGACTGGCGCATCAAGAATTGGCAGATGTATTGTCCGCTCACGCTACCCTCTTCCCAGAGGCATTGGTATCTACACAAATACTAGAACTGATTTTACCCTCCCTCTGAGAGGGTCGAGCGACAGCGAGGGGAGGGCTGAGGACGCCCAAGCGATGACAGCAACCGAATCATGACCAAGAAACCGCCAGACTCATTGACCACGAACCGAGCACGCTCCTTGCGTCGAAATCAGACTCGGTCGGAGGGTTTACCGTGGAGCATCCTGCGAGCGAAACAGCTTTGCGGTCTGAAGTTTCACCGGCAGCATCCCATTGGACGGTGGATAGCTGAAGTGCGCGTGCGTCGAGAGGATGCTTGTTGTTAAAATCGACGGTGGATACCATGATGAAACAATCTCCAAAGATATTCGCCGTCAAGAGGATCCGCGGCGACATGGCTGGACCGTGATCCGCTTCTGCGATACGGATGCCGAAAATGACGCGGAGTCAGTTGGCCGAGCGATTGCAAACGAGCTCGGTATTCCGTATAGGTTCAAAAGACGTCTAGCGACAGGTTCGGGTATGCGAAGCGTCCGGGCACCGAAGAAGAAAACGCCGAACTAGCAACACCCCTCCCCTCGCTGTCGCTCGACCGGGTAAAGAAGGTTGTGTAGATACCAATGCCCCAGAAGGGAGAGGGGACATACGACGGTTATTGATGCGCCAGTCCTTACCCTCCATTCACCTCGGCTGGGCACGGCCACCGACCTTTATGTGGCCACGGTCGTGCGAGACAAACATTTTCGCCACTCGAATACCCACGGCATCGTGATGAACGATGGTGCCGCGAGATTTCAAGCTTACAACCATCTCTGCATCGGTGTGGGTCTGAAAGATTGCGAAGGTGAATATCGCATCGTGAAAAACAACATCTCTCTCAATGTCCGCCATGGACTCGGCTATGACATCGTCCACGAAAACAATCTTGGGATTCAGTTTCCGCGCAACATCGAAGTGATCGACGCGGACCACTGCGTGTGGGTAGGCAAGGAGGCGAATGCGGACTATAAATACGCCGATGCGAACCGTTGGGGAAGGTAAGGAACTTTATTGATGAACGATACGGCTAACATTTCGACATCTACTTTTTCCGTGAACGGACGGTCCTACTCTCTGCCGGCACGACCGATCGTTGTCATCTGCGTTGACGGTTGCGGAGACGAATACCTCAGCACGTCTCTCGCCCAGGGCCGCATGCCTCATTTGGAGCGGGTGATTCCCCAGGGTTATCGGGGGATGGTCCGCGGTGCGCTGCCTTCGTTTACCAACGTGAATAACGCCTCGATCACGACAGGCATGCCGCCCAAGGTGACCGGTTTCGGAGGAAATTTCTTCATTGAGCCGGAGACGGGCGAAGAGGTGATGATGAATTCCTCCAAGTATTTGCGATGTGGCACCATTCTGGCAGCCGCTGCCAATGCGGGTCGCAAGGTGGCCATGGTCACGGCCAAAAACAAGCTATTGGATATTTTGTCCCATGAGTTAGACGGGATCGCCTTCTCGTCGGAATTTGCCAACCAGGCCGAAACTGAAACGCATGGAATTAGCGGCGTCGAAGAACTGGTGGGACTTCCCACGCCGAAGATCTATAGTGGCGAGGCCAGCCTCTTTGTATTGGCCGCTGGCGCGACGTTGATCGAGCGGGGCAGGGCGGATTTTCTTTACCTGTCGCTGACCGACTACATGCAGCACAAATACGCGCCTCACACCCTCGAATCCCTCGATTTTTACGAGAGTATCGATAAGGAAATTGGCCGCATGCTGGAGTTGGGCGCCATACTTGGCATCACGGCGGACCACGGTATGAATCAAAAAGACAAGGCGGATGGCGAGCCGAATGTGATCTTTCTCGAGTCACTGTTAGATCAACAATTCGGCAAGGGCAACAAAGTCATTTGTCCGATTACCGATCCCTATGTGGTCCACCATGGATCGTTGGGTTCGGAGGTGATGGTCTATCTACAAGACCCATCGCAAACCGCCGAGATTGCGGATTGGGTGTTTCAGCTGGATGGAATCACCGAGGTGCATAATCGCGAATCGGCTGTCAAGAAAATGGAGCTGCCCGGTGATCGGATCGGCGACTTGATTGTCATGTCCGCCCGCGATGTGGTGATCGGGCGAAATCCCGAGTACCACGACTTCTCGCTCATCCAAGGTGGCCTGCGCTCCCATGGTGGTCGCTACGAGGAAATGGTTCCCATGGTGGTCACCGAACCGCTAAACGACGAGTACATGGCCAAGGCAGCCGCGGATCCACGAAACTTTGATGTGTTCGATTTCGTCTGTAACGGAACGAAAGTTTGAGCCTTGGAAATCGGATTAAGTGTGAACAATCGCGACACCCTAGGTCACGAGTCGACTTAGGAACAGAAACCCGGCGGGGACCTCCTTAACAATAAGGCTTGAATATTGAGACGATGTGACGATTCAGGTTCATTGCAACCGGGACAATCGCGAACCGAGCCAAGACCAACGACCGTAGCCTTAACACGAAACAGACCTCCTATGTCCACCGCTCCTATCAGCTTCACGCCCCGGGGCCTCTACATCGGCGGCCAGTGGTCACCCAGTGCGTCCGGCCAGACACTCACGTCGCGAAATCCAGCTACCGGTGAGGTGCTCGGAGAGGTTCCGTTGGCCAACGAGGAAGACGTCAATCGCGCCGTCGCGGCGGCCAAACAAGCCTTTGCAACGTGGCGAAATGTTCCCACGGCGCAAAGGGCCACATGCCTGGAGCAGTTGGCCGATCGCGTTATCGAGAATTCCGAAGAGCTGGCCTTGATGGACGCGATCGATTCGGGCAATGCGTTGGCGGGCATGCGCGGGGACATGAAGCTGACGGCCGAGTCGCTGCGATACTTCGCGGCCATGTTGCGCGAGGTTAAAGGAGAAACGCTGATCAACGGACCGCGGCATTTGAACTTTACGATGCGGCAACCGTTCGGCGTCGTGGCGAAGATCAATCCGTTCAATCACCCGTTCCGCTTTTGTGCCGATAAAGTGGCCGCCCCCTTGGCCGCTGGTAACTGCGTCGTCGTGAAGCAACCCGAGCAGACACCGTTGTCGGGACTGCGTTTTGGCGAGCTCTGCGAAGGTATTTTTCCTGATGGCGTCGTGAATGTGTTAACCGGGGATGCCGCGACTGGCTCAGCCTTGGTCCGTCACCCGGACGTCCATCGAATCGCCTTTATCGGTTCCGTGGAAACCGGTCGAATGGTTGCTAAGGAGGCAGCGGAAGGTCTCAAAAAGGTGTCTCTGGAGCTCGGTGGAAAGAATCCGATCATCATTTTTCCCGATGCCGATCCCCAAATCGCGGCCAAGATGGCGCTCAAGGGAATGAATATGAACCGCCAAGGACAATCATGCAGCTCGACTTCCCGCGTGTTTGTGCACCAGTCGATCCATGACGAAGTCGTCGGGCATTTGGTCGAAGAGGCTGAGAAGCTCACCATCGGATTCCCCTGGTTGGAGCAGTACGAGGTCGGGCCGATTGTTTCCCAACAGCAATACGATCGCGTGATGGGCTTCATCGCTTCCGGCAAAGAGGAAGGCGCGCTGCTGCTGACCGGTGGCGGCAAGCCGGAAGGTGAGATGTTCGAGCACGGGTTTTTTGTCTCACCCACGGTATTTGACGGAGTCCAGCCCCACATGCGGATCGCTCGCGAAGAGATCTTTGGCCCCGTCATGTCCGTGTTTTCGTGGGACGACTACGAAGCGATGATCGGTCATGCAAACGAACTGATGTACGGGCTGACCGCGGCCATCGTCACGAATGATCTGGCCCAAGCCATGGAAACGGCCCAGCGCGTGGAAGCGGGGTATGTGTGGATCAACACCAATGGACGCTATTTGGGGGCACCGTATGGTGGTTGGAAGCAAAGCGGAATTGGACAGGAGGAATGCTTTGAAGAGCTGCTGAGCTATACACAAATTAAAAACGTCAATATGGGGTGGTAGTTGGAACAACCCATGGCCAACACATCTTTAGCCGCCGTGTTTCACGAGGCGGGCCAGCCGCTGACGCTGGAGCGTTACGAACTACCAACTCCCGGTCCTGGTGAGCTGCTGGTCCGCATCACCTGTTCGACGCTTTGTGGAAGCGATGTGCACACCTTTCTCGGCCACCGGTCCACGCCCGTGCCCACCGTGTTGGGGCATGAGATCATGGGTGTGGTCGAGCGACTCGATCCAGACCGAACCGTAAGCGACCATGGGGGACGACGTCTTCAGGTTGGGGACCGCATCACCTGGTCGATCGCCGCCTGTTGTGGCGACTGCTTTTTCTGTGACCACGACGTGCCGCAGAAATGTGAGCAGCTGTTCAAGTATGGGCACGAAAAGATGGTTGCCCATCATCCGCTCAGTGGTGGTTTGGCCGATTATTGTCATCTGGCCGCGGGGACCGCCATTTTCCGTGTACCCGAGTCGTTACCTGATACGGTCGCTTGTCCGGCGAACTGCGCCACCGCGACCGTAACGGCCGCCATGCGGGTCGGCGGCGGCTGTGAAGGCAAGTCGGTCTTGATTCAAGGGGCTGGCATGCTCGGCTTGACCGCCACGGCCATGGCGCGAAGTCGCGGTGCGCGCAACGTGATCGTATGTGATGTCAACGAGGATCGCCTCCAGCGGGCCAGTGACTTTGGAGCGACCCACACCTTAACGGTATCTGAAAACGAGGAAGATCTGATTGCCGGCGTACGCGGCTTGACCGCCGGACGTGGAGTGGACCTGGCGGTGGAACTTTCGGGAGCTTCCAGCGCGGTGGAAACGGGCGTCAAACTACCACGGATCGGCGGTCGATATGTGCTGATCGGCAGCACGTTTCCGGTACCACCGGTTGCCGTGGATCCGGAATCGGTCGTGCGCCGCTGTTTGACGATCGTCGGCAATCACAACTATCAGCCCGCCGACTTGGGCGAGGCGGTTGCGTTTCTGGTTGAGTATGGTGGTCAGTACCCATTTGCTGATTTGGTGCATGACGAGTTTTCGCTACCGAATGCCGAAGCTGCTTTCGCGCGCGCCATCGAGGGGCAAGACTTGCGCGTGGCGGTGAGGCCAGAGGCCCCGTGACGAAACCGCCTTTCAAACTCATCGGCGACAATCCCCACTACGAACGCTGGCGCTGGCAAGTGTTTGGCATCACATGGCTGACCTACTTTGGCTATTACGTGACTCGCAAGACGTTTTCAGTGGCCAAGATCGGTATGGAACAGGATCCATCCATTGACATCACCTCGAACGACATGGCCTGGATCGACGGAGCGTATCTGGCGACCTATGCAATCGGCCAATTCATAGCAGGGATACTTGCCGACCGAGCCGGAACTCGCATAGTCGTGCTTTTCGGCATGTTCGGTTCGGCCTTGGCTGCCGCGGCCATGGGGGCTTCCTCTCTCACGGTCTTGCTGGGAGTCCTCTTTGGTCTTCAAGGCCTCTGCCAGTCGACGGGATGGGCCCCGTTGGTAAAAAACGTCGGCAACTTCTTCTCCCAACATGAGCGCGGCACCGTCATCAGCATGTGGAGCACCAACTATGCGGTGGGTGGCATGGTCGCATCGATCTTCGCGGGTTATTGGGGCGATCTGATGGGCTGGCGCTACGCCTTTTTCGTGCCGGCCGCCACGCTACTGGTCATTTGGATTTTATTTCTGTTTTTCCAGCTTAACCGTCCAGAAGACGTGGGATTGCCGCCGATCGAGACCTATCACCGCGAGAACGAAGCGGTCTTGGTCGACTCCGCGGCGGCGGAGGAGGATGGTCCTGGGAATTCTTGGAAACTGATCCAGCAGGTCCTGGCCAATCGGACCGTTTTGGTCATGTGTCTGGCCTATTTCCTGACCAAACCTGCGCGCTATGCCATTCTGTTTTGGGGGCCGATGTATATCCACGAAAAACTTGGTAGCGACATGGCGGAATCGGGTGGCGTGAGCGCGCTTTTCGAACTGGCTGGCATCGCCGGCGCTCTGTCAGCGGGAATCATCTCCGACCGTGTCTTCGGATCTAGGCGCATGCCGGTGTGTGTTATCACGCTGTTGGCCTTGGGTGCCTTCATGTTAGTGATGGATGATCTGCCGGCGACACGTGGCGTGTTAGCCGCCTCGTACATTCTGATCGGGCTGCTGGTCTTTGTGCCCGACACGATATTGAACGGCCCCGCCGCCGTCGACTTTGGTACCAAGAAGGGAGCCGGGACCGTGGCCGGTTTCATCAACGGTGCTGGATCGACCGGCGCGATTCTGGGCGGGACCCTTCCCGGTTTTGTTAAAGATCGTTGGGGGTGGGATGCTGTCTTCACCTTGCTCGGATGCATGGCCATCGCGGCCGCGCTCGTTCTGTTGCCCAAATGGAATGCCTTGCCGGCAACTGCGACGGTAGACGATAGTGAAGGTGACAATCTCGATCGAGATGAAGAGAAAAGGTAACGCTGAAGAATTAGCATCACGTAGAATTGGCATCACCGTTCACAACTGGCGATCTATCCGGGCTACGAACCTCCGGAATCGGATCAAACGCCCGGTCCGATGAACGAAGCGGAACTGCGTCGTGTCGTGGCCAATTTGCGACTGGCGGCTCGTGCTCTGCCGGCCGACGAATACACGCTCTATCTTCAGGACTCCTGATTCGAAGCCAATTGTTCGGCGAATTTCGCAACGCAACCGGAAAATAACTTGAGACCCCTACGAGCTCGCTCACGGGGGTCTTTTTCGAAAAGTATCAAAGCCTCCAAATCGTCAGGGGACAACATTCCCTCGTTTAGTGCCATCTTATTTTCCGCCGAGATCAGGAGACCTGATCTTCAGGACTCCTGATCTCACCGGAAAATGTAGTGACACCTAAACGACGCCCCCTGCCAGCTTGTCTCAATGGTACTAAGCTTACGAATCCGAGCAACACTAGCCTGACGCGCAAGCGAGGAGTGGGGCCGTTGACCCGCGAATACGCTAAACGCTGCCATACGAGTCCGAAACCGACGCCGTGCCGGCACTTCCATCGGTGCTCTGCTCGCTTGCGCGTCAGGCTAGTGTTTTCTCGCCCATACGTCGCTGTTTTCAAGCTTGGTGCCATTGGGACAAGCCGGCAGGGGTCTCAGGCGCCTTCCAGCCGCCCCGGGTTCAAAGTTGACTTGCTATCGATTGCACGACGCGAAATGCACGTTCCAGTTCGAACTGCGAGAATTCCGTAGCCCGCAAAACTGGCTGGAGTTGACCGGCAAGCTGGTGCCGCAAGGCAACCAATTTATAATCGGAAACGTCAACGGCAGCATTTCCGGGAACCGCCAACTTCTGCCCAACGAGGGAAAGCAGTTCGGTATCGTCGGCCTTCAGCCGGCCATTCGTTACGGCGTGATCGATGTCGAAATAGTCGCGGATTGCCGGTTCGCGCCGCGTCAATGCGGCGCGAAACTTCTCGGCGAATGTTTCGCGAAATGATAGCGTGTTGACCAAGATCGGTCCGACAGCCGATTCGCCTCGGAACGGGTCAATCAGCAAAGTTCGAGCCTCACCAGTTTCAGTCGGTTCGATGACCGGTTCACGCAGTCCAATTTCCACTTTGATCCATTCGCTTTTTCCCGTGACGACCGAGTCGTAGATAAATCGCGCAAGATACTGCGTCGAAACGTTGAAGCCGCTGAGCGGTTCGGCTTCTTCAAAACAGGCTAACCGCTCCGGCAATTTTGAAAAGTGTGACTTCAACGGCGCGATGGCCACACGACGCTCTGCCCGCGACGATCTGGTGTCCATGGAAAGCACGAAGTCAAGGTCTTCGCTCATGTGATAGAACTCCGTGTGAACTTTGCTCAGACTCGTCCCGCCTTTGAAAACCAGCCCTTCCGCAAACGGTTTGCGTAAGTCAGCAAGCATCACCGAACAGAAGTAGTCCTTCTCGATCAGCCGCGCGTGGAATCCGCTGTCTCGCTCGGTGAAGTTCAGCGCAGCGCTGAAAAATTCGGGGTCTTCATGTACGTGTGGGTTCTGCTCTTCAGTCATCGTTAACGACGACTCCCCAACGTCGATCCGTCTTACCACGTTTTGCGCGCGTCGGAATCCAAGGAATGAAACTCGATGACGGACGCAGTGCCTTGGCGACTTTCCGCAGCAACCTTTCTTCGACGCCTTCCATTTCCAGCAACTTACCAATCCGTCGCAGTGTTCCTTGGTTCCCATACCGCAAACTGGTCTTCACCAAATCACTGGCCATTTTTTCATTCGCCTCGAGTTCCGTGCGAATCCAATCAAATGCGGTCGGCAAACTGTTGAATCGCGACCAGTCATAGACTGCATCCATCAACGAGCGGGCGGGCGAGGAGTAAACCATTTCAATCCCATCTGGTGTCTTCACGCTCTCGGTCACACCAAGCCTTTCATTGGTCACCTTGATCAGCGAAAACGCTACCGATCCGACGTGCCGCTCGCCGGAGATGCGATCGTTATAAACGTACGTGCGGTTGGGAATCTGATCGACCCAGCGGTAGAGATAGAATGCGTTTGGTCCACAAATCTGATATGTCGCGTTACGATCGCCCATCAACGTCGTCAGCGCCAGCGCTTCGCCAGGACTCCATTTTCCCCCCGCGGGCAGGGTGGGCGGAACCAAATACAACCCCCTCCGCACCCGCGCAATCAATCCGCGCCGGGCAAGTCGTCGAAAAAGATCCGTCTCTTGGGTCGCCGACAGCCCCAACGCTTGCTGCAGTTCGCCCTGGCGCACGGATTCCAGCTTGCGCATCTGTGCATATGAGAAATACTGCATTTCTAGCGGTCCAAGCTCTCTTGCCATCCTTGTATTCTATTTAAGGATAATGGTCTGTTAAGACATCTTGTAAAAATAGACAACAACTAGGCCGGGGTGGCTGCAGGGTACGGCCAACAGTCATGCGGCCAACAGTCATCGGAATGACGGACGGAACAAATTGCCGGCACCGTCTCAGACCCCCAAGACGGTGCGTTGACACGTTCCACGTGGACCTTGAAACTTTGCGCCTTTGCGTCTTGGCGCGCGAATTCGATCTAATTCGCGCGCCAAGACGCCAAGGCGCAAAGTAGAGGTTGGAGGATTGCCTCGGATGGTTATCCCTTCGATTGTCAACTACTTGAAGTCGGTCTGGGACGAATTGAGACGATCCCAAAATGCCAAAACCAATCGACGTTAGCCGCTGCCGGCCTCTACATATGGCTGCCGCTTTTTGAATAACTCTAAATGCGTTCGAATGATGTCGGCCAAATCCTTCGCGTCGGCTCGTGTGGCGATTTCGATCGCCTGTTCAGCTGCGGTGATCGCCAGGTCATATTGTCCGTCGGCGGCATAGGCGGCCGCCAAGGTATCCAGAATCGGCGCGTCCTGGTTCTCCGTCAACGCGGCGGCTCGCTTCGCCAAACGGACGGCTTCTGCCGCGTCCTGAGGGTTGGCATCTGGGCGCGTGGCCAGCAACCACGCCAGAGGATTGAGGGCGGGAAGCCACTCCCCTTTGAGTTCGATCACTCTGCGGAAGTGCCGAACGGCTTGATCCAGTTGACCGGTTTCGTGAAACGCACGACCTAAGTTGAAATGAGCATCCTCGTAATCCGGGTCGACTTCAATCGCCAATTGCAGATGTTCGATCGCCTCGGCAAACTCGCGCTTGGTCAACAAAGCAAAGGCCAGATTGTTTTGCGCTGGGGCGTGGCCGGGGTCGATCGCAATCGCCCTTCGATAAGCTGCTTCGCCCTCCTCCATTTGGCCTTGCGCTCGGTAGATGACCCCCAGGTTGGTGTGCGATTCCACATCGTCTGGAACCAGGCGGACCAACGTTTCGAGATGGGTTTGGGCTGCCAGCAACTGGCCCTGATCCAAGGCAATCTTGGCCAGGTGCTTGTGGCCCAACGGCGATTCAGGACGGTCCCGGACCATTCGTTCGGCTGCCGACGCAGCCTGTTCGTATCTCTCGTCCAACAGATGAATGGTGACCTCTTGATGCAGCAGATGAAACTCAAAAGTATCCTTCGGATCCACACTGTCCGCGTCAAAACTGGAAATCTCCAAATCGGTGCTGCCCCCAACATAGCCCAACGACTCTAGCCGTCGCCGGGCCTCATCGGTCATCTCCAGCTCACCATCTAAGTCACCTGGATTGACTGCCGCCGCGATCAGGTCCTCCAGCTCCGCCTCCAATACGCGGGCACGATCGACTTCTTCATCAATCAAGTTATGCGTTTCGTCGGGATCACGGTTCAGATCGAACAACTCCGCGCGCGGTGCGTGGATGTACTTCCAACCATCATTGTCCACCACGCCCATCAGCGGAGTCGCGCCATATTTCGTGGACGTGAACGATTCACAGTAGATCGCTCGCTGGACCGGGGCCGTCGACGCTGGATCCAGCAAATGATCGGACCAATCAATCCCTTGGACGTGCGCGGGAGCCTCGATGTCGAGCAATCCACAAACGGTCGGTAAGACATCGATCAATCCAGCCGTGTCCGTAATTCGGCGGGCCTCCGCACGACGGGCCTCAACTCGGCGGGACTCCACTCGACGGGGCAGCTTGACGATCCAGGGAACCTCCACGGCGGCGCGGTAGATGAAATAGGTGTGGCTCGGCTCCCCATGCTCTCCCAGTAGTTCTCCATGGTCGCCCACCACCATGACCAATGTGGTCTCATACAGGTCTAGCTCCTTGAGCTTTTCCAGCACGCGACCGATACAGTCGTCGGTAAAGGCGATTTCTCCCGCGTATGCGTCGTCACGGAACTTGTTGGCGAATGGTTCTGGGGGTGCGTACTCCTCGTGAGGGTCGAAGTAGTGTAAGAGCAGAAAAAAGTCATCGCCGTGATGCTGATCAAGCCATTGGAGGGCCAGCTCGGTTGTCTGGTCACCCTTTCGTTCGTTGAAACTCCCGTGCACCAGGTGCTCGCCGGACATCTCGTCCTGGTACTCGTCAAAACCCTGGTCCAGTCCGAATTGGGAATCGAGCACAAAGGCGCTGACGATGGCTCCGGTTGCGTAGCCTTGTTGCTTGACCAATTCGGCGAGGGTTGTCTGATCGTCGGCCAGTCGAAAGTCGTGGTTGTCGTGGACGCCGTGGTGAGTGGGATTCGTTCCCGTCAGCATCGAGCAGTGGGCTGGCAGTGTGAGCGGGACGGGCGAGATGGTGCGCTCAAACAGCACACTCTCCTTGGCCAGTGTATCGAGATGTGGTGTGGTGGGACGGGTGAATCCGTAGCAGCTGAGATGATCGGAGCGGCAAGTGTCAATGCTGATCAGCAGGATCTGGCGGATGGATTCACGGGGCGCTGGTGTGGTACTTGGCCGGCAGCCCAAGACCAGTCCGCATATCAGGAGTGCAAAGAGCTTGGTTTGAGCCGCGTGAAGGTTTGTGGAGGTGATCATGTGGCGCGCCGCGGCGAGCGGTTTTGCAGGCAAGATGATTTTCTAATACTGTTTAACCGCAACAAGGTGCAATGAAACGCTGCTAGAGCGGGGAGGCGAGGCCTTAGGTTTATACACATTTTACATCACAGGAAATAAGATGCCCGCCGCTTTCTGAACGGCGAGGCGCTAGCCGCCGGTTTCTGAATGGCAAGGCGCTAGCCGCCGGTTTCTGAGCGGCAAGGCGCTAGCCGCCGGTTTTACCGAGTGATGCCTCCACCAGGGTAAACCGACGGCTAGCGCCTTGTCGTTCATCCTGCGCCAACGACCGAGTTTCGCTAAGCATCCCGATATTGTTATTACCTCTCATTTATGGTTCGGCACTAGCCGAACGGCGGCTGATCTAACTAACCCCAAGATTAAGCCTCAAAGATGCACGAGGACCATCGTAAGGAAACAGCGTGAATCTCCCGCCGGCAAGGGCAACGCTTTGACGTTGAAAGATCTTTCCAGTCGCCCCCTCTGCAGTCGGGTTAGTCGACGATACGTCCTATTGTGCAACGGGTTATCGCGCAAAGGGGAAGGGCGATTGGCGGCGACAAAGTGGAGTCATCTAGCTGAATGGGTGGCAAGAAACGGGCCCGGAAACTGTACCTGGCCCCCGCCCCCCCCAAAAAAATAATTGAATCATCAGTTAGGTGGTTGACAGTTCTATTCGACTGTGTGAGTATAGGTGGACACCTTGCGATACAAATGTCGCGGCTCAAGCGAGCAAGCCAATCCAGGATTTACCCTAAAGCCTATCTTTCTGCCGTCCGCGATGAGCGGACGGCAGAAGGTTGGGTCTTTTTCGTTTCGAAGCCCTTTGGGTTGGATTTTTTTCACTTTTACGGGGGGATATGTAATGAGATTTCTGAACACGACCTTATGCGCCTGTGTAGGCGCCGTCATCCTGGTTGGCTATCTAAGCACCAGTGCCTCCGCTGTGGTCACGTACGGTGCGGACACGACGCTCACCACGGCCGATTCACCGACCGACCGGTTCTTCATGGAGGGCAACTCGACGCTGACGATTCCTGCTGGTGAGACGGTTGCTGTTTCTTCCGGTGACCGCTATCCGACTAGCTACGTCGACAACGGAGGGGGCGGCAGCAACACGGTTGATGTATTTGGCACACTCGATTTTGACACGGGACACGGCTTTGGTGCTGGCGACTACCCTGAGAGCGACACCAGTGTCGGCACAATCAATATCTACGACACGGGTGTGGTGAACGTGGCGGACATTCGTTTGGGCGCGCGGGCAGATGGCGTGCTTAACGTTTGGGGCACACTTAACATAAACAAGGGCGGTACGAACACGGGTGGCACCAGCTACGGCGACGTTGGCCTCGTG
>Ga0310121_10003540_pt1 | contig 14214 bp, 14 predicted proteins | sample CB27_Tmax_986_MG_FD_203504 | JGI IMG/M metagenome (GOLD analysis project Ga0310121, IMG submission 203504) | Marine microbial communities from Western Arctic Ocean, Canada - CB27_Tmax_986 | ecosystem: Environmental > Aquatic > Marine > Oceanic | place: Canada: Western Arctic Ocean | collected... | reverse complement strand
AGAATTGAGGAATTTGGTGAATGTGTTAAAGGATGAACAAAAAATTTCTAAAATTACCTAATGAACATTTATGGATATTAACTAAAAGTGAAAGAAAATTATTGGCATCAGAATTAAAAAGGCGTGTTGAGGTTTTGAGTTAATGCCTGAATATCTAAAAAAAGTATTATCATATTTTAAGAATAATGAAATTCCTAGAGATATTTTAATTTCTGTTGGTTCAGCCGTTGCTGGTGCGTTCGTTTTTGACAGAATTTTAAGACGGGATGAAGATCAAGATGAAGATTCTTGAATTATTTTGCGGTCTGGGCGGATGGTCAAAAGGTTTCCATGACATTTTTCCAAATGCCGAATTTTACGGTGTTGATATAAAAGATTATGGCTATCCTTATAATTTTATTAAAGCAGATTTAAACGACTGGGAACCAAAAGAAAAATATGATATTATCTTAGCCAGTCCGCCATGTACGGAATTTTGCGAAGTAAAAAGAAATACAGCAACATCCCATTATTCAGAAAGGATAGGATTATCATTAATTTACAGAACTTTTTATTTAATCGAAAAACTAAAACCAAAATTTTGGGTTTTAGAAAATGTATGGGGATTAAGTGAATTTATCGACAAGCCTAAAGATATTGTAAGATATAGAAAAGCCAAAAACGGTAAAAAGGCGTATTTATGGGGAAATTTTCCCTCTTTAGATTTTTTTGATGAAGATATTTTTTATGCTGCTAAGAAAAAAGGATTTAATCAGGTTTCATCACAAATTAGGGCCGAAATACCTTTAGCATTAAGTCGTCAAATGGCTAAAAAAATGAAAGAAAAATTATGACTAACTGCATAATATGTCATAGAGATCTAAAGATGGTCACTTTTGAAAATGATTTTGTATCTATCTGTCATGACTGTATAAAGAAACAAAACGAAAAAAGATTTAAGATTTTTAATTAACTTTTATTGAGTTTTTTAAGATAGTTTCGGTAAAGACAGTTTAATTATTTCTTTTAAATCGTCTAATGTGAAATTAGATGTATTATTTCTTAATTTATTTCGTAACTGTTTTCCCTTTTCAAAATCAACATCTTTTTTATTCTTATCTATATCAATAATTAATTCTCCGTTCACACCATTTGTCTTTTTCCCGTCTTTATCAATAAAATTATCATGTAATACAACTTCTTTATTTACACGAATTTGTTTTTTAAGCTTAAACCATTCAATTTTATTAGTATAATACGCTTTTCTCATGCGGTTTCCTCCCATACCACTAAAGTAGATCCACTATTCACTGTCGTATTTGTTCCGCCACTTGTATTTTGTGCCCATTGTAAAGCTAAATTACCGGCTGTACTGTCCATAACCACTCTACCAAAAACAAAAGCCCATGAATCGCCACCTGTACCATCAAAAGCCACAGTAGTAGTAAACGTTTTATTATTTACCGGATGACCAGCAGCTATATTTCGAACTGTATTAAAATCCCCAGTTGCGCCCGTTGGTGCTGTAAAAGTCATTTTTATATCGGTGGCAGCTTCACTTTTAAAAAAGAAAGTTAAGATAAAGCCATAAGTCTTATCTGCTGATAGAGCTACAACTAATTCAGAATCATCTGATAAAGTTGTATCACTTGATATAGTTTCATTAGATTTTTTTACAACACGTGCGAAGGTTTCACCACCATTACCACTAGCAGCAGCAATAGCAAAAGCACCTTGTATACAGTTAGCCAATTCTGTTAGATCTCCTTTTAATGCCTTTACATAATACACACTTGTTTAAGGTCACCAGGCCGCTTTCGTGTGTGATTGCATTTAGTCCGGTTCCCTTGCAGATACGGCATGTAACGATCGTATTAGATGTTGAATGAATGAATGGCTTGGGATTTATCCTAAGTCCGCCTAAACTATTGTAGGTTCCTATCTCATGACCTAGCTTTTCTGACCAGATCAACGCCTACGCCTCTTTCTTAAGGTTCCGGCCCTAGCACGTTTAGCAAATAATCGCTGTGCGGCTAGTTGTTTACGGCTAAACTTTCGTTTTTTCTTTGGTTTCCAACGAATAGCTTTAAGATATTGTCCTTTAGTCATTTTTCCCGACATGCGTTTTTCTCTAATTGTTAATGCTTTACGTTTTATTTTTCTTAATCGCGGTAATTTTGATTTAGTTATGTTATAACATACCATAGCCAATCTTTTTTTAGGCATTGCTTTCAATGTCTTCATGATTTTTCTTATCAATGCCGGCTTTGACATGCTCATATACTGTTTTAAGGTCATTAGTTTCATCATTTACCCCTCTTATGATCAACGATAAAGCCAATTAAAACCAGGCCTGCAATAGCACCGGCAATACCTGCCCCCATAAAGCCGGATGTCATCGGTTTAGGCGGTTCTTTTTCTGAAATATCAATACTGTATTTATTACTAAATGCGCCTGCCGGTTTATCCATCCACTCCCAAACAAAAGATTCTACTGTTATGCGTGTGTTTTCTTGTATGTTTTCATCATATGATATTATTTCATCTCGTTCTGTTTGTGTAAATCTTAATCTATTTTCTTTAACTAATAATGTCACACCGTTAGGCGTTTTAAAAGAAACTAGGTTAATAATTTCTTTATTGTAATAGTATGGGTTAAAGTTGTTTGTCGCTACAAACTTTATGGATCCAACTGCACGACCATTTACAATATTAAAATTAATGACTTGTTGTGTGACCATGTTCGTGCTTATCGAATCATCGATTTGTGGTGGTGTTACTATTGGTGGTGTTACTATTGGTGGTGTTACTATTGGTGGTGTTACTATTGGTGGTGTTACTATTGGTGGTGTTACTATTGGTGGTGTTACTATTGGTGGTGTTACTATTGGTGGTGGTTCTGTGACATAATACGCAAGATGTGAATGTAATAAATCATTAAAACCCTGTAAAAATTCTGATTGTGTGATATGTCCTGTAATCACCCAATTAATATTATTATTTGCAAACCATGACGGTAAAATTAATTGGTGGTTATGCCAATCATCAATTATTTTTTGTGTTTCTGCGGAAAGTGTCGGCGGTGTTGGTGTCGGTGTCGGTGTTGGTGTCGGTTCCATTTTACAAATATCTTCAGTACTTATAATCCAGCCTAATTCTTCACGTGCTTTTATTACACTTGAAGGTTTTAATGCAATTCGCCCACATGTGCCGCTAGGTTTTTTAACATAATACAGTACGGTTGATTCTGGTGCAGGCCCCGAACCGCCGCGCGGGCCTGCTACTGATTGAACTATAATGTTCCACCGCCAAAGCCCTTATTGACGGGCGTTGATAAAATCTGTTTCTCCTTAAATTTTTGTATCATCTGAGGGAAAACCATTAAAGATAAAGCCAAACCTATCATTAAAAACGCGCCTTGCGTGGTAACGTTCGGCTTTTCGCCTTTTTCTTTTAAACTTCTCTCATATTGTTGATATTCTATAAGCACTAGTAAAATACTGACTATTTGCATAATCTGCCAAAATGCTATACCATTCCACCCACTAGTAAATAATTTTGTTAACCATTCCGGTAAAGTTGAAGGGAATTTAATATTAAAAAATCCCGCTACGGTGTTAAGCCAATTGCCGCCGGCAATTGTTGCGGTGAAATATGCTTGAATTAAAACGCCTACTGTTAAAAATATTCCTAAACGCATTGCCAGGCCAATGAAGTCGTAGCCAAGTACGGAAACAGAATATTCACGACTTGCCTTTAATCCTCTTTTCATACCCTCTTCAACTAATAATTTTTGAATTACCATACTAAATTCCCTTTACAAACGAAAGTATTTTTTTAATTATTGGTTTACCAATGATATTGATAACCTCAGCGTTATTTGTAACTAATTCAAGCATTTGGCGTTTTTGTAGGAGTCCTTTCATTTGATCTTGTGTAACACCGCTAATTTCTTGTTCTTTAATTTGTTTGTTAATCTCGTTTAATATTCTCGGTGCGTTATTGATCAAGTCGTCAATTTGTCCATCGGTATGACCCGAACCCTCTGCTTTCTTTCTTGATAGATTTGTTTGTCTAAACTTTTCTTTTAAAGTAGAACTGAAAACCCTAAAAAATACATAGACTGTAACTGCAATACAACTAAACCAAACTAACGGAATTATCTCCGGCGGGATAAACTCATTGACCAAGTAAACTCACCCTATCTTTTTTATATTTGAATACGCCGTCGGCGTGTGATAAGTCCGGATGTAAGTGCAAACTTATTCCAGATTCAAAAAACGGTTTCATTACTGCGGTTTTTAATAATGGTGCAACAGGTGCATAACCTTCCTGTCTGGTGTTGGTTCCGGTAACGACGGTCACTAAATTTAATTGAATGTCTATTGGATTTCCTTTGTTTACTTTGATAGTTTCTACAATATCTTGTGTAAACCAATGCATTGAGGTGCCGGTTGCGCCTAATGTAGCGGCACCGCTTTGAAAAGTATTTTCGTATAGTAAACGGTCATTTGTTGAACGTTCTGTAATCTTAATATGAAGTCCGCCAATGTTTAAACCGCCGTTTGTATATGCGCTACAAGTAAGAACGGCGCAGAAATTCAAACTAATTTTATAAATAATTGCTGTCATATCTGGATCTAGCGTATACGTTTGATTAAATGCCGTGTCCGAACCTTCATTTAACAATAGGCCTGAATCGGTATCAGAAAAAACACGCGGATATGTATCAACAGGTTGATTTGAATCGCTTGTATCTCTTGTAACGGTTGCCGTGCTAAACGTTAAAGCCGTCTCGGTGAGTCCTACGTCAGTTAATGGTAAGAATAAATCTTCACCGTACGATCCTACGTCGTACACCGCCAAACTTTTTACGTTTGATGGTAGGATTTCGCCGTTTTCGTGTGGCATTTTTGCCACCTAGTTTTTTGAATATCTCACAAAGTTAATGAAATTACTTGCACCACCGGCGCGAGCGTCTCTGTTTGTGTAATAATTTGTTATAGTTACATTGTTTGCTAATGGAATTCCTTTACCGCGTGGCATGTTGTATTGCATTAAACCGCCGCCGCCTGTTATTGCGTTAGCCGCCGCGCCAAGACCTGTCGCCGTTGGTTGAACGGCTATACGATAAGGCATTGAAGTTTCAAAGTCTGGTGAAATAAATTCTGCATAACCTACGTCATGTTCGCTGGCAGTCGCTGTAGCTCCAGAAACTACGGTATACAGTCCGGTGATTTCATTACCGCCTTGTATTGTCATGTCTCCACCTTGTGTTCTTGTATTAATAGTGGCAGATGAAGCGTTTTCGTTTGTTGGCCTGGTGTAATATTGTTCGACGCCGTTTGTACTTTCTGTATCATAAAGAACTGTTGCACCTACACCAGCGGCAGCTACATTGCTCGTAAGCGGTTCGGCGTAGAAATTGAGATGTTCTCCGCCTGCCAATGCTGTATTAATTGGATATGCTAAAAGTGCTGGAACCGCGACAGAAGTAAAAGCCGCGTCTCCGGTGTTGATGTTCGGTAATACAAATTTTTTCGGTTCAACTGCTACATCATCCGATTGAATTCTAAATGCAGTTAGTAAACTCTGATTTGTTGTAAATGCGCCTAATTCCATTTGATAGGGAATGACAGCGTTAAAGGCGTGAGCTGGATCTGGTGCGCTTAGTGATGTCGCTGTGTTTAATTGAACCTCTGCCGTTGATCCTGCTAAAGTTGATGTGAATGTAACATCGTCATAACCATAGGTCATGTATAACTAACCTCGCTTGATACCATTGAGACTTGTGGACTTGATGAAATTAGATTACTTGAACTGTTATTTGTTGGCATGAAAATTCCTGAAAGAACGCCTGCTGTTAAAAGACCCTTGCCTAAAGTCTTAGCTTTTGCGCGGTGTGGTAATTGCTTGATTGGTAACATACCATAAACTAAAGATAATAATCCACCGCCAGACCACTTGTTAAAAATTCCATCAATTGAAACTGTTTGAGGTGTGTTTGCGCCTGGTGCGTTTTTAAATGGTGTAAAGCCTGTGATTCTTCCAAGTAAACTATTTCCAAAGTTTTGTGCTCGTGCGCCGATTGGTTGGCCTGCACTTGCTGACATGTCTGAACCTGTAACGTTTGATAAGAATGCTAAAAGACTTATTCCTTTAGTGATTTTACCCCATTGAGATCCAATGGATTTGCCTACTTTTTTGCGGCTAGGTAAACGTCTGCGCCGCCTGGTAACGGTTTTTGTTCTTGTTGCACGTCTACGTTTAGCCAATGAATACTATACAATTGATGTGAATATATACTTTGAAAAAAAAAATGGTTATTCAGATATTGTTCTACCTGAAGTAATTTTCAAAATTCCCATAGTCATAAGGCCTGCAAGGGCTATGGCTAAGAGTATAACTTCTGATTCCATTAAAGTCAATCACAATATGGACACTTTATATCCTTTTTCTTTTGATTAACTGCCAAATAGGATCGGTTACATGATGCACAAATGAATTTAAACCGCTTCTTTTTTTGGTATTTTCTGAAAAATGCTTCAATTCTTGTGATTCTTTTACTACGGAATACACCGTTTTCATCATAATAATAAAGAAATGGATGTCTTTTGGCACGTTTACCAAGTGTTTTATGGTATTTTTTGTACGAAACACTAACTATTATCACTCTTTTAATGATACTCTTGCGTACTATTATGTACTCTTGTTACTGTGTGTGTGTGTAAACAACATATTACTAATAATAATATACGATTTGGTATATCATATCCATATGGACTAACTATATGTTTAGTCAATTCTTTTTATTATATTAGATTTAATACTTATACAGACACAGACAGTATATGATAACAATTCCTGATTTTAAATGTAGTAAGCAAAGTTCTCATGGTCGTGAAGAACGAATAGAATTTATAATTTCTGAAGTAAAAAAGCATCCAAACTTTCATTTTGAAGGCGCGGCTTATACAAAAGAAAAATGCTCAGACTTAGCCTCAGTTGATGATTTAATCAATCTATGTTTGAGAATGATGCACTATGCACCACAGACAAGAAAAGATATTACAGAACAAATACTAATGGAATTGAAAATAATATGAGTATTATCACAGAAGAAACAGACATTTTAAAGACCGCCATTAGAGTTATCAAAATAGAGAAATTTCAGCGATTTTGTCTAAAATGTGGTAAAATCTTACCTACAAAAATAAAACAAAATTATGCTCATAACTGCGAAAAACCTGATTTTTTACTATGAGATGCCAAATCTGTAAAAATGTAGTTAGACACGCCAATATTGCTACAAGAACAAGGGGTATTTGTGGTAATTGTCTAAGATCAACTAAAAAATTGATAAATACTATTCCTTTGGTGGTTAATAATGGATAAAAAAATAGCTGGAAAATACGCCGGCCTGGCTGGTGCAGTAGCTTTGATCATAACCATTATTTGTCAAATAACACATAATGGTGCAATGCCTTGAAAAGTAGAGCTTGCACAAAATGTGGGAAACATATTCGTTATTTTAGTGAAAGTGAAATGAATTTTTGGCATGATTGTAATTATAAATTTTGGAGAAGAATTGAGGAATTTGGTGAATGTGTTAAAGGATGAACAAAAAATTTCTAAAATTACCTAATGAACATTTATGGATATTAACTAAAAGTGAAAGAAAATTATTGGCATCAGAATTAAAAAGGCGTGTTGAGGTTTTGAGTTAATGCCTGAATATCTAAAAAAAGTATTATCATATTTTAAGAATAATGAAATTCCTAGAGATATTTTAATTTCTGTTGGTTCAGCCGTTGCTGGTGCGTTCGTTTTTGACAGAATTTTAAGACGGGATGAAGATCAAGATGAAGATTCTTGAATTATTTTGCGGTCTGGGCGGATGGTCAAAAGGTTTCCATGACATTTTTCCAAATGCCGAATTTTACGGTGTTGATATAAAAGATTATGGCTATCCTTATAATTTTATTAAAGCAGATTTAAACGACTGGGAACCAAAAGAAAAATATGATATTATCTTAGCCAGTCCGCCATGTACGGAATTTTGCGAAGTAAAAAGAAATACAGCAACATCCCATTATTCAGAAAGGATAGGATTATCATTAATTTACAGAACTTTTTATTTAATCGAAAAACTAAAACCAAAATTTTGGGTTTTAGAAAATGTATGGGGATTAAGTGAATTTATCGACAAGCCTAAAGATATTGTAAGATATAGAAAAGCCAAAAACGGTAAAAAGGCGTATTTATGGGGAAATTTTCCCTCTTTAGATTTTTTTGATGAAGATATTTTTTATGCTGCTAAGAAAAAAGGATTTAATCAGGTTTCATCACAAATTAGGGCCGAAATACCTTTAGCATTAAGTCGTCAAATGGCTAAAAAAATGAAAGAAAAATTATGACTAACTGCATAATATGTCATAGAGATCTAAAGATGGTCACTTTTGAAAATGATTTTGTATCTATCTGTCATGACTGTATAAAGAAACAAAACGAAAAAAGATTTAAGATTTTTAATTAACTTTTATTGAGTTTTTTAAGATAGTTTCGGTAAAGACAGTTTAATTATTTCTTTTAAATCGTCTAATGTGAAATTAGATGTATTATTTCTTAATTTATTTCGTAACTGTTTTCCCTTTTCAAAATCAACATCTTTTTTATTCTTATCTATATCAATAATTAATTCTCCGTTCACACCATTTGTCTTTTTCCCGTCTTTATCAATAAAATTATCATGTAATACAACTTCTTTATTTACACGAATTTGTTTTTTAAGCTTAAACCATTCAATTTTATTAGTATAATACGCTTTTCTCATGCGGTTTCCTCCCATACCACTAAAGTAGATCCACTATTCACTGTCGTATTTGTTCCGCCACTTGTATTTTGTGCCCATTGTAAAGCTAAATTACCGGCTGTACTGTCCATAACCACTCTACCAAAAACAAAAGCCCATGAATCGCCACCTGTACCATCAAAAGCCACAGTAGTAGTAAACGTTTTATTATTTACCGGATGACCAGCAGCTATATTTCGAACTGTATTAAAATCCCCAGTTGCGCCCGTTGGTGCTGTAAAAGTCATTTTTATATCGGTGGCAGCTTCACTTTTAAAAAAGAAAGTTAAGATAAAGCCATAAGTCTTATCTGCTGATAGAGCTACAACTAATTCAGAATCATCTGATAAAGTTGTATCACTTGATATAGTTTCATTAGATTTTTTTACAACACGTGCGAAGGTTTCACCACCATTACCACTAGCAGCAGCAATAGCAAAAGCACCTTGTATACAGTTAGCCAATTCTGTTAGATCTCCTTTTAATGCCTTTACATAATACACACTTGTTTAAGGTCACCAGGCCGCTTTCGTGTGTGATTGCATTTAGTCCGGTTCCCTTGCAGATACGGCATGTAACGATCGTATTAGATGTTGAATGAATGAATGGCTTGGGATTTATCCTAAGTCCGCCTAAACTATTGTAGGTTCCTATCTCATGACCTAGCTTTTCTGACCAGATCAACGCCTACGCCTCTTTCTTAAGGTTCCGGCCCTAGCACGTTTAGCAAATAATCGCTGTGCGGCTAGTTGTTTACGGCTAAACTTTCGTTTTTTCTTTGGTTTCCAACGAATAGCTTTAAGATATTGTCCTTTAGTCATTTTTCCCGACATGCGTTTTTCTCTAATTGTTAATGCTTTACGTTTTATTTTTCTTAATCGCGGTAATTTTGATTTAGTTATGTTATAACATACCATAGCCAATCTTTTTTTAGGCATTGCTTTCAATGTCTTCATGATTTTTCTTATCAATGCCGGCTTTGACATGCTCATATACTGTTTTAAGGTCATTAGTTTCATCATTTACCCCTCTTATGATCAACGATAAAGCCAATTAAAACCAGGCCTGCAATAGCACCGGCAATACCTGCCCCCATAAAGCCGGATGTCATCGGTTTAGGCGGTTCTTTTTCTGAAATATCAATACTGTATTTATTACTAAATGCGCCTGCCGGTTTATCCATCCACTCCCAAACAAAAGATTCTACTGTTATGCGTGTGTTTTCTTGTATGTTTTCATCATATGATATTATTTCATCTCGTTCTGTTTGTGTAAATCTTAATCTATTTTCTTTAACTAATAATGTCACACCGTTAGGCGTTTTAAAAGAAACTAGGTTAATAATTTCTTTATTGTAATAGTATGGGTTAAAGTTGTTTGTCGCTACAAACTTTATGGATCCAACTGCACGACCATTTACAATATTAAAATTAATGACTTGTTGTGTGACCATGTTCGTGCTTATCGAATCATCGATTTGTGGTGGTGTTACTATTGGTGGTGTTACTATTGGTGGTGTTACTATTGGTGGTGTTACTATTGGTGGTGTTACTATTGGTGGTGTTACTATTGGTGGTGTTACTATTGGTGGTGTTACTATTGGTGGTGGTTCTGTGACATAATACGCAAGATGTGAATGTAATAAATCATTAAAACCCTGTAAAAATTCTGATTGTGTGATATGTCCTGTAATCACCCAATTAATATTATTATTTGCAAACCATGACGGTAAAATTAATTGGTGGTTATGCCAATCATCAATTATTTTTTGTGTTTCTGCGGAAAGTGTCGGCGGTGTTGGTGTCGGTGTCGGTGTTGGTGTCGGTTCCATTTTACAAATATCTTCAGTACTTATAATCCAGCCTAATTCTTCACGTGCTTTTATTACACTTGAAGGTTTTAATGCAATTCGCCCACATGTGCCGCTAGGTTTTTTAACATAATACAGTACGGTTGATTCTGGTGCAGGCCCCGAACCGCCGCGCGGGCCTGCTACTGATTGAACTATAATGTTCCACCGCCAAAGCCCTTATTGACGGGCGTTGATAAAATCTGTTTCTCCTTAAATTTTTGTATCATCTGAGGGAAAACCATTAAAGATAAAGCCAAACCTATCATTAAAAACGCGCCTTGCGTGGTAACGTTCGGCTTTTCGCCTTTTTCTTTTAAACTTCTCTCATATTGTTGATATTCTATAAGCACTAGTAAAATACTGACTATTTGCATAATCTGCCAAAATGCTATACCATTCCACCCACTAGTAAATAATTTTGTTAACCATTCCGGTAAAGTTGAAGGGAATTTAATATTAAAAAATCCCGCTACGGTGTTAAGCCAATTGCCGCCGGCAATTGTTGCGGTGAAATATGCTTGAATTAAAACGCCTACTGTTAAAAATATTCCTAAACGCATTGCCAGGCCAATGAAGTCGTAGCCAAGTACGGAAACAGAATATTCACGACTTGCCTTTAATCCTCTTTTCATACCCTCTTCAACTAATAATTTTTGAATTACCATACTAAATTCCCTTTACAAACGAAAGTATTTTTTTAATTATTGGTTTACCAATGATATTGATAACCTCAGCGTTATTTGTAACTAATTCAAGCATTTGGCGTTTTTGTAGGAGTCCTTTCATTTGATCTTGTGTAACACCGCTAATTTCTTGTTCTTTAATTTGTTTGTTAATCTCGTTTAATATTCTCGGTGCGTTATTGATCAAGTCGTCAATTTGTCCATCGGTATGACCCGAACCCTCTGCTTTCTTTCTTGATAGATTTGTTTGTCTAAACTTTTCTTTTAAAGTAGAACTGAAAACCCTAAAAAATACATAGACTGTAACTGCAATACAACTAAACCAAACTAACGGAATTATCTCCGGCGGGATAAACTCATTGACCAAGTAAACTCACCCTATCTTTTTTATATTTGAATACGCCGTCGGCGTGTGATAAGTCCGGATGTAAGTGCAAACTTATTCCAGATTCAAAAAACGGTTTCATTACTGCGGTTTTTAATAATGGTGCAACAGGTGCATAACCTTCCTGTCTGGTGTTGGTTCCGGTAACGACGGTCACTAAATTTAATTGAATGTCTATTGGATTTCCTTTGTTTACTTTGATAGTTTCTACAATATCTTGTGTAAACCAATGCATTGAGGTGCCGGTTGCGCCTAATGTAGCGGCACCGCTTTGAAAAGTATTTTCGTATAGTAAACGGTCATTTGTTGAACGTTCTGTAATCTTAATATGAAGTCCGCCAATGTTTAAACCGCCGTTTGTATATGCGCTACAAGTAAGAACGGCGCAGAAATTCAAACTAATTTTATAAATAATTGCTGTCATATCTGGATCTAGCGTATACGTTTGATTAAATGCCGTGTCCGAACCTTCATTTAACAATAGGCCTGAATCGGTATCAGAAAAAACACGCGGATATGTATCAACAGGTTGATTTGAATCGCTTGTATCTCTTGTAACGGTTGCCGTGCTAAACGTTAAAGCCGTCTCGGTGAGTCCTACGTCAGTTAATGGTAAGAATAAATCTTCACCGTACGATCCTACGTCGTACACCGCCAAACTTTTTACGTTTGATGGTAGGATTTCGCCGTTTTCGTGTGGCATTTTTGCCACCTAGTTTTTTGAATATCTCACAAAGTTAATGAAATTACTTGCACCACCGGCGCGAGCGTCTCTGTTTGTGTAATAATTTGTTATAGTTACATTGTTTGCTAATGGAATTCCTTTACCGCGTGGCATGTTGTATTGCATTAAACCGCCGCCGCCTGTTATTGCGTTAGCCGCCGCGCCAAGACCTGTCGCCGTTGGTTGAACGGCTATACGATAAGGCATTGAAGTTTCAAAGTCTGGTGAAATAAATTCTGCATAACCTACGTCATGTTCGCTGGCAGTCGCTGTAGCTCCAGAAACTACGGTATACAGTCCGGTGATTTCATTACCGCCTTGTATTGTCATGTCTCCACCTTGTGTTCTTGTATTAATAGTGGCAGATGAAGCGTTTTCGTTTGTTGGCCTGGTGTAATATTGTTCGACGCCGTTTGTACTTTCTGTATCATAAAGAACTGTTGCACCTACACCAGCGGCAGCTACATTGCTCGTAAGCGGTTCGGCGTAGAAATTGAGATGTTCTCCGCCTGCCAATGCTGTATTAATTGGATATGCTAAAAGTGCTGGAACCGCGACAGAAGTAAAAGCCGCGTCTCCGGTGTTGATGTTCGGTAATACAAATTTTTTCGGTTCAACTGCTACATCATCCGATTGAATTCTAAATGCAGTTAGTAAACTCTGATTTGTTGTAAATGCGCCTAATTCCATTTGATAGGGAATGACAGCGTTAAAGGCGTGAGCTGGATCTGGTGCGCTTAGTGATGTCGCTGTGTTTAATTGAACCTCTGCCGTTGATCCTGCTAAAGTTGATGTGAATGTAACATCGTCATAACCATAGGTCATGTATAACTAACCTCGCTTGATACCATTGAGACTTGTGGACTTGATGAAATTAGATTACTTGAACTGTTATTTGTTGGCATGAAAATTCCTGAAAGAACGCCTGCTGTTAAAAGACCCTTGCCTAAAGTCTTAGCTTTTGCGCGGTGTGGTAATTGCTTGATTGGTAACATACCATAAACTAAAGATAATAATCCACCGCCAGACCACTTGTTAAAAATTCCATCAATTGAAACTGTTTGAGGTGTGTTTGCGCCTGGTGCGTTTTTAAATGGTGTAAAGCCTGTGATTCTTCCAAGTAAACTATTTCCAAAGTTTTGTGCTCGTGCGCCGATTGGTTGGCCTGCACTTGCTGACATGTCTGAACCTGTAACGTTTGATAAGAATGCTAAAAGACTTATTCCTTTAGTGATTTTACCCCATTGAGATCCAATGGATTTGCCTACTTTTTTGCGGCTAGGTAAACGTCTGCGCCGCCTGGTAACGGTTTTTGTTCTTGTTGCACGTCTACGTTTAGCCAATGAATACTATACAATTGATGTGAATATATACTTTGAAAAAAAAAATGGTTATTCAGATATTGTTCTACCTGAAGTAATTTTCAAAATTCCCATAGTCATAAGGCCTGCAAGGGCTATGGCTAAGAGTATAACTTCTGATTCCATTAAAGTCAATCACAATATGGACACTTTATATCCTTTTTCTTTTGATTAACTGCCAAATAGGATCGGTTACATGATGCACAAATGAATTTAAACCGCTTCTTTTTTTGGTATTTTCTGAAAAATGCTTCAATTCTTGTGATTCTTTTACTACGGAATACACCGTTTTCATCATAATAATAAAGAAATGGATGTCTTTTGGCACGTTTACCAAGTGTTTTATGGTATTTTTTGTACGAAACACTAACTATTATCA
>Ga0310121_10003539_pt1 | contig 14219 bp, 16 predicted proteins | sample CB27_Tmax_986_MG_FD_203504 | JGI IMG/M metagenome (GOLD analysis project Ga0310121, IMG submission 203504) | Marine microbial communities from Western Arctic Ocean, Canada - CB27_Tmax_986 | ecosystem: Environmental > Aquatic > Marine > Oceanic | place: Canada: Western Arctic Ocean | collected... | reverse complement strand
GCAACAAGGGCCAGTAGGTGGCCATGGCCACCTACTGGCCCTTGTTGCTCCTTTTTTTCTTGACTCACAAGTCCAACTTGGTAAAACCGCTTCTATTATAGCTTAACAATCAAAATTACTATCAGCTGACGTACTCGCTTTTTTCGGCGTACGGTTGCGGGCGTCGTTGTGAGAAGTTCGCCTAAGGCCTGCAATCTATGTCACATCAGATGAATAAGAGTCTAGGGTTTTTGAAGACCACGGCCATCGGCGGATTAGTCTTCCTTTTTCCGCTAATCGTCATTGGGGCATTGCTTGGTCAGGTGGTTCAGATCGTCTTGACGGTTGCCGTGGTTCTTGGGGAGTGGATTCCAGTTGACACAATTACCGGATGGGCCCTAGTCCTTGTGTTGGCAGTAGCGGTGGTGCTCCTCTGTTGTTTCCTAGCCGGACTGGCCGCGCGGCGATCCTTTGCCAAACGGTTTTCTGAGACGATCGAAAAGAATCTGCTTTTGCTTTTCCCACGATACGCGATCTTCAAGGACCAATTGGCAGGTAATATCGGCGGTGATGAAACAAGGCCGTCTCTTAAGCCCGTAACGGTCGAGTGCATCGACGCGTCACGAATTGCCTTTGAGGTGGAACGAACCGATGGAGGTAAGGTGGCTATCTATTTGCCCGGGGCGCCCGACCCGTGGTCGGGCTCGGTAGTTTACATGAACGCTGATCGCGTCACACCGCTCGAAATCGATTTCGCCGAGGCGGCCGCCACGTGCGAACGACTAGGACGCAACTCGATTCATCTTCTCTCATAACGTACCTTACTGTGCTTGCTGCGAGGAAGAATGAGTAACCTTGAATCCGACTGCGCGTTTTACCGCGGATGTTTTCGTCCTGAAAAACATGCGGCGAACAATGACAACGATACTAACACCACACTAGCCGGTTCAGGTACCGTCACAATCGAGGCCGTGTTACCCCAGTTGAACAGCACTCCATTGAGTTGGTCGACGGCAACGGCACTTCCTGCGCTGGGACGCTCATTGACCCAGTCGGCAGGCAAATCTGCGCCGTCTTGATTCCAATTGAACAAAACAAGATTCAGATCGCCGACCGCAACTTCACCGTTATCGTCGTAGTCGCCCGGGATCGCCGTGGTGATGAGGTCGCCATATTCCACGACTCCTTGCGTAAAAATGCTGTCTCCGTCCAACAAGAAGCGGAATGTCAGATCGCGGTCTGACATGTCCCAAGGAGTTCCAATGTTGAATACGCCGCCGCTGGAGATCGTCGTCGCCAAGGCCGGGTTGGCCTCGACCAGCACTTCGGCGCTACCCGGGCCGCGCTGCCACACACCGCCGTCGACGCCGGTCTCCTGAAAGCTGTCCCAATCGACGCCAACGGTCTCACTCATGTCTGGCAACAGCGATCCCGAGTCGGACGAAATCGCATACAAATTGATTGTAGCGTCGAAGGCAGATTGGTTCTGGATCGCCGCGTCACCCGTTTCTGGATCCACGACCAGAACAAGATTATTGTGGCCGCCTTCGTAGTCGACGATTCCGTGGGTGAACGACGTATTGCCAGGCTCGATGTAGGAAAATGTCAAGTCTTCGCGGTCTTCGGCAAACGTCAGCCCGCTAGTGTTGAAGACCGATCCGATACCCTGCGAATGGTCCGCGGCAATCGTGCTGGAACCAAGTGGATTGGCCCGTGCTTCGGCCAGTCCATTGGGATTGCCGGGCGGATCTCCATCGACCCAGCTGTCGCCATCGAAACCGGCCGCGTCCAGACTGAGCCAGCTGCCGGGAGTCAAATGCCCACCTGTTGAGCCGATGGCGTACAGCTCCATATCAACGGGACCGGCCCCGCCCTCAATGGTTGCGGCGCCAGTCGTCCGGTTGACCTTGAGCGACAGGATGCTGCCGACCGACACCGACAGGTTTCCACCCGCAGTGTTGACTTTGTAGCCCAGACCGTCGCCCACTGCCGGTCCGACGATACTGTTGAAAGATCCCGTAATCCCCGTACTGCCGGAGACCAACGGCCAGCTGTCACCGCTGGACGGAGTAACGCCTCCGCCGAATTCGAGATTCAGGATCGTATCGCTGTCGATCGCGACCCCGCCGACTACGTTGATGGCCGAGTGCGTCGTGGGATCGGTAATTTCGTTGATGAAATTGCCGCCAATATTGAGATCGCCGCCGACACTAAACGTCGCGGCGTTGCCGGTAATCCGCGTGGTCCGCCCGAGCGCGGCGTTTCCCGACACAATCAGGCTCCCGGTCCCGCCCAATTCGACCGACGTATCTGCTGAGCCAGCATCGACGGTGAGGATCGGCGCAGTGAAACTTCCGCCGCCTAGTATCCTCAAGTGAGCTTCGCCGGTTCCTCCACCGACCTCGACGGCGCCGTTCCCGACCGTGCCTCCGGGTGTCGATGCCAGCGTGCCACCGCTGCGTATTTCCAGGGTCCCACTGGGAATCGTGATGCCAGCCGCGCTTGACGCCGATCCGTCGACAAAGGCCGTACCACCGTTGCCAATGTTGGCCGACTCGTCGAAAAAGGCCGAGGGCGCAAGCAGGCTGTCCCAATTGCTTTCCACCGTCCAATTTCCACCGCCCGGTTCTGTGTTGTCCCAGTTGTAGACCGTGGTTTGCGCTTGGACACCGATCGAAGGCAGGGTGGCCAGACCCAAGGCCAGGCAGCCATGTATGATTTGTCTTATGTTTTTGGTGTTCATCTTTATATTTCCCGTTTCCCGCAGCCGGGAAAATTCCTTCCCACTGGCCGCTCGTATTCGCGCGTGTGTTAACGACGTCATGCGGTGTCAACCTTTTAAAACCGACTGGTTACGCCACAACACAACTTGGACTGCGGTGTCGCACGAACGCCATAAATCCGATGGCCATCAACACCACGGACGAGGGTTCGGGGACACTGGGAAAGTAAATATCAACGCCCTCCAGGCTCCCTCCGGCGTTCAAAAACTCAGTACGCCAGATGAGAAAATCTAATTCGTTGACGGTGAGGTCACTGTTAAAATTGCCCTGAGGGATCAGTGGCACCGGTTCGGTAGCAAAGAAGTTGGCCAGCAAGATTTCCAGGTCGAGGAGAGTCACGTCACCATCGTTGTCGGCGTCGCCAATAACCCCCATGCTGCTGGTGCTGATAGTGGTCTTCTGCCCATCCCAGACGGAGGAGGCAATGCCGCTGAGGTCGTTGAACCAGGACTGGCCGAGGATGTCGAACCCGCCCAGGCTCCAGTTTTCCGCCTTAATCACAATCTCGCCGCCGGAGAAGTTCAAAACACCTGGAGTGCCGTAACCGCCGCAGCAATCGGGATCGTTACCGGGCATGTACAGATTACCATTGCCGCCAGGCGTGTCGGACCCAATCAGCAATTGTCCGCCGGACATGTTGTACTCCGTCGTCCCGGCATTGCGCCCGATGGCCATAAAACCGCTGGTTTCCAGGATGCCACCGCTCTGGTTGATGGTGGAATTGTGGTCGTAACCTAAGGTTGCCACACCACCCCGTTCTTTAAGGTGCCCGCCGCTGATATTGATCACGTGTTCTTGCACCGTGCCGGAATAAAGCCGTTCAGCTTCCAGAAACCCGCCCGTCACCGTCAGCGAATTGAATTGGAAGTCGCAATTGGCTTCGCCGCAGTCGCCAGCATCCCAGCCTAGCTCAGAGAACGCATTTTCGACGATGTTATCGCCGGCTTGAACCACGACGTCTTCGGTAGGACCCCAGGTCAATTGCGCCGAGGCCGATCCGACCACGGCCAACATTACCGCCATCGTAAAACCCAATGCTACGCTCTTCATGCTTAGTTCCTCCAGATGTTGTTCACAGAAACCATTTTCCTGCTCCCTGTGAATCAGGTTCAATATGAATCGCGTTCTAAAACGCTGACGTGGTTTGGTAACCACTCCAAAGACACAATCCAAAACATCACACATAGCCGTTCGCTTGGGCCCAAAATAAACCGAGGTCGCCCACGCTAATACCGTGGGCAACCCCCAACTGCTAACCCTCTACGTATACCACAATTCCCGATCGATTCGATCAGGCGCGCCGCCGCCATAACATCATGAGGCCACCCAAACCCATCAGCGCCAAGCATGCCGGTTCGGGGACGGTAACGGTGGTCGCCTGTCCGTCCCAGGTGGCCGTGGCACCGTTGGGGGCGTTGAACCACGATTGGCCGATAATGTCTAACCCGGTCGGGCTCCAATCCTCCGCCTTAATCACAATCTCGCCGCCGGAGAAGTTCACAACACCCGGAGAGCCGTAACCGCCGCAGCAGTTGGGATCGTTACCGGGCATGTACAGATTACCATTGCCGCCAGGCGTGTCGGACCCAATCAGCAATTGTCCGCCGGACAGATTGTACTCCGTCGTCCCGGCACTGCGCCCGATTGCCGTAAAGCCGCTGGTTTCCAGGATGCCACCGCTCTGGTTGATGGTGGAATTGTGGTCGTAACCTAAGGTTGCCACACCACCCCGTTCTTTAAGGTGCCCGCCGCTGATGTTGATCACGTGTTCTTGCACCGTGCCGGAATAAAGCCGTTCAGCTTCCAGATACCCGCCCGTCACCGTCAGCGAATTGAATTGGAAGTCGCAATTGGCTTCGCCGCAGGCGCCAGCATCCCAGCCTAGCTCAGAGAACGCATTTTCGACGATGTTATCGCCGGCTTGAACCACGACGTCTTCGGTAGGACCCCAGGTCAATTGCGCCGAGGCCGATCCGACCACGGCCAACATTACCGCCATCGTAAAACCCAATGCTACGCTCTTCATGCTTAGTTCCTCCAGATGTTGTTCACAGAAACCATTTTCCTGCTCCCTGTGAATCAGGTTCAATATGAATCGCGTTCTAAAACGCTGACGTGGTTTGGTAACCACTCCAAAGACACAATCCAAAACATCACACATAGCCGTTCGCTTGGGCCCAAAATAAACCGAGGTCGCCCACGCTAATACCGTGGGCAACCCCCAACTGCTAACCCTCTACGTATACCACAATTCCCGATCGATTCGATCAGGCGCGCCGCCGCCATAACATCATGAGGCCACCCAAACCCATCAGCGCCAAGCATGCCGGTTCGGGGACGGTAACGGTGGTCGCCTGTCCGTCCCAGGTGGCCGTGGCACCGTTGGGGGCGTTGAACCACGATTGGCCGATAATGTCTAACCCGGTCGGGCTCCAATCCTCCGCCTTAATCACAATCTCGCCGCCGGAGAAGTTCACAACACCCGGAGAGCCGTAACCGCCGCAGCAGTTGGGATCGTTACCGGGCATGTACAGATTACCATTGCCGCCAGGCGTGTCGGACCCAATCAGCAATTGTCCGCCGGACAGATTGTACTCCGTCGTCCCGGCACTGCGCCCGATTGCCGTAAAGCCGCTGGTTTCCAGGATGCCACCGCTCTGGTTGATGGTGGAATTGTGGTCGTAACCTAAGGTTGCCACACCACCCCGTTCTTTAAGGTGCCCGCCGCTGATGTTGATCACGTGTTCTTGCACCGTGCCGGAATAAAGCCGTTCAGCTTCCAGATACCCGCCCGTCACCGTCAGCGAATTGAATTGGAAGTCGCAATTGGCTTCGCCGCAGGCGCCAGCATCCCAACCTAGCTCAGAGAACGCATTTTCGACGATGTTATCGCCGGCTTGAACCACGACGTCTTCGGCAGGACCCCAGGTCAATTGCGCCGAGGCCGATCCGACCACGGCCAACAATACCGCAATCGCGACACAAAAAACTACGTTCTTCGTACCAACAAGGACGATTCGCTTTTTCACAGACATTAATCTTCCCCCCTTAGAAACTAAAACGAAACCATTCGAAACGAAAAAAAGCCCAACGTTCGGCCGTCAGCGAATTGCAGACGGGCGAAAACTAGGCTCTTTTGAAAAATCCTGGAGTGGCGTTCTCGCTCAGACTCGATTGCGGAAAAGATTTCTTTTGGCCGGCTAACTTACGTACACGCAATATATGGTCCGCTAACCTACGGTGCGTGTAATATACCGCCCCCCCCCCGCTTGTCAATACTTATCCCAACGAACACTCGATGTTGTGTCATGGTCGCCAGTCTTACGCGAAAGGATTGACAACCGATACCGATTCATACGCCATGCCCGCGTCGAGGTCCTCGGAGAACAACGTAACAACACCTGCGTCGATGCAAGCAGCGACCAACATGCTGTCCCAGTGCGAGAGGCTGTAGCGAGCGGTAAGTGAAAGGGAGAGTGGGATGACATTGACAGTCGGCAAAACAAGCGGGAACATGCGCAACAAGTCAAGAATAACCGCGTCAATGTCGGCTACCGGAAACCGACTTGTCGCCGCGAATCGACGAAGACAACTCAAATACTCGCCGGCAACTTGCCAGAGCAACACTGTATCCGACAATGCGTTTTGCTGGCTCAAGAGGTTTCGGGCCTTGACTTGTTTGGCCGGTTCGTGGGAATCAATTGCATATACCAAGACGTTTGTGTCAATGGCGTTCATGCAGCTCGTCCCGTGTATATTGTTTTCCTCCGGAATTGAAACCTCTTTCTTCAGCGCGTTTCAGAAAGCTTTCAAGCGCCGCTTTTGCTTGTTTCTTGTCGTGGTCAATCGGTTCAAGACGCACGCTCACCCGAGAGTGGTTGGGCAAGTCGACGTGTTCGTCGAGCTGAACCACCCGGTCAATCAGCGTTCCCGTGGTTACCGATTTCATTTTGTATCTCCTTGGTCTCCGTCCCTTGGATTATACCATATCTGCCCGCGGATCAGCAGGCCCCGGTCTCGTACTTATTTTTCATTGTTGGATTCCGTGGTTTTTACGACTCGCTGTGCAACTCCAAGTCGATGACATTCTTACCTGACTCGACCGCAAATCTCAGGTCGGAAGACTTTCGTTGCCCGTAGCGCAGGGGTGTCAGCAGCTCTCCCATCTCTCTCGAGACCCCTTCAGGCGGCGGCGTCATGGAGACCACAGTCACTACGTATTCGCCGGGAGGCAAGCCGTCATCGCTACCAATCTTCACCGATTAGCTGCCATCGGAGTTGATCCTCCCGTAAGCGACCGGGCCTGCGCCAACTGGATAGAATTTCACTGTACCGAGCGGAAGGGGTTTATCATCCAGCGTCACCATCCCGGAGATGCTTGACTCGTACGATGATGCGCAACCGGAAAGGACCAACGCAATCGCGGAGATTAACAAGTAAATGGCGGCGTGTTGTTTACGCATCGTGCCCGTGACCCTTCTTCCAAACGAAACCTACACCACCCGCGGACGTTCGCACTGCTGTTGGGTCATGGGCACGCGCGACTGCTGGTTCTACGGGAATTGGACGACATCGCCCTCCGCTCGGGTGCTCAGTGCCTGATAAAGCCCATAGTCAATCGCCTCCTCTAAGAAGTGCACGCTGCCATCAGCAAAGCAAATCTGGGCACCGCCGGGATGCCGACTGCGGAATGACTCCACGTCCCACCACAAAGTCGGCGTGGGCGGATCGGGGAAGTAATTCAGTGGGGACTGGGTGCCGGCGTAGTCGCAATCGGCGTGATACAACGACGAACAATAGTTATGTTCGACCACGTCTTCGCCCACCATCATTGTGTGGCTGGTCCCATCGGTGATGTGCTTGATCCGAATAGGTTCTATGAATGTATGCGGATGGATCAGACCGGTACAGGTTTTCCAGTCCCATCGCGTACAGTCGGGCGTTCCACCAAATCCCCGGTCACCAATGTTGCCTTTGTAGCTGGTCATCGCCACGCCGAAACCGATCCAATAGGGCTGGGAGGTTGAGATCCCCACCACATCCCCGTCGGACGGGCAGTGAAACTTAGGCAGGGTCGTCCTCAACCAAGGGCGGCACCGATTCCAGGCCAGGCCGCGGCCCGACTCAAAGTCGCCTCGACACCAAGTGTCAAACTGCCCGCTCAACGCCTGCTCCTCGATGTACGGCAGAATACTGACCGACCAACTCTTGCCGCTGAGCTCACCCAGATTGGGAAAAAAGTGAGCAAAATTAGTGCTAATTGGCAACGAATTGTGCGCAGCAAGATAGCTGTGACACGCCAATCCAATCTGCTTGAGATTGTTACTGCACTGAATCCGCCGGGCCGCTTCCCGCGCTGCCTGTACGGCGGGAAGCAATAGCGCCACCAGAATGCCGATGATGGCGATCACGATCAACAGTTCCACGAGCGTAAAACCGGCCAGCCTTCGACCAAGGCGCGGAAGAATGAATGTTTTCACACGCGCACCGTATTGTTGATAGAAATTCGAATGGCTAGACAGGAGTTAGGAATTGTAGTCCCGAATCCCCGGTTTGCTAGCTCAGAACTCCTGATTCGAAGCAGATGTTTCGGTGATTTTCGCAACGCAACCGGAAAATAACTTGAGACCCCTACGAGCTCGCTCGTGGGTGAATCAGGTTGACAGCTACAGGGCGAGTCTGTCCCTTGCCTCCGCCGGCTACGCAACCCCGCCCGCCTCGACGCCTTCGGCGTCGAGGCGGGCGGGGTTGCGTAGCCGGAAATAGGGAATAAAGCGGATGGTAGCTATCAACCTGATTCACCCGTGAGCAAGCTCACGAGGGTCTTAGCTGATTCACCCGTTATCAGCATCAGCTACCGAGATGCTTAACCGCGTCCTCCTCGAGTTCGGTCTGGGGATTCCGAACCGGCCACTCCCAGCCGGCACACAACTTTGGTACGGCTGGGGTTTGAATCCCTATTGCAACTTGACGGACGAGGAGGATCTCGCCGTGCCGATGTTCGGACCGATGGGAATTGAAGGAGTGGCAGCTGATCCAAAGTGACCGAGCAGAGTGAACAAATGAACGCGAACGGTTGCGTTACAAAGCGCTGCTGGGTTCCTGTCACCGTTGGCGCAATATTGACAGTTGCACAAGCAATGATATTTTCCGAAATTTTGGGTTCGACTGATGATTAGACTGACCGCCTTCCTATTTATTGTTGCGACGACGTTTGCACCACTTGCGTTTGCCCAGCCGAAGGCTCCGACGCAGCCGAAACTCTCGAACAACAACATTCACGTGCGCGGGCACTTTCAGAATGCGCGGATTCGATTCGAGCGCGACAAGATCGGGCACGTCGCCTTTATGGGTGGTTCGATCACGGAAATGGATGGCTATCGTCCGATGGTCATGGAACTGCTTCAACGTCGTTTTCCGGAAACGAAATTCAAGTTTACGGCGGCCGGCATCTCGTCAACCTGTTCGACGACCGGCGCATTTCGTTTGCAAGACGACGTGCTCGATCAAGGCCCCATCGATCTGTTCTTTGTGGAATTTGCGGTCAACGATGACGGAGATGCGGGGCATGCTTACCGGGAGGCGATGCGCGGGATGGAAGGGGTCGTGCGGCACACGCGGTAGCACAACCCCCAATCCGACGTTGTCATCATTTATTTCGTCAGTCCAGGCATGTTGCAGCAGTGGCAAGCGAACGAAACACCGTTGGCCGTACAAGCTCACGAACAGGTTGCCGATCACTACCAAATTCCCGCGATCAATCTGGCTCGACAAGTCGCCCACAGCATTTCATCCGGCGACGTCACCTGGGAACTGTTTGGCGGAACGCATCCAAAACCCTTCGGCAATCGCATCGCCGCGCGGATGATCGATCGACTGATGACGATCGCTTGGGCTGCGGAGAGTCTTGACCAAGCGGAAGACCACCGGCTGCCCGCACCGATTGATCCGAACAGCTACTTCCGTGGTCGCTTCATCGAGATTAGCAGCGCGAAACTTTCTGGAGATGCCACCGTCAAGATCCCCGACTGGAAGGCGATCGGCGGGGGATTTCGCGAGCGATTCGGCAATACGAAATTGCTTTGCCTGGAAGGAACAGGAGGAGAGATCGAATTAAGATTCACCGGCACCGCGAGCGGAGCGTATGTGCTGGCGGGCCCCGATGCAGCAATGGTCACGTCGAGCGTCGACGGGTCACCGTTCGAGGTGATCGACCTCTATCATCCTTTCAGCGAGGGACTACACTATCCCAGAACCGTGATGTTCGCGACCGACTTGGCACCCGGCGAACACACCTTAAAGCTGCGCGTTGACATATCTAGGCCATCTGATCGACAAGCGGCTCGAATCTTGAAGTTCGTCGCGAACTAGCACCAAATGGGATTTCGACCAATTCGTGTTCGGATTGCGATCGAACGGTAACCCGACGCGTAAGCGAGAAGTGGGGCCTTTGCACTGCCAACGAATCCCGGCGCGCCGGGACTGCCAAACGATTTGGCACCGATGCCGCGCTGACAATGCAATCCGCGTTCTCCTCGCTTACGCGTCGGGTTACCGTAAAGTCCATCACGTCGCTGCGTTGTGTTTGGCGCAGGGCTCGGTCCCCTGCGAGGAAGCACCGCCCGCGGTTCCTCAACAATATCTAACAGGAGTTGTTCGATGAAGAATTTAGTGACACTGACAATCGTTGCAGTTCTGTTATGTGGAAATGGTTTATTGGCAGATGAATACATTGGAGGCCAGCTGAGACCTGATAATCCCAAATTGGTTAAGCTGCCGATCGCCTGGCCCAACGGAGATGAAGCCACGCTGGTAATTTTCGATGGTCGGCCGAGGATGATGAGCAGCTACAGGCAGATCGGCGGCGGAGAAGAAGTCATGTTCTTAAAGGTTCAGGACCTGATGACCAGCGAGGAAATACCACACTTTGGCGACGGATTTTCGTTTGCTTGCGGTTTCGTCAACGGCAAAGAGTTGAATATGTTCGCGACCAAAACCCCGCAGAAGGAATGGCCTCTGGATTGGACCACGGATGCTTACCGGTTCTGGACAACGGACATGAAAACCTGGAAGAAAGAAATTGTGCTGCGCCGCGTAGGGGACAAGCACATACTCAACACTTCTGTTTGTAATTATCCCGACGGTTATCTCATGGCTTATGAATCCGATGGACCGACAGGCTGGGAAACGCGGCTGGCACGGTCAAAAGACTTGAGCAAATGGGAAAAGATCGAAGGTTTGGAGTTTACCGGGGTAGTCTTTGCCAATCCAACCATTCGCTATCTAGCGCCGTTTTACTACCTAATTATTGGAACTCATCGAACAGCGCCTCCGATTACGGATTACGAATATCATCTCGATTCGACAAGATATATTACCATCCTGTTACGGTCTAAAGATTTGGTCACCTGGGAACTTAGCCCCACGAAATACCCGATGCTCGATGCATCTGCCGGTGAGGGTATCAACAATACAGACGCCGACATCTTCGAGTACGAGGGCAACACTTACGTCTATTATATTTCCGGCGATCAGCAGACCTGGGGGTCTGGCAGATTAGCGATGTATGTCGGCAGCATGAAAGAGTGCCTGGAGGCGCACTTTCCGAAAAACACGCCCATGGTTAAGTATGACGCCAAAAAAGCGGAGTTCACTTATCCTGTGAAGAAATGACAGGAAGGTGATGATCATCGACTGGCAATTTCTTAATGTCAACCGAAGGGCTTACAAAACCCATCCACCGCCCGCATAATGGGCTGCTAGATCGACCTTCTGGAATTCCTTCTCTGGAGAAGACACAATGGCAACGACATTCGGACGCGCAATTTGCATTACCGTTATCGTGGTGGTCAGTATCGCGACCGCGAACAATGCATGGGGAGAGGATTGGCCCTCGTACCGCAGAGACAGTCAACGCTCCGCGGTGACGTCGGAATCGTTATCGTTTCCACTCTCAGCGGGTTGGAGTTTTTAGCCGCAGCACGAGCCGCGTCGGGCCTGGCCGCGCAACTTTCGCGAAAATCCGTGGACGAAAGACAAGATCCGTACGCTGTTAACGTTTGACCACGCCTTCCATGCTGTCGCTGCCGAGGGGGCAGTTTTCTTTGGCTCCTCTGCCGATCACAAAATCTACTGTCTGGATGCTGCTACCGGGCGGCCGCGATGGGAGTTCTTCACCGAGGGGCCGATTCGCTGCGCCCCGACAGTCTGGGAAGGAAACGTCTATACCGGTTCGGATGACGGTTGGCTCTACTGCCTCGCGGCTGCCACTGGAGATCTCCTCTGGAAACATCGCGCAGGCCCGACCGATGAACGGCTCCCCGGAAACGAGCAAATCATTTCACGCTGGCCGATCCGTTCAGGCGTTGTCGTCGAGGACGGTGTTGCCTATTGTGCCGCCGGCCAATTCCCACACCGTGAAGGTTGCTTTCTATCGGCCGTCGACGCCACAACTGGCAATCCGGTGTGGACTGAAGAGATCAACCAGGTCTCTCAAGGGTATCTGCTGGCATCGCAGCAACGGTTGTGTGTTCCGGCCGGCAAAATGCCGCCGCAGATTTACAGTCGAGCTTCTGGAAAACTGCTTAACCGCATCGCCAGTCCGGCTGGCACGTTCGCCGTGATCAATGGCTGATAGGAATTTTGATTTCCCACGAGTCTACCAGCAAAAGCCGCAAAATCGCTTCTATTATAGCTTAACAATCAAAATTACTATCAGCTCAAATTTCCCATCAGTTTATCAGTTAAATTTCCTATCAGTCCTATCAGTTAGTGCCCGACAACGCCGGGGCTCAGTGCCTTCATTTGAAAAATATTGTAGGGAGGGTTCGATTCATCTTTTCCGGCATTGAGAGGGGCCGAAAGTTGCAGCTTGTCACAATTAAAATACAAACAATGGTCAGGACCGAAGCTAAAGGAGTCCACCCAGGACAATCTCTCGTCAGTGATCAACAGTTCGTACGAGCGGTCCGGTTTTATGACGCCGATACCAAAAGCGGCCAAATCCCCTAAATAGAGGTTGTTGTCGTTGTCGATAGAAATGCCGTCACAAATCGGTCGGTCGCTATAACGTTCGACTCTTTCGGCCAGTTCCTGCTCACCCAGATCCGCGTTCGCCAGATCCGAACTCTTCGCGCGATACATGCTTGTGCCGTGCATCGGGCAAAAATAGACCCATTCGTTTTTGGCGTCGATGACGATGCCGTTGACTCCCAGATGAGGCCGAAACAGTGTGCCGTCTGGCCGTTTGATTTGCACGGGGACGCCCTTGATGATGAGATCGATGTTCTGCGGGATGACAGACTCGTGACCTTGCAGAATGCGCGTTGCCAACCCGGTTTCCAGATCTACCCGGATGATTGCAGCAGTGAGCCCCTGAACCGGGTCAGAAATGTAAATCACCTTGCGGGTCAAGTCGATTGCAAGGTCGTTCACGAAGGAACCACTTGTGGTAATCGGTTCGGGCAGGTAGATCACCTGTGCCAGTCGATCCTTGGCAGTGTCCCAGGCAACGAGCTTCGGCAGTTTCTTGTTCTGACTACCGTTATCCAGCATCCACACCCAACCGTTCGCATCGGCCTGGATCCCAAGAACGGCCTCGAACCTGATCAGCGACGACCCAGGGCCGCTCGGGAAGGGTTTCAGATGCCCGTCAACCAATTCGCAGACACAGACATCAGGGTTATAGAACTGGTGGAGACTGAGGAAAATCCTGCCACCTGGTCCATGGGTAATGTTGCCGGGCGCTACAGGGAACGAACCTGTTACGTTTAGCGTGTCAGCCAACTCTGTCATTGCAGTTCCTTTCGCGCCTGGATTAATAGCCTTTGCCGGTAAGCCACTGGACCATGCCTTTTGGATTCTCCATGACCGCTTTGGGATCAAACATCGGCCAGATATAGAGAAGTCCCTCTTCGTCGAGCCGGAAAAAATTGTTCAGTGTGTACAGAGTTCCTTTCGTTGTCGTCATTTGCCAAACAGCGCTAGCTGTCGGGTAATCAATCGTCGTCGACATCAACGTCACCTTGGAAATGCGAGTAGATACTCCGTGCAAAAACTCAGAGATCGCCTCAGCGCCTTTGAAAGTGTTTCCACTGATGGGCGATAGAAACTCCAATTTTGAAGAGAACTTGACGTTGGAAAAATCCCCACTCCTGAATGCGAGCTGGTAGCCTTCAATGATGGAATGGTAGTCAGCCTTGTCCATTTTTCATCCCTCCTTTTGTCATATCCATATATATCAATATATCAGGACCAAGCCAGGTTGCGATCGGGACTGAACATCACGAACCACCCTTTTTTCGGAACCGCAGAACGGGTGACTGATAGGAATTACTGATAGGAATTTGCTACTGATAACTGATAGGAATTTGCTTTTCAGCACCAGACCATCAGAGTACCAGGGGAGAATGGCTAATTGAAGGGGGAAGGAGTCCGAGTTGGGCCATGGCCCAACTC